>ULWM01028490.1_pt1 | contig 22070 bp, 17 predicted proteins | sample 1960331 | NCBI WGS metagenome assembly ULWM01 (sample SAMEA4835812, study PRJEB28245) | human gut metagenome | biome: gut microbiome; material: fecal sample | place: Denmark | collected 2008 | reverse complement strand
AAAAGCCCGAAAGGGAAAGAGGGGGTACATCTAATTTAGAGAGCTAAACGTTCAACTCTAGTAGAGGACGGAACAAAACGCCTCTCGAAAGACAACCCTAATGTATAAGGAGTACATGAGTTGGCGGTCGAGGGATTTTGATGCGATTATTCGCCAAATAGATAGGTTTGTTCAAACCGTCTGATTGAGATGAAGAGCGCGAAAAAGCCCTTCCGTAAACTCGCCTAATGTACATTACGTACATGACGAGGATACGGAAGGGCTTTGACAAAGCTATTCGCTCAATCAGGCGGTTTTAATGTGTGGCAACGTAATCGTTAGCCCCCACAAAATCCGCATAATAGTTCTTCGCTTCGCAGTCGAACGTGCTGTCAGATTTGAGAGAGATGACGGTGGTGCCGCGTTGAGAATGCTTTTTGTAGATGCCGGCGTAAGCAAGATAGTCGATTGACATGCCGTAAGTCAAGCGGATGGAACGAGATGCGCCGGCAGGCGTGTAGTTGACGGAGAAGTTGTTGTAGTGGTCGTGTCCGCAGAATACGCCTTGCATGCCGTGAGTAAGTCCCGTTTCAAAAAGCGTGTCCGTGCCGCTGCCGCAGAATACGCCGTAGGTGCGCACGCCGTTTTTCTTCTTGTCGGATTCGCCCATAGTGCCGTAGATAAATTCGGTCGTGCCCTTTTCGCCCACGATAACGGGATTCGATTTAAGCTCGTCGGCGGATTTGCCAGATTCGATGACGTTTGCCCAAGCGTTGCGGTACTCTTCAAGAGGAATGTGGAAGAACACGAGGTTGTTGACTTCGACGCCGTTGTTTGCGGCTTTGAGCTTGTCCATCTCGGTTGCGTACCAGTCGATTTGGCATTGATGGATGTTGTCGTACTTCCAGGCAATGCCGAAATAGTCGCCGTCGGTGTAGCTGTGGCTGTCTAAAGTCACGAGAGCTTGATTGATGGGATTGACGGATTCGGCAGGATTCTTGACCACGATAACGTCGTTGCCGAAGCCTCTCGCATCGTCGCCGATGTAGTCTTTTTCATCACAGAATTCCGCTCGGAACAAGCAATATTTGAAACCTGCGTTTGCATAATAGTCGCAGATTTGGTCGCGCCCATAAAGGCTGTACAGCTCGGTGTCGTGGTTGCCGAACGCAAACGTCCAGTACACGCCGAGGCTTTCCATCATGTTGGAGAAGATTCTTGTTGCGTTGAGGTTGTTGAACGTGCCGGCTTGGAAAGGTACGGGGTACGCAATATCGCCCGTGACAACGACAAGGTCGGGCTGAGATTGACGTATCATCGTCGCAACAGCACTCATTGCCCAGTTGTCTTTCGTGCCCGAAAACGCGCCGCCGCCGATATGCACGTCGGTGAATTGAAGCACTTTGAATTCTCTGTCCGCATCCTTTGTGAACGTCCAATAGCCGAGTTCGTCGTCAAAAGTCGGCGCAAGTTGCTCGTGCTCGGTGTACTCGACTTTTTCAAAGCTTGAAGCAAACGAAAGATGTGCGTTGGTGTTGACCGTGGACGCAATCGCACAACCACTGAAGAATATCGCAAGCGCAAGCACCACACTACCGGTGATGATCAACGCCTTGATCGTTTTTCTTTTCTTTTGTTCGGGAGTGAGATTCTTTTTTTCTCTTTTCTTTTTGGCTTTTTTGCCGTCGAGGTCTTTGAGTATTCCCTCTTTTTCGTCCCGTGTTTGCTCGTCGATTTGTTGCGATTCTTCTTGTGCGTTTTGCACATCTTTGATTTCGTCTCTCATAAATCCCTCCTTGTTTTGCTACATACGATACGTATATTATATATTATTTTTCAGTATTTTCAAGAGAAGAAAACCTTTCTTTGTTTTTATCTCTGTTATTTTCGTCGTTTTCGTCCTCTGCGTTCGATTTCGAAGACAGGACGAAAGTTATATCCGCATTTGAGGCGGCAAGCACGTCGTCGTGCAGTTTTTGAGTATCGATGCCGTCGTTTGCGCTTATATACGCATTGCCGACCTTTGCGCCGTAGCCGTAGTCGTGTATATCCGTTTTTTCAAGCGTGACGCCGTTGTCTTGACATACCTGTTCGACGGCTTTTTTCTCTTCCTTTGCCCCGTCGCCCACGACGATTGCGCGCACGTTTTCGACAACCATTTTTATGCCGATTGCGATAATAACGATGCTCATGACGATTCCGACGATTGCGTCGACGGCATAGTCCACTCTCGTAGTAACCGCAAACGCAACGACGCTCGTTGCCGTGATGCCGAGATCGAGAAAGCTGTCCAGCATAACCGCCCTTATCGCTTGCGAACGAATCTTTTTGTTGGCAAAATAATACATAAGCCCCATACCGAGTTTTATAGGCAAGCAAACGCTGATAAGCACAATGCTTTGCAAGCCGTAATACACAGGTTCGGGCATAGCCATACGATTTATCGAGCGGATGAAAAAGAAACCGCCCATAACAACGGACACCACCGCAACGATAAATCCGGCAAGATATTCCCCTCTGCCGTAGCCGTGCGGCGCATGTTCGCTTTTCGGCGCAAGCAAGACGATAAACACAATGAGCGTAACGATGCAAGTGAGCGTGTCGAGAAAACTGTTCATTGCGTCAAGCATGATGCACAGACTGTTGGACGCAAGCCCGACGTACATCTTTATTGCCGCAAGCGCGATATTTACGATTATGCCGATTGCAATCATCAGTATGGATTTTTTTATGCGCGCGTTCATTTGTTTGCCTCGTTTTGCGTTTTGTTGAGCTTATTCTTTTTTCCGTGACGAAGTTTTTGCGGTGCGCCGTTTTCTTTCGATTTCTTGTTTTCGGTTTTTGCGTTGTTTGCACAATCGGTGGTTTTTGTCCACGTTTCGCGTGTATAAACGTGCTTTTTGAGCATACGCATATCGGCATTGTGCCTTTGGGCAATCATCCCCGCAACCACGCATACGGCAACCGTCAATATGCCGACAAGCGCAAGCAAAAGCGCAAAGAGGAAGTCTGACAGGACAAAGGCGGTGCTACATAAACACGTCATACCAAATACCTCCTTTGCTTTTTGTACGCGATGCAAAGTGCGACAAGCACGCATACCAGCACGCAACATACCGCGATAAGCGCAACGTTTGCGCCGTTTAGTGCGTCAACCGCTCTTTCGCCTTCGAAGAAGCACAACACGTTGTTGTCTTTTGAAAGCGTAACGCTTTTTACGTTTATGTTCGCAATTTCACCGCCGTACACCGCAACGTATTCGATGCCACCTTGCACGCTTTGCCAAGACACCGTGAAACCGTCCGGCGTTGCAACCTCTCCGTTTTCGTCGATAAAATCAAACTTATAGGCGCAAACAAGCGGTTTGTCGTAGGTGTTTTCAATCTCTGTGCGCACGACTTTTATGGAAACGTCTACAAGTCCGCCGCCATAAAAAACGTAGAATTTTTGTCCGTCGTCCGCTACGACTTCAATCTGTTTTGCGTACACGAAATATCTGCCGTAATTCGCAAACTGGCTTTCATAGCTGTGGCAATCGGCAACGTAGTTCGGATTTGAAAAACGCACGAGCGTTTTGTACGTCATGCTTGCGACGTCTTTGTCGGCGTCGTTTTCAATCCTTACGCCCAGACTTTCAATGCCGTCGCCGTCAACTAGCGGCGAAACGATTTGATACTCGGGTATAGAAAGTTCCTCTCCGACAAGCGAATACGCGTCGCGGATGCGCACGTAAAGGGAGCGGGGATTCACTTCGATTTGCACCTTTGCGTTTTTGAGTATATTGTAGTTTTCACTGCTCGGAATAAAATCGAAATACACGACGTGGCCGCCCTCTTTTACGCCGAGATATGCGGAGTTTTTGTCGGTTGCGGACAGCAAATTCTCGTCCGTTTGCGTATCGGAAAGCACAAAACGGCCGTCGAGTTGCGTATCGCAAAAGTCGGAAAGTCGCAATGAGTTTGCAACGTCCGCTACGCTTGCGCCGTAGGTTATTTCTTTATAGGCGGCTTTCGACAAAATCAAATCGGCTTTGGTTATGCGGCAATCGACGACTTGCCCGCATCTTTTTGCGGTGTACTGAATTTGCTCGCCGTCCTCGTTTGCTTCAAACAAGAAGGTTTCTGTTGCGACGATACGCACCTCGTATTCGCCAACGTCAACGCCTCTTCCGAAACGGTAGCCGCCGAGCAAAACATACGCTTGCGTTTCTTTCCATTGCTCGTCGCCCTTTTTTCTATACTCGAAATAAACGCGCGGTGTGGAAATCACGTCGTTTATATCTTGCTTGAAAAACACGCCGTCCGAGCCGTATGCCGCCTCGTTTGCATCCACTTGCGAGGAAATACTCGGCAATTCAAACGCGATGTCGCAATACTCGGCAACCACGAAGTCGCCTTCCGCAGGAACGTCAAGCCCCATACTGCGCAAACTCTGCTTTATGGATTCATACATCCTTTTTGCAACGCTGTTCGAAGTGTCGGTAAATCTTCCGCTGCACTCCGCCCCGTCTACGTTTTCGCCGTTGAGCGACAGCGTCCAATCAACGCCGTTTGCGGTGGCAATGACAAATCGAGGTCTTTGTGCGCTTGCCGCTTCCGCAGTCAAAACGTCTTTGGGATACAATTCAAGCAACGCACAAACCGCCGCGCCAAGCACGACGAACAAGCAGCATATAAGCACGATTGTAACCTTTTTTGCGGACATAATCCCTCTTTTTTCTTACGTTTCGCACCTTTGATTTTAGCACGAAAAACCGACTTTCGCAATACGCGCGCGCTATTCGATTATAATTAATATACATATTTATATATAGATTTATTTGAAAAGGCGCGGTTTCACCGTTTTCGAAAGACTTTTGTTGCCGTTACAGGCAAAAAAATTGCCGTTCCAAAAAAGAACGGCACTATAAATATCGTATGGTTTTTCGATCTTTTACAGTCCTGCCGAAATCGTCAAAACGCTTCCCACGCAATATCCGCTTTCTGCAAGATACAAAATCCCTTTTGCAATCTCGTCGGGAGACGCCAGCCTGCCAAGCGCAATGCTGTCGCGGCAAAGCTCGTCTTTCTCCTGTTGCGAATATACGCTCATCATATCGGTGTCGACTGCGCCGGGTGCGACCGCATTGACCAAAACGCCCATAGGAGCAACTTCTTTTGCAAGAGCTTTGGTAAAACCTATTATTGCGGCTTTTGAAGAAGAATAGGCAACTTCCATGCTCGCACCCTTCTCACCCCAAACGGACGACACGTTGACAATCGAGCCCTGCCCTCTCGACAACATATCGGGAAGCACCGCTTTCGTAACGTTGAAAGTGCCGTTGACGTTGACGTCGAAAACGCTTTTGAAATCGTCAAGCGGCATATCTATGAGAAGTCCGCTCTTTGCGACGCCTGCGTTGTTGACGAGAATGTCGATTTTGCCGAAACGCTTTTTTGCGGCGTCTACCGCGCTCGATACGCTGTCGGGATCGGTAACGTCGCACTTGACGGCAAGCACGCCGCCAAAGCGAGAATCAAGCTCTTGTTGCAAAATATGAGCTTTTTCCTTTGACGAATTGTAGGTGAAAACGACGTTGTATTTTCCCGCCGCCATGCGCGCCAACGCTTCACCTATACCTCGACTTCCGCCTGTAATAAAGATTGTTTTTGTCATCGTAATAACGCAATTTACGGGCGCAATGCGCCCGTAAATCATAGCTTTTGATTTTTATTCGTCTTTGTCGTCAAGTCTGTCGGTGGGGCAACCGATGTAAGTGCTTTCGGCATCCTCGGCATCCTTGTCGAAGGTTGAGAGGTTGATTGTGTGCAAATAGTTGTCGTCCTTCGATGCGAAGAAATAGAAATCGTCGCCGATGAAGTCAAGCACAAGCCAATCGGTCTTGATACCTTCTTCCATTATAACGGTTGCGTTGTCCTTTGCTTCTCTGTACGAAATCTTGGAGATGCTCGATGCGGAAGAAGACGCCGTGAAGTAAACGATACCCTTTTGTTGGTCAACCTTCCAAATCGTTTGAGAAGTCGTCGTCACTTGAACGGGGTTTTCTTTTTCAACGCCGTTGTACCAGCAGTAAACGCTGTTGGAATTGTATGCGAGCGCACCTTCTGCGTATCCGAGAGGAACGAGAGTGGTGGATGCGATCGTGTTGAGGTTCTTTTCGGTGCCTTTCACGTTGCTTGCCTTTGCCATAAACAAACCGTCGGTCTCGCTCTGGTTGTTGAGCGTGTGGGATTTTGTATAATACAAAGTGCAATCGCCGTCTTCTTCGACATACATATTGACAAGGCTGTATTTGAACACGTTGAGTTGATCTTGCACGGGGTCTTTACCCTCGGCGACGAACGTATTTTGCGTTGCGAGCACCTTTTGACCGCTTCCGTCTGCTTTGATTGTGCAAAGATTATTGTAGTTTTTATAGCTGTCCTCGCTCGGAGCGGTTTGCACATAGAAAATCGAATCGGTTGCATAATCCCAAACCACATTTTCGACTTTTTCGACGAGAGTGCCTTTGACTGCGCCTTTACCTTTGTCGGTGGCTTTGTCGTTCATGCCCGAAAAATCGATATAGCCGATTGTGTTGTCCGTGTAGTAGAGAACTCTGGACGTCGTGAAGAGATATTTTGCCGAACGAGTGCCGATTGTGCCGATAAGTTGCGTCACCGAACCGTCTGTTTTGGTGCGCATAAAGTCGGTGTTGACGGTGGACGCCGTGCCGGTTTTATCCTTGTCGGTGTTGACGGAAGTGTAGTAAATCCATTCGCCGTGTATTGCGATTCCGCCGACGTTTGACGAGTTATAAACACTCTTCGGAACAACGAGTTTTGCAGATTTCGGATCGACTTTGCCGTCTTTTATCTCTGCACGAACAATGCCTTGTTTGGTGGCTGCGCCCCATGCGTTGTCTGCGCTTTCACCGACGTAACCGTTGATGAAGTAGATAAATCTGCCTTGTTTTACGACGTAGCCGCCGTTTGACTCAACCGCTGCGGAAGAATCTCCGCTTCCGATGGAATCCGCTTTGTACGGATTGCAAGCAACGAGTGCCGCGATGCAAATCACAAGCACCAAAACTGCCGCAAATACGCTAAAAAGTTTCTTTTTCATTATATTTCTCCTGGGGATATAAATCCCTTTTGATGTCCTTATTTGTTCTCTTCTTTGGGCATATCGATTTTGATATGCACTTCTTTAAGTTGTTTCTCGGTGACTGTGCCGGGCGCACCCATAAGAATGTCGCGCGCGTTTCTGTCCATCGGGAATGTGATTATTTCTCTTATGCTCGGCTCGTTTGCAAGAAGCATGACGATTCTGTCAACGCCGGGTGCGATACCTGCGTGCGGCGGTGCGCCGAACTTGAACGCGTTGTAGAGTGCAGAGAACTTTTCTTCGATGACGTCTTTGCCGTAACCGACGATTTCAAACGCTCTTTCCATAATTGCCGGTTCGTGATTTCTCACTGCGCCCGAGCTCAATTCAACGCCGTTGACAACGCTGTCGTATTGATATGCGACGATGTCGAGAGGATCTTGGTTGTTGAGCGCGTCGAGGCCGCCTTGCGGCATAGAGAACGGATTGTGGCAGAAGCCGAGCACTCCGTCGTCATCGTACTCGTACATCGGGAAATCGACGATCCAGCAGAAACGGAATGCGTTTTTCTCGATGAGGTCGAGTCCGTTGCCAAGCTCGGTGCGAACGTAACCTGCTTGCTTTTCAACGCCCTTCTCTTCTGCCAAAATGGCAACGAACGAGCCGGCTTTCAAACCGAGGCGTTCGACGAGCGCGTCTTTGCTGTCCGCGAGGAATTTTGCAATTCCGCCCGCGAGTTCTCCCTTTTCGTCGAGCTTGAACCAGAACATATTGCTTGCGCCGTTTTGTTTGGATTTTTCAACGAGCGCGTCGATCCATTTTCTCGTTTCTTTGAAATCGTCAACCGCAATCGCCTTGATCGTCTTGCCTTTTTCAAAGAAGGGTGCTTTTTCGCAAAGGATGTCCGTAACGTCTTTGATGATGAGAGGGTTGCGAAGGTCGGGTTTGTCCGAGCCGTAATCTCTCATTGCGTCACGATAAGTGATGCGGCGGAACGGACCTTGGTCAACCTTGTAGCCTTCGGGTGAAAACTCTTTGAACACGCCGCTCAAAACCTCTTCCATAACCGCAAACACGTCCTCTTGCGTGGCAAAGCACATTTCGGTGTCGAGTTGGTAGAACTCGCCGGGGCTTCTGTCCGCGCGCGCGTCCTCGTCTCTGAAACAGGGCGCGATTTGGAAGTACTTGTCAAAGCCGGAAGCCATGAGCAACTGTTTGTATTGTTGCGGAGCTTGCGGAAGCGCGTAGAAGTGACCGGGATAAAGTCTTGACGGCACGATGTAGTCGCGTGCGCCTTCGGGTGAGGACGACGTCAAAATAGGCGTTGCGATTTCCAAAAAGCCGAGAGATGTCATCTTGTTGCGAAGCCAGCTTACGACTTTGGAGCGGAAAACGATTTTCGCCTTTACGTCGGGGTTTCTCAAATCGAGGAAACGATATTTCAAACGCACGTCTTCTCTTGATTGAGTGCTGGTGGCAATTTCAAAGGGAAGTTGCTCGTAGCATCTGCCCAAAACCTCGATGGTGTCGGGTTCGATTTCTATCATGCCGGTGGGCATATCCTTGTTGGGCGCGCTGCGAAGAACGACTTTGCCTTCGACGCTTATCGTGCTCTCGCGAGGGATTGCACGGATTTGCTCTTTTTTCGCCTCGTCGCTCACCACCGCCTGAGTGTAACCGTAGTAGTCTCGCAACACGAAAAAGATAACTGCGCCAAGGTCACGGACGCTTGAAAGCCATCCGCAAAGTTTGACGTGTTTGCCTTCGTCTGATTGACGCAATTCGCCACAATTGTGTGTTCTGAGTTCCATATACACCTTATAAAGTTTAGATTTTTTATTTTTACAACAGGTTGATGCCTGCTTTGTCGCATTTTTCATGCATATCGTCGGGCCACAAACTCGATTGCACTTCGCCGATATGCGCCTTTTGAAGTATGAGCAAGCAAAGTCTGGATTGCCCGATTCCTCCACCTATCGTGAGAGGAAGATTGCCCTCGATCACGTCTTTGTGGAATTGGTTTTGAAGCCTTGACTCGCACCCTGCGATTTTGAGTTGCTCCGCCATACTCTTTGCATCCACTCTTATTCCCATCGACGAGATTTCTATGCTCTCTCCCAGCACTTCGTCATAGAAGATGATGTCGCCGTTCAAACTCCAATCGTCGTAGTCGGGAGCGCGTCCGTCGTGCGGCTTGCCGTTTGAAAGCGCACCGCCGATTTGCATGAGGAATATCGTTCCGTACTCTTTTGCAAGCGCACTCTCTCTGCCGTGAGAATCCAGGTCGGGATATCTGTCGAGAGCTTCTTGCGTCGTGACGAAAGTCACTTCCCTTTTCAAATTCAAATCAACGGAGGCAAACGCCTTTTTCGTTTCGTCGAGAGTGTCGCAAATCGCACCGACAATCCTTTGCACTATCATTTTGAGAAAGTCGAGATTGCGTTGTTCTTTGCTTATCACCATCTCCCAGTCCCATTGGTCCACGTAAATGGAGTGTTGGTTGTCGCACTTGTCGTCGCGGCGGATTGCGTTCATATCCGTGTAAATGCCTTCTCCGCTTCTGAAACCGTAACGCTTCAATGCGATACGCTTCCATTTTGCAAGCGAATGTACGATCTCCGCCTCGACGCCGCCCTGCTCCTTGATGTCGAAGCGCACCGCGCGTTCAACGCCGTTGAGGTCGTCGTTTACGCCCGTATTGCTCTTGACGAAAAGAGGGGCTGACACACGCTCGAAACCGAAGTTTTTTATCAAATTGCGTTGAAAAGAATCTTTGACGAATTTGATTGCCTTTTCGGTTTCGCGAATAGTCATATTGGATTGATAGTCGCTTGGAATCACAAGGTTATACATAGTTCTTTCCTTTTTTATTCTGCGTTCGTAGCCGAGCAAAAGATAGACATTTTCCCCTCTTATCGCAAGCGTTTATCTTTGCTTTTTGTCTTTACGCCATCAAGTCGCCCGCCGTTCTCGAATAGAGTTGGACGTCGCGAATGTTGCCGATGCCCGTCACGTACATGAGGATACGTTCGAGCCCCAAACCGAAACCGCTGTGCGGCACGGTGCCGTATTTTCTCAAATCCATATAGCCTTTGTAGTCGTCAAGGTTCATGCCTCTTTCAACCATGGCTTGTTTGAGTTTGTCGTAGTTTTCTTCTCTTTCGCTGCATCCGATGATTTCTCCTACGCCCGGCACGAGCAAGTCGGTTGCCGCAACGGTGAGTCCGTCATCGTTTTGCTTCATGTAGAAGGATTTTATCTTCTTGGGATAGTTGATGACGAACACGGGCTTGTTGAACACCTTTTCGGTGATGTATCTCTCGTGCTCGCTTTGCAAATCGAGTCCCCATTCCACAGGATACGCAAATTCGACTTTGCTCTCTTTGAGAATGTCGATTGCCTTCGAGTAGTCAAGCACCACGAAATCGCTGTCCACAACGTGTTGAAGTTTGTCTTTCAAACCGGGCTCGAACGCCTTTTCGAAGAACGCGATTTCGTCGGGACACTCGTCGATGACCGCCTTGATGATGTATTTTATCATTTTGGTTGCAATCTCGATGATGTCGGGAAGTTTTGCAAAAGCCACTTCCGGCTCGACTTGCCAAAATTCCGCAGCGTGACGAGGAGTATTGCTGTTTTCCGCTCTGAACGTCGGGCCGAACGTGTAAATCTTGCCCATCGCCATAGCGGCAACCTCGCCTTCGAGTTGTCCGCTGACGGTAAGTCCCGCTTTTCTGCGGAAGAAGTCGTTTGCGATATACTCCGCCTCGTCCTTTGCAAGTTTTGCGTCTTGATAATTTTGCGTCGTAACTCTGAATATTTCACCCGCGCCCTCGCAGTCGCTGCCCGTGATGATGGGAGTGTGCACGTAGGTGTACCCGTTTTCTTGGAAGAAACGATGGATTGCAAAGCTGAGCTTGGAGCGGACGCGGAGCATTGCGTTCATGGTGTTGGTTCTGGGACGCAAATGCGGAATGGTGCGCAAAAACTCCATCGTGTGATATTTCTTTTGAAGCGGATAATCCGCAGGGCAATCGCCCAAAAGCTCTATCTTGTCGGCGTTGATTTCAAACTCGCCCTCTTTCATTGCGGCAACGACCATGCCTTGCACAACTACGGACGCGCCGTTTTTCATGACCGTCGCAAGAGCGTCCTGATCGAATTTGGTTTTGTCTATGACGATTTGCAAATGTTTGAGCGACGTGCCGTCGTTGAGTGCCAAAAACGCCATTGTTTTGCTGTCGCGCGCAGTGCGTACCCAGCCCGCCACCGTGACGTGCTTGCCTTGGTATTGTGCGCCGTTTTTCAAAATTTCGGAAATGTCGATGTTTTGCATAAGTTACCTCATTATGTTTAATAATTATATAAGGCAATAAATTATTTGTAAAGTAATTTTTGCGCGTTTATGCGCGCGCAAGAGATTTAAGGGGAAAAATTCTTGCAAATTATTAACCTTTTTACATAAAAATCAACTCTTTATTGACGAGGCCGCGCGGCTACTATATAATACTTTTCGAGGTGAAAACATGTACGACGTAACGATTATAGGCGCAGGCCCCGCAGGTCTTTGCGCCGCAATATACGCAACAAGAGGCAGACTGAAAACCGCCGTTATCGAATGTAAAAGCGTGGGCGGACAGGCGCAAACCGCAGCGGATATCCAAAACTATCCCGGAATAATCTCGACAAGCGGATTCGACCTTTGCTACACGATGATGAATCAATGCTCCTCTTTCGGAGCGGAATTTGTGTTTGACGAGATTTCCTCCCTTTCGCTCAATACAAACCCAAAACGCATATCTCTTGCAAGCGGACAAGAAATAAAGAGCAAAACCGTAATTATCGCAAGCGGAGCAAGCGCAAGAAAACTGGGCGTCGAAAACGAAGAGAAATTTATCGGCAAAGGCTTAAGCTATTGCGCAACTTGCGACGGTGCGTTTTTCAAAGGCAAGACGGTTGCCGTCATCGGCGGAGGAAACACGGCGGCAGAGGATGCGCTGTATCTTGAAAAACTTGCCGGCAAGGTTTATCTTGTGCACAGACGCGACGCCTTGCGTGCGGACAAAATTCTTTGCGACAGGCTTGAAAAAAGCAACGTGTCAATCGTGTGGGACAGCGTCGTTCAATCGTTGAGCGGAGAGAATAAGATTGCAGAAATCACACTTAAAAACGTCAAAAACGGCACTTTAACATCGCTTTCGGTTGACGGAGTATTCGTTGCGATAGGGCAAACACCAAACTCTCAACTCTTTGAAAACATTGAAAAAACGTCGGCGGGATATATAATCGCAAACGAAGTCATGCGCACGAATATCGACGGCGTTTACGCCGTGGGCGATGTGAGAGAAAAAACTCTTCGCCAAGTCGTAACCGCATGCGCCGACGGTGCAATCGCCGCCGACGATATAATAAAAACGCTTTCTTAAATGCAAATTTTCTATGCGAACGAGCCGCTTTTTCGGCTCGTTTTTCAGATGATTTTTACGGCATTTTCCGTCAAAAACAGACCGTTTTTTGCAATTTTTCTCATTCCTATACACGTTGCCGAGCATATATTGATTTGTATGCAATACTTCGGCACGGACGGCATCAGACAAAAAGCGGATTATCTGCTCGACAAGCAAATTCCTTACCTTTTGGGTAAGGTTCTTTCGCAAACGGGTGCGAAAGTTATAGTTGCGCGCGACGTGCGCACGCACTCCAAAGAGATTGAAAAACAACTGTGCAAAGGGCTGCTCGAAGGCTCTGCGCAGATTTGGCTTGCAGGCGTTTTGCCAACGCCAGCGCTTGCATATACCGCGCAAACTCAAAAAGCGGACTATGCGGTGATGATAACCGCGTCCCACAACGCGCCGGAATTTAACGGACTGAAAGTTTTCGGAAAACACGGCAAAAAGTTATCGAAAGAAGAGGAAATTGCCTTCGACGACAAACTGGTCGAATTGAAAAACAATCCCACACCGCCCGTATCTTTGGTGGACGTGTGCGCGGACGCACTCACCGAGGATGAAAAATTGAGCGAATTGAAAATCACCGTATCGGCGCAAAATCACCGCATACGCATTGTTGACGGGGCAGAATTTTTGTACGCAAAACACGTCAAAAGTATGTTTCCGAGATTCGACGGAGTAAAAGTTCGTCTAGATTGCGCCTACGGTTGTTTTGCAACGCTTGCCCCTGCGATTTTTCTTTCGCTCGGCGCAATCGTGTGCGCCGAACACAACGTTCGCGACGGCGAAAAAGTCAACGTGAATTGCGGTTCGACTCATATCGAAAGTTTTGCAAAAAGAGTAAGCCCCGACGAGTTCGGCTTTGCCTTCGACGGAGACGGAGACAGGGTTATTGCCGTCGTAAACGGCAAAATATACGACGGTGACGCAATGCTGCTTGCCCTGTCAACGCTGTATCGCTTGCAAGGTAAGCTCAAAAAACGTTTTATCGTCGGCACGGTTTTGTCAAACACAAAACTTCAAAGAGAACTTGCTTATCAAAACGTTGCTCTCGTGCGCGCGGACGTGGGCGATAAAAACGTGTTGGACGCGCTTTTGGCACACGGTTGTATGTTGGGAGGCGAAAAAAGCGGGCATATTCTCATGCTCGACAAAGAAAACACCGGGGACGGACTTGTCACTGCCCTGTCATTGCTGGAAGTAAAGCGCACCGTGGGCAGTCTGCCCAAATTCACGCCGTATCCGATGCTCGAACTAAACGTTTACGCAGACAACCCGTCAAAAAATTTGGCAAGCGGCGATTTTCAAGAAAAAATAAACAAAGTCAACGCTCTGTACGCAAAATCGGGCAGGCTTATCGTGCGTCCGAGCGGAACCGAACCGTACATCAGAATAACTTACGAATGTTTTTCGTCGTCTCCCGACGCAATATTCGACGAAATAAAGCGCATTTTTCAAACCTAACCCCCCCCTATTTGTTCAAACAAAATGATATTGCAACTTTCCTCTTCCTCACGTGTTTTGTTCGTCCTCTACAAGAGTTGACGTTTAGAACTCTAAATACAACTTCCCCCTTCCTCACGTGTTTCCCCAACCGCCGTTCCCCCTTAAAAGGGAACCCACGGCGTCCGCTCCGCGTGGGGCAACACTCGGCACTCGCATAAATAAGTATCGTCCCCTTGTTATGTCACTGCTCTTTGTGCGCCAGCTTCGCAACAACACGGCGCAGCCGCTTGTACTACGCACACAAGGGCTCCCGCACGACAAAAACAAGCGAACTAGTGCTTGCATATTAAAGATGAAAGCGAAGTTTTTGTCGTGTGGGAAGAGGAGCACAAAGAACCAAGGCGAACAACTACAACTTGTTGTGGTTGAAGCAAAAGGAGCTTGTGTGCGACGAAAGCTCGGCGCTCGCTGCGGTCGTCGCCTTGCGACTCCAATTCCGTCTTCGAATGAACATATTTCGTGTAAAAAGTACCGTTGAAAAAGTTTTCGTTAGCTTTTAGATGTCAAAGCCGTCTTCGAATAGGCACATTCCGTTAATAAGTACGCCCTGAATAAGTGTTCGTTTCTTCCGCTTGCGCCGAAGGCGCACCCACCAAGCAGACAATCTTGCGAAACTGCGGTAAGAGTTTCTGTCCCTGCTTTAACTTATAGCAAGATTTTCTGCGCGGTAGTAATTGCGAGGACAAGTGCGGTATTAAGCAATAAACTTTCGTTTGTTGCTTCTACCGCAACGCCGTTCGAGCAATTGGATGAAGAGCGAGAAAACGCCCCTCAGACAGCAACCCTAGCGTACTCAAGTGTACGTGAGTTGGTGTAAGAGGGGCGTTGACAAGGTTTGAAGGCAAAAGTTTTATGTCGCCAAACGGATGAAGAACAAGACAACACCCGTCCGAAACAAAACCCAACGTACTTATGGTACGTGATTTTGGAGCGGACGGGTGTTAACGCAGTTGTTCGCCGTTTGGCGACATAAAAGCGCAAACGACCTCGGGTGAACACCCAAAGCCGCTTGCTATGATAAGGGGGAAAATTATGAGCTGTTTGAAAATCAAGATTTTTGTTTCCTGATTACATTTGACATATTAGCACCGAAAAATCGGTTCGTCAAGGGTTTTTTGTAACTTTTTTTGATTTTTTTAAATTTTTTTGCAAAATTCTTTACAAAAGTGAAAAATAAAATTAACAATTTTTGTAAAAAATGTAGATTTTGTGGTTTGCAAAATGCGAAAAAGTTGCAATTCATACATTATCGAACAAGTGTCAGACCGCCGTTTGAAACAAAAACTGCATTCTAAACGGGCGAATTGTGATTTTTGAAAATTTTGCTTAAAAAAGTATTAAATTTTTCGATAATCTAACCGCTCAGATTTTTTGCGGAGAAATTTTTATCGGCAGATTTTGTGCCTTTTGTCCGAAAGGGACAGCGGACACAAAAAAACGCTTGCTCCGAACGGTTACAAGCGTTTTGTTTTTTCAAGTTTTCAAACATGAGGCTATTTGGGCGTGTATTTTAGCGCAATGCAACAATCAGCACCGCAACGTCGGCAGGAGATACACCCGAAATTCTCGATGCCTGTCCGAGATTTAGCGGACGAATTTCGGACAACTTTTGTCTTGCCTCGATGCGAAGAGCTTTTATCGACTCATAATCGAAATCTTTGGGAATGAGTTTGTTTTCAAGTCGTTTTTGCTCGTTCACCGCAGCTTGCTCTTTTTTGAGGTATCCCTCGTATTTAAGCTCTACAACCGCCGCGGACAACGCCTCGTCGTCGCAATCGAAATCGATAAATTCTTTTACGTCGTTATACGTAACGGCAGGGCGTCTGCACAACTCCGCCAAAGTCGGCGTTTTTTGCGGAATTTCCTCTCCTATACGCGCAAACAAACTTTCAATCTTATTTCGTTGCACGGTTTTTTGCGATGCGGCAAGCACGTTTTCTATCATGCGTTTCTTTTCAAGATAACGCGCGTATCTTGCATCGTCAACGAGTCCGATTTGTCTGCCTATCGGCGTAAGTCGCATATCCGCATTGTCTTGGCGAAGCATTATGCGATGTTCCGCGCGTGCCGTCATCATACGATAAGGCTCGTTTGTGCCTTTGGTGACAAGGTCGTCTATAAGAACACCTATATACGCCTCGTCTCTGCCGAGAACGAGCGGCTCTTTCCCGTCAACCTTACGCGCGGCGTTTATTCCGGCGATAAGACCTTGCGCCGCCGCTTCTTCGTATCCGCTGCTTCCGTTCATCTGTCCTGCCGAGAATAATCCCTCCACCGCCTTGCTTTCAAGCGAAGGAAACATCCCGAGAGGATCGAGACAATCATACTCTATTGCGTAGCCGTATTTTGCAAAGCGACAATTTTCAAGCCCCGGCAAAGTGCGATACATTTGCTCCTGCACGTCGTGCGGAAGAGATGTTGACATGCCTTGCACGTACATTTCTTCGCTGTTCGCACCTTCCGGTTCGACAAAAATTTGGTGGCGTTCTTTGTCTTTGAATCGCATGACCTTCGTTTCAATGGACGGGCAATAGCGCGGGCCTATCGATAAAATCGTGCCGTTGTAAAGCGGACTTCTGTCGATGTTGTCAAGGATGATTTTGTGCGTTTTTTCGTTGGTATACGTGAGATAGCACGGCTCTTCCACAAACGTCGAGCGTGGCGACATAAAAGAAAATCTGTCGCTGTTATCCCCCAACTGAATTTCCATTTTGGAAAAATCTATGCTGTCGCGATAAATTCTAGCAGGCGTTCCCGTCTTAAATCTTCGCATGGGCACGCCGAGTTTTTTGAGGCTGTCGGTAAGGAGATTTGCCGCCCTAAAACCGCTCGGCCCGCTCTTTTTGACGTAGTCGCCGATGATAATCTCGCCGTTGAGATACACGCCCGTCGCAAGCACGACAGCCTTACAATCGTACCTTTCGCCGTCCGTCGTAATCACGCCTTCGACCTTTCCGTCCTTCGTTGCAACTTCGCACGCTTCTTTGTCAAGCACGGTAAGATTCGGCGTATTTCTCACCACGTCGAGCATAATCTCGTGATAAAGCGCCTTATCCTCTTGTCCGCGAAGAGAAAATACGGCAGGCCCTTTTGCCGAATTGAGCGTTTTGATTTGTAAAAGCGCCTTGTCCGCAGAAAGCCCCATTTGTCCGCCGAGCGCGTCGATTTCTTTGACGAGATGTCCCTTTGCCGTACCACCTATGGCAGGATTGCACGGCATAAAAGAAACGGTGCCGAAATCGAGGCACAGCATCAAAGTTTTTTTATTCAGTCTTGCGCTTGCAAGCGCGGCTTCGACACCTGCGTGTCCGCCGCCTATGACAACGACGTCAAATTTTTCCATATCATGTTTTATTCCGTTTGTCGTTTAAACAAACGCCGATTTATAGTCGTATTAAACTATATATACATTTTATAACACGTATAAAACGTTTGCAATCGATTTGCGATTGCTCAGTGTCGCAAAGAGTTATTTGCCAACGCAGAATTTTGAGAATATACTGTTCACAACGTCTTGCGTTGCCGTCTTGCCCGTGATTTCTCCGAGCGCGTCGTATGCCCTTCTCAAATCGATAAGCGTGCAGTCTATCGTATCGTCAAGTGACGCAATCGCACTTTCAAGTGCCGTTTTTGCTTCGTAAAGTGCCGATATGTGTCTTTCCGACGTAATTATTTCGCCGTCGCCTATCTTGTTTTCGGCGTACAATTTTGCTATCGCATGCGCAAGACGGTCAACGCCTTCGCCTGTTTTTGCGCTTATCTCGAACTCGTTGTCGGCGCACTTTTTGTCAAAGCGGGACACGTCGCATTTGTTGTAAACTTCAAAAACCGTCTTGCCCGAAAAATCCCAATCGGTATCGTCGGGTGCAGTTGTATCGATGACGTGCAATATCACGTCCGCACCCTCGAAAGCGCGCTTTGCCCTCTCTATACCCTTGGATTCGACAACGTCGTCGCTCTCTCTTATGCCTGCCGTGTCTATGAGGTTGATTCTCACGCCGTCGCACTCGAAACTATCCTCTACGGTATCTCTCGTCGTGCCTGCGACGTCGGTTACGATTGCTCTGTCCTCTTTGAGCAGTGCGTTCATAAGCGACGATTTGCCTGCGTTCGGATTGCCGGCAAGCGCAACGTTTATGCCGTGTTTTGCAATACGTCCGCTCTTTGCGGTAGAGATGAGTTTGTTTACGTCGTCGAGAATTTCTTCTATAGAATCGGAAAGCGTCGGCAAAACCTCGTCTTCCATCTCGTCGGGATAATCGAGAGTTGCTTCGAGCGTTGCGATGAGCGTGCCCAGTTTTTCGAGAATAAGGTCGATACACTTCGACACGTTTCCTTGCATGAGCCTGTACGCCGCTTTAACGCCGGCAACGCTCTCTGCGTTTATCATATCGATGACGCCTTCGGCATCGGCAAGCGACAGCCTTCCGTTGAGAAACGCGCGTTTTGTAAACTCTCCGTTTTTTGCCATGACTGCGCCGTGACGCAACAGTGCGTCGAGCGCGCCTTGCATAATGCGCACGCCGCCGTGCAAATAAAACTCAACCGTATCTTCCCCCGTATATGAACGTCCTGCAGGGAAATAAACGGCATAGCCTTTGTCGCAAAATTCGCCTGCGTCGAAAGTGCCGAAATTCATATAAAGCGGTTTCCATTCCTCGCGAAGTCCGTTTTCTTTTTTCTCGTCTATGCGGTCTTGCAAATTTTCGCACGACGAATCGCCGCTCTTTCGAGCGTTTTTATGCGCAAAAATGAAAACGGCATCGGCAATTGCAAGCGCGTCCTCTCCGGACACGCGCACTATGCCGATACCACCTGCACCTATCGGTGATGAAATTGCCGCTATCGTACTCATAAGTTTTTCCTTTCGGAATTTTTAGAACTTCTTTTTGCCGCCGAAGCTCTTGAATTTGGGCGGTCCGGATTGTGCAACCGGTTTCACGAAATCGTCTTGCTCGGTGAAATAACCGCGATAAACTCTTCCGTCCGGCGCTTCGGGCGCTTCCTCTCTGGGTTTACGCTCGCGCGTATCTCTTCTGCCTTTGAAATCCTTGCGGTCGCCTCTGCGAGAATCTCTGCCGCCTTTCTTGCCGTTCTTTTTCGGCTCTCTTTCGCCGTTTTTAAGGGGGCGTTGGTCTTTGAGCTCAACACCCTTGGGGATGATGACGATATAACGATTGGGTTCTTCGCCGTCGCTTGTGGTTTCTGCAATATCGCTGTCAGCAAGTGCGCTGTGGATAATGCGTCTTTCAAACGGATTCATGGGTTCAAGGGCAATCTTTCTTTGCAGACGAAGTGCCTTTTGAGCAAGTTTGAGAGCGAGTGCGGTGAGCGTTTCTCTGCGCTTTTCACGGTAGTTTTCGCAATCGACAACCACTTTTTTGAAATCGCATTTTTGCTCGTTGAGGAAGGTGAGCGCAAGATATTGGAATGCGTCGAGCGCCTCTCCTCTGTATCCTATCGCAACGCCGCTGTCGTCGCCGCTGATCGTGATATAAAGCGTGCCGTTTTTGTCCTCTACGGTTGCGCGGGACACAAGCCCCATGCGCGAGAGCGTGCCGTTGAAGAACTCCGCCATCTTGTCGGCGACGGAATCCTTGACGGTGACTCTGACCTTTGCTTTGGAAAAGAGTCCGCCCTTCGAGACGACTTCCACGTCAACCTTATCTTTTGATACACCCAGCTCCACCAACGCCTTCTCGACTGCGAGATCGACGGACGAAGCTTGTGTTTCTATTGATTTTTCCATTTTAACTCCTATCTTTTTGCAACTCCGCTTGCCCCCTCTCTGCTCTTATCGACGAGTTTTGCGATAAGATTGAAAGTGAGTTGGAACAGAATCGCGCATAACGAACTTGTGAACATATAAAGCGCAAACGCACCCGAATAGAACAGTGCGAACACGCCCATCATTATGGGCATGACGTATTGCATCATCTTCATGGTTTGTTGTTGCGACTGGGCTTTCTCCGCACCCTCGCCTTGAGCGTCCTGCGGAGGCGCAGGGGGTTGTGCCTGAGAGCCCGAAAGCAATTTTGTGGAAATGAAACTGAGTGCTATCGACAGGATGGGAAGAATGAGCAAGCCGTTCCATTTGCCGTCCTTGCCGTAGCCGCCCGTACCGAGAACGTCCGCCATGACGTCGTTGTACTCGTCAATGGTGATGCCCGTAAGTTTGGACGTTGCCATACCCTTTTGTCCGGTTACGGTCGCAAAGTCGGGAACGGCTTGCGCCCAGTTGTCCGAAACAAAGATGTTTTTAATCCAAAGGAAACTTCTTATCGTGACTTGGTCTTCGGAATAATAAACATTGTAAACGGCTTGTTGCGCATTCTTTTGGGCTTCTGTATAAAAATCCTTACCTTCTTGCGTTTTCTTTATGTCGTCGATATCCCACTTGCCGTCGCCGTTGTCAACGATGTAATCGGCGTCTTTGTTTGCTTCGATTTGTTCGGCAATCGAGGTGTTGTACGCCTTGACACACTCTTTGTAGTCCTTTGCAAATTGATAACCGACCATTTGTCTGAATCCGGCAAAGACGACGAAGAACACAACGAAAGTCACGATTGTGGGCAAGCACATGCCCATCGTGGAATACTTCTCTTTTTTGTAGAGCGCCATCTGTTCTTGTTGCAATCTTTGCTTGTCGTCGGCATATCTTGCTTGCAAGGCTTCCAGTTGCGGTTTCATGCGTTCCATAGCCTTGTTGTTTCTTCTCGAAATGACCTTTTGCCAAATATCGAGAGGAGAAAGGATAAGACGCAATATAACCGTAAACAAAACGACCGTCCAGCCGAAACTCGCAACGCCGCCGCCGAGGGCATTGTTGATAGTTATCATGAACTTTGCCATGAAGTGAGTGGGTTCGCTGACGTTTTCGCCCGCAACGCTATAGGAGTTGTCGCTGTTGCACGCAACCAAAATGCAGCACAAAATCGCGAGCAACGCCGCGATGAGATAAATCTGCAATTTCCGTTTGCGCGGATAACTCAAATTAACCATTTAGTTTTTCCTCGATAATTCTCTCTGACGGGATCGAAGCCGCCCTTTGCAAAAGGAGTGCAACGAAGCAATCTCTCGATTGTCAAAAGGATGCCTACAAATGCGCCGTACTTACTTATCGCATCGTACGAATACATCGAACACGTTGGAGTGTATGCGCAATGATTGCCCGTGATCGGCGATAAAGTGCGCTTGTAAAGCAGCAAAAGAAACAGACAAAATCTCTTTATCATTTGAGTTTCTCCGCACGTAAAAACGCTTGCTCGACCGACTTCGACACCGAGAAAAAATCTTTCTCGGCAATGGGCGGATATGCCACGATAACGTACATATAACCGTCGTCGATTCTGTCAATAATGGGCTTCAACGCCTCTCGAATCAGCCTCTTGACGTGGTTGCGAGTGACGGCATTGCCAACCTTTTTGGACACGGACAACCCGATTTTCAATCCCTCTTTGGATTTTGCGCTCAAAAGCAACAAGTCCCTTGCAGCCGTTTTTTCGCCTTTGCGGTAAACGTAGGCAAACGCAGCCCTCTTTTTGAGTCTGAATTGCTTTTGCATGTCGGATTACGCCTTATGCGCTGAGTTTCTTTCTGCCTCTGTTGCGACGTCTTTTAAGGACGTTTCTGCCGCTCTTCGAGGACATTCTTTCACGGAATCCGTGGACTTTGCTTCTTTGTCTTTTCTTGGGTTGGTAGGTTTGTTTCATGATGATATTCCTCCGTCTCTTAGGACTTTTATTTTTTTGCTATCTACTATATATAAATATATAAATGCTAAACCATTATAAATAAAACAAATAATGCTGTCAAGCAAAAGAGCGAAATAGGCGTCATTATTGCCACCGGCAACAGTGATATCTGCGCTTTGCGCAGGTGATATTGCAACTTTGTTGCAGTTGCGGAATAATAAATGATATCGCCTGTGGCGGTGATATCACTGCGTGATGATATCGCGCAAGCACGATGATATCCAAACTGTGTTTGGATTGCGGATAAACGAACGCTTATTCAGGGTGTACTTATTAACGGAATGTGCTTATTCGG
>ULWM01010172.1_pt1 | contig 22607 bp, 15 predicted proteins | sample 1960331 | NCBI WGS metagenome assembly ULWM01 (sample SAMEA4835812, study PRJEB28245) | human gut metagenome | biome: gut microbiome; material: fecal sample | place: Denmark | collected 2008 | reverse complement strand
TCCCTAAATCCCTCCCCTCGGGGGAGGGACTTGCTTTCACTTTATACCGTTTATTGATGAGTGGAATTCTCGTCTTCCTAAATCCCTCCCCTCGGGGGAGACTGTCTTAAAAGTAAAAGTACCCCCAGTGAGGATTGAGAATTCGTTGTCGCCCTTGTATAATGGTACAGACTTTAGAACTCTAGCCGAGACTTTTCAGGCAGTCTGGGGAAATTGCTTTCACCGCAAGCGGTGAAGAAGCAAGAGTTTTAATTAAAGGACAAGATGCCCGATGTCGGCACGGTAGAAGAGGTTGTCGCAGTGAAGCTTACGGACGGCGGCGAGGGCTTTGTCGCGGGCCTGGCGGAGGGTTTCACCAGAGGCAACCACCATCAGGACACGGCCACCGGAAGTCACCAGAGACTTGGCACCGGATTCCGGATCGGTAACCTCCTTGGTTCCCATCTGATAAATCCTGACTGACGGATCTGCCAAGGCATCATCCAAACCGGTGATAGCAAAGCCTTTCTCGTAAGAACCCGGATAGCCTTTCGAAGCCATCACAAAGCCGAGAGTCTGCTCGGAAGACCACTTGATCTCCGGCATAAGCTCGGCGGATGAAAGCCTTGCGCCCTCCACGGAATCAGTCCCCTCCGGAGCGTTCACCGACATTCCACCATCAGCGATGGCTGAGAATATGTCGTAGATGTCTGACTCCAGACGAGGCAGAACCACCTCAGTCTCAGGATCTCCGAAACGGCAGTTGAACTCGATGACCTTGATGCCGGACGGAGTCTTCATCAGGCCACCGTAAAGCAGCCCTTTGAACGAGCAGCCTTCGGCGACCATAGCGGCGGCAGTCTTCTTCATAATGTTCTCAAGGGCATATTCCTCATCCTCGGCGGTGATGACCGGAACCGGTGAATATGCTCCCATACCTCCTGTGTTAGGCCCTTTGTCTCCCTCGAACGCTCTCTTGTGATCCTGGGCGATGGCCAGAGGGAAGACCTCCTTACCGTTCACAAAGCACATAAACGAGAACTCGGGGCCGGTGAGATATTCCTCGACCACGACCTTGCCCTTGCCGAATTTGTCGTCAAGGAGCATATCCTTCAGAGCCACCTTGGCGTCGGAGAAGGTCTCCGGAATGACAACGCCCTTACCGGCGGCCAGCCCGTCATATTTAAGGACAACCGGGAAGGAGTGTCTGCTGACATATTCAATGGCATCATCGTAGTTGTCGAAGGTCTTGAAGGAGGCGGTCGGGATGTCGTACTTCTCCATCAGCCGTTTCGCGAAATCCTTGCTGGACTCGATGCGGGCGGCTGCGGCGGAAGGTCCGAACATCCTCAATCCAGCCTTTTCGAAGGCATCGGCGATTCCGGCGGAGAGAGGGACTTCCGGCCCCACAACCGTCAGGTCAACACCGTGTTCCTTCGCAAACTCCACAAGTTCAGGAATCTGTGTCTCCTTGAGAGGAAGACACTCGGCCTGGGCGGCGATCCCGGCGTTTCCAGGAGCGCAGAATATCTTGCCGACACGTCTGGAGCGGCTCAAAGCGTCCACAATGGCATGCTCGCGGCCACCGCTACCGACAACCAGCACGTTCTTGGACAGCAGAGTGTCCAGCATTATGGTCTTGCCGTCACTCTTGTTCGTTGATTCGAAATGAAATACTCGCATAGATATTAATGGTAGGCTTGGCAGATAACATGCTGACTTTCAACGAAATCGTCATCTTCCTGGTTCTGTTTTCGGGACCACGAGTATGGCATTTTGCTTGATTGTCAAACAGTTATCTGCCACGAAGATGATATTAATGTTTGAAATGACGTTCTCCGGTGAAGACCATGGCGATGCCAAGCTCGTCGCATTTCTTGATGGAATCCTCGTCGCGGACGGATCCGCCAGGCTGCACGATGGCTTTCACGCCGTACTCGGCCGCCAGGGTAACACAGTCATCGAACGGGAAGAAAGCGTCGGAAGCCAGAACGAGACCGGCCTTGCGAGCGGCCTCCTTAGGGTCAACGGCAACGCCTGTCCTGGAGGTTTCCTCCTCGGCCAAAGTGGCGGCTGCCTGCTTCAGGGCAAGCTCGGCGGAGCCCACACGATTCATCTGGCCGGCGCCCACGCCATATATCATCCCGGCCTTGCCGACGGTGATGGCGTTGGACTTGATGTGCTTGACAATCCTCCAGGTGAAATTCAGATCGACAATCTGCCCTTCGGTCGGCACAGCCTCGGTCACAGTCTGCGAAGCGGTCACCGGTACGATGGCAAGGTCTTGATTCTGAACCAGAAGTCCCCCGTTGACGCTTACACACTGCATCTGCTCCTTGACAGAGCCTTCCATATTCACTTTAAGGACACGCAGGTTCTTTTTGGCGCGGAGAAGCTCAAGGGCATCAGGTGCGAATGACGGAGCCATCACGATTTCAAGGAAGATCGGCTTGAGCAGCTGCGCAACCTCAAGGTTGACCTCACGGTTGAACGCCACGATACCCCCGAAAATGGAGGTCTTGTCTCCCTCGTAAACCTTCTTCCACGCATCCACGACATCGGTTCCGAGACCGGCTCCGCACGGGTTCATGTGCTTGAGCCCCACGGCGAAAGGCTCGTCGAACTCACGGACGATGTTCAGGGCGGCGTTGGCATCCTGAATATTATTGTAAGACAGTTCCTTGCCGTTCAACTGCTCGGCGGTGGCCAATGAATATGGAACCGGCTTCAGGGTCTTGTAGAACTTGGCCTGCTGGTGAGGGTTCTCACCGTAGCGGAGATTCTGGCAGATGTCATATTCAAGGAACAGCTTCTCCGGAAGACCGGCCTGGGCGCGCATATATGTGGCGATGGCGCTGTCGTACTCGGCTGTGTGGGTGTAAGCCTTGGCGGACAGCTGGAGACGGGTCTGCGGAGTCGTGTCACCGGTTGCCTTGATCTCGGAGATGACAGTGGCGTAGTCCTCCGGGTTGACTACCACTGTGACCGAGGCCCAGTTCTTGGCGGCGCTGCGAAGCATTGACGGGCCTCCAATGTCGATGTGCTCCACGGCATCCTCCATCGTGACATCCGGTTTGGCGATCGTCTCACGGAACGGATAAAGGTTGACGCAGACGAGGTCGATCTTCTCGATTCCGTTGTCCTCTAATTGTTTCAGATGATCAGGAATATCCCTGCGGGCGAGAAGGGCTCCGTGGATCTTAGGATGAAGGGTCTTCACACGGCCGTCGCAGATCTCAGGGAATCCCGTGACATCACTTACGCTGGTCACAGGCAGACCTGCCTCTTTCAACATCTTCATTGTGCCGCTGGTGGAAAGGATTTCCCATCCGAGCGACACGAGTTCCCGGGCGAAATCAACGACACCCGTCTTGTCACTTACACTGATTAAAGCTCGCATAATATACGTTTCTCGCAGGCAGGCAATTACCTCGCAAAAAATTATCTCACGTTCACGCGGCGATTGCCCACCGCACTTATTCACGTTACCCCTTCCCCGAATCCCTCCCCTCGTGAGAGGATCTTACCTCGCCTGTGGCGAGAATGGTACGGGGTTATCTTTCCATAATGCGCTTCAGATGGCAGAGCATCAGCTTGCCGTGCGAGTCGCGAAGGTGCATCCCGTTGCCTTCGCACCATTTCCAGTACTTGCAGTCAGCACAGCTATCTTTCCGCATCCAATTCCGGTCACGGTAGGGCTGGAAGCGATGATCCCAGACATCCATAAAGTCATCCTTGTAGATGTTGCCTTGGTGGTAGTCCGAACGGATGCTCGTGCAGGCGGAGATCGAACCGTCAACCAGCACGGAACCGACAGTCACACCGGCCTGGCAGGAATAGAAATGATCCCTCACATCACCCTCATAAGGCCCGAGGAAGCCTTCGCAGCCATAACCGGCCTTGATCCTCCCCTCCTTTCTGGTCTCCTTGATGAAATCCAGCATCCCACGGAACATCTCCCGCGGAAGCTGAAGATCCGGATTCAGGGCGGCGCGGCCTTGCGGGAATATGGAGAAAAGCCTCCATTCCTTCAGTCCGAGTCCAATCAAAAATTCCTTTAGCTGAGGAAGTTGCGGATAGTTTCTACGGTTCACACACGTCACGACATCAAAGGCTATTCCTGACCGGACAGCCATCCTGATCGTCTCAGCGGCACGCGTGAAACTGCCCTCACGCCCACGAAGCCAATCGTGGTTCTCCTCCAGACCGTCCAGACTGACAGTCATCGAATGAAGACCGGCTCCGAGAAGACGAGAGAATCTTTCCGCCGTCATCCCGAAGCCGTTCGTAACCATTCCCCACGGAAATCCACGGGAATATATTCCTTTGCCGCATTCCTCCAAGTCCGCGCGCATCGTCGGCTCTCCGCCGGAGATGATGACGAAAACCTTGTGGGGATCCGTCTTGGCGGCGATGGAGTCCAGCACCTTGAAGAAGTCCTCCTTCTGCATATCCGGAGTGGCGGCGACCTGCTTGCAGTCGCTTCCGCAATGCTGGCAACGGAGGTTGCATCGGAGCGTACATTCCCAGAAGAGCTGCCTCAGAGGATGTTCCTCCTCCTGAGACTTGCGCATCGACTTTGCGATGTCAAGCGCGATTCTTCTTCTGAGCGAAAGTCCGTCCATCCGTTACTCTTCCTTCTTCAAAGTCTTTGTGCCTTTAAGAGCGAACTCGCCTTGATACCAATTCCCGCTACCGCCTTTCAGAGTCTCCGCCTTGACTGTCAGACTGTCCCGCTTGAAAGAGCCGTTGGCATCTCCGTCAACGTCATCGAAATAGAATTTGACCTCACTCATCGGCCATACCCCATCATAAGCTCCGACAGCCTTTCCGTTCTCATCGGTGAAGAGAGTGTCTTTTTCGTAAGTCAACCGTTTCGAAGGGACGACACGGATGCCTTTGATTCCCTTTCCGCTTTCGTCAACAACTGTCAGGTCAACCTTGAAATCACAGGATGGCGTACCGTACTCACAACGATTACTCCAGATGTTGTCTTCACAGCCGGAGAATCCGAGCATCGAGAGCAGTGCCGGGCCGATGGCCGCGGTCAGTTTAGCAAATGATTTTTTCATAATTCTGAAGCTTTAATCATTTCAACCAAAACCAGCGATTTCAATTTCCTTGCATCAAAAAACTCAAAAGATTCGTCGAAGACCGGCTAAAGCAGGCGGATGTCCACGCCCGGCTTGTCGGTCACGCGGCCGATGACGGTGGCCTTGTCGCCGTGGGCGGCGAGGATGTCGATGGCCTTCTGAGCCTCGGACTCGTCAAGCGCCAGAACCATTCCGACACCCATGTTGAATATGTTGAACATCTCCCTGTGAGGGATGTTGCCGTACTTCTCCAGGAAACGGAAGATCGGAAGGATCGTCCATGAGCCTTCCTGAACCTCAATGCCCTGGCCTTCACGGAGGATTCTCGGAATGTTCTCGTCAAAGCCGCCGCCGGTGATGTGGGCCACTCCGTGCACGTCGCAGTTGCGGATCACCTCCAGCACCTGCCTGACGTAGATTCTGGTCGGTGTCAGGGCGACAATGCCGAGCGGCTGGTCGGACTCCAGTTCAGGATAAACCTTGAAGAGATCCAGATTGTTGTCGGAAAAGATCTTGCGCACAAGGCTGAATCCGTTGCTGTGGACTCCCGTGGAGGCGATTCCAACGAGGACATCCCCGGCCTTTACCTTCGTGCCGTCGATGAGTCTGGATTTCTCCACGACACCTGTGGTGAAGCCCGCGATGTCATATTCACCGTCCTCGTACATTCCAGGCATCTCGGCGGTCTCGCCGCCCACGAGGGCGCATCCGGCCTGACGACATCCGTCAGCAACTCCGGCGACAATCGCCTCCACGACCTCCGGACGGGTCTTTCCCTGGGCCACATAGTCAAGGAACACAAGAGGTTCCGCACCCTGGGCCAGAACGTCGTTGACGCACATCGCCACGGCGTCGACGCCGATGGTGTCGTGCTTGTCCATCGCAAACGCCAGCTTGAGTTTCGTGCCGACTCCGTCCGTCCCGCTGACCAGAACCGGCTCCTTGATGTTCAGTTTTGAAAGATCGAACATTCCTCCAAACGCCCCGATGTTTCCCATCACGCCGAGCCTGTCGGTCGACGCCACGTGCTTCTTGATCCTGCGCACAACGTCGTAGCCCGCCTCAAGGCTCACGCCCGCCTTCTCGTAATCAACTGCCATAGTGTATTTTGTATTATATAAATCCCTGAAATCCAGCAACCGCATCACCTGAAAAACATTAAGGCCATGGTATGGAATCTCTCACCAAGGCCAGATGTTGTCAGAGCGATCACTGACTCTGCGAAGTTACAACTAAAATCCGATAACGACAACCCCTTCTGGATGTTGTAATGATTCTTGTAATGATTCTTGTAATGATTCTTCCACGGATTTGCACCCACATCCATCCCTAACAGCAATCCGCTGCAATTCTGTTCCCGCGAGTCCTGACGGATCCAGCCCTGAAGGCCTTGCGGGGCATCCTCTATCCTTCAGCCCGGAACAGATTTGCACGGGAGACCCTTCCCCGACCACATCGGAAGCCTTTTTCCTTCCGAATCTGCTACAGCCGGAGTACGGCAGCGGATTCTCCGTCCGTCAATTGGAGATGTGCAGGCAGTTCTACAGGGTATATCCAATTGCGAACGCGCTGCGTTCGCAATTAAGCTGGACTCAATACAGAACCCTGATTCAGATACCGGATCCCGACAAAAGGGAGTACTATGAACTTGAGGCAGTGAATGAAGGATGGACAGGCCTCCAGCTTGAACGCCAGATCAACGCGATGCTTTACGAGCGTCTTCTGATGAGCAATGATAAGGAAAAAGTTCTTGCCTTTGCACGCAATGAGCGCCAACCGGAATCCCCGAACAGTTTATCGCTGATATTAACGAGGTCAAGCGACTTGCTGGACTCAAGGATACGGAAAAATGCTGAATCCGTAGGATTATGTTTTATACAGTTATAGCAATGAGGACACAATAGACCTATGAAGCGTAATCAAATCGTACTCAAATGTATTTGAACTAAAATATAAATTGTATGGATTGTTTTTGTAACTTTGTTGATTGCAAATGTAAATATACTGCCAAGATTACAAGGCAGTAATGATTATAAATTTTGACGCTCACTTGTTGAGAGAAAATATGAATACTTATAACGCTCATAAGAAACTTCTGATTGACAACTTCCTGAAAGGGAAAAGTTCAGCATCATTATCTGGTCCACATTGTGTTATGTCTGATGGTGGGCAAATGCCATTGAATATGCAACTTGCCATACTTTCCCATCACTGCCACAATATGGGTAAGAAGACGGACTCTGTATATCGGAAGAAAGCGGAAGGTATTCTGCAAGATGTATTTGAAGCGGCATCAAATGATGCGGATGCTTCCATATTGGAAGATTCCGCATTCGATCAATCGTTATTCCCTGATTTCTTTGAAGTGCCATTCCTTCCTGTAGCCAAACCGAAATTCACATTCATCGATCTGTTTGCCGGTATCGGTGGCTTTAGAATGGCTATGCAAAACCTTGGTGGACGATGCGTGTTCTCTTCTGAATGGGATGCCCAAGCACAGAAAACCTATATGCTGAATTATGGGGAAATCCCATTCGGGGACATCACGCTTGAGGAAACGAAATCATATATTCCAGACGGCTTCGATGTCCTTTGCGCCGGATTCCCTTGTCAGGCATTTTCGCTGGCTGGCAAACGCAGAGGATTTGAAGAAACGCGAGGAACTCTATTCTTTGATGTCGCTGAAATTATAAAGAGGAAGCAGCCGAAAGCCTTCTTCCTGGAAAACGTAAAAGGACTTTTGATTCACGACAAAGGGAATACAATAAAGACTATTTTGAAAGTCCTTCGTGAAGATTTGAACTACTATGTTCCTAACCCACAAATTGTGAATGCAATGAATTTCGGTGTTCCACAGCATCGGGAACGTGTTTATATTGTCGGATTCAGGAAAGATCAGAATGTAACAGATTTTACATATCCAGAACCAACAGACACGACAAAAGCATTCGCCGATATAAAAGAGAAAGATGTCGTACCGTCAAAGTACTATCTTTCTACTCAATACATAAAAACTCTTGTTGCTCACAAAGAGCGTCATGCGGCAAAAGGGAATGGATTCGGATATGAAATCATACCTGACGATGGAGTCTCCAATGCAATCGTAGTAGGAGGAATGGGACGAGAAAGAAACCTTGTCATCGACAAGAGGCTGAAAGACTTTACCCCGACTACGAGGATAAAAGGTGAAGTGAATCACGATGGTATAAGAAGAATGACCCCACGAGAATGGGCGCGGCTTCAAGGGTTTCCTGATAATTTCATAATCGGGGTCGCCGATGCTTCCGCGTATAAACAGTTCGGCAATTCCGTTGCAGTGCCAGCCATTCAAGCGACTGCCGCTCAATTATTAAAAAAGATCAAACTATCTAAAACGAAATAACTATGCCAATTACAGGAAATAAAGGTGAGTGGAGTGAGATATATGTCTTGCTGAAACTCTTAGGAGATGGAGAAGTCCACGCTGGAGACGAAAACTTGAATAAAATCAAGAATCTCGTATATCCAATTATTATGATATTGAGGGAAGAGGCTGAGGGCAAACTGAAATATTTGCCAGAAAATAGTGATGTCGTGATTCAAACATCAGACGGAACAGAACTGCTTAGACTACCTGCAAAAGAATTTGAATCTCAAGCAATGACTTTACTCAGTGCAATTCAGTTTGTCGGGAAAGATTCGGAGATCAAAAGTGCTTTTGCCATCCCTGCCACTGAAGATTTCATGACAAAGATTCATTGCCATACACTAAAAGCAAAGTCTTCGGATAAAACGGACATACGAATAGTTTTGCACGACAGGCGGACGAGGTTGAATACAGAGATGGGATTCAGTATCAAGTCTCAGCTTGGCGGAGATTCAACATTGCTCAATGCTGGCAAGACTACAAATTTCAATTTTAAGATTTGCGGGAACAAACTGAGTGATGCAGATATAGAAGATATCAACACCATCAATCCAAAGCAGAAGAAGGTGATTCTCAGAGTTCAAGCCATTGAAAGCAAAGGATGTCATCTTGTATTTGACAAGGTTGATAATACTATATTCAGGAACAATCTGGCAATGCTTGACTGTTGTCTTGGAGAAATCATCGGTTTGTTGCTTCTTGAACAACTCGAACAAGACACGAATATGTTAAAGGATCTGGTTCGGACTCTATCCGAGAAGAATCCTCTAAATTTCGATATGTCCCAGAGTATTCCGTACTATGAATATAAAGTGAAGAACCTCTTGACATCATCCGCTCTTGGAATGATGCCTGGAAAAGCTTGGAATGGGAAATATGATGCGAACGGAGGCTATCTTGTGGTAAAAGAAAGTGGAGATGTCCTCTGTTACCATTTCTATGACCGCAACCGCTTTGAGGATTTCCTTTACAATAATGCATATCTAGAGCGCTCCAGCACCACACGACATGAGTATGCCCAGATCATCAGAGAAGAAGACGGTTCCTTGTCGTTCAAGCTGAATCTTCAGATACGACTCAAGTAGCCTCTGCCATAAAGAAAATGTCTGATATGATGACTCCCCTGCAACGGCACGAATATATGTCGCACAGCCGCTCGAAGGACATTCGTCCCGAAAGCCAACCTTGAGTTCCAGAAAGCGCAAATCACGCACACCCTGAAACGCAACGCTCTCAGCATCCTGCATCTCGAATCAATCATCTGGAACGTCATCTCCGTCTGCGAACTCTCCAAGTCCGTCCGCACCCCCCAGACTGTCTGAAAAGTCTCGGCGAGAGTTGAAAAGAATGTACCCCTACACAGGGGCGACAACGAATTCTCAATCCTCACTGGGGGTACTTTTACTTTTAAGACAGTCTCCCCCTTACAGAAGTATCTGCGTGGCACATGTTTTTTCAAAAACGACTTTTTCAAGTGGACTTATGATTACTAAACTAAAATCAAATACGAAAACAACTGGATGGAATAAGCGTCCGGGAGCATCCCCTACGCTGACGACCCGGCGAAACTCACCGGGAACGTCAAGGGAATCTATAGCAAATCAGAAAGACTTCTAAAACTTATGCTCTTCGTTGACCTCTTCGATGCTGGAGTAGAGGGCGGTCGGGTAGTTGCCGTTGAAGCAGGCCAGACAAAGGTCACTGCGGTGGCCGGCCTCGAAAAGACCCTCCTCGGAAAGGAACGCCAACGAGTCGGCCTCGATGGCCTGACGGGCCTGCTCCAGGTTTCTGGAATAGCAAAGCAGCTCCTTGTGGGTGGACATATCCACACCATAGAAGCACGGATTCTTGATCATCGGACTGGCAATCCTCATGTGAACCTCTTTCGCCCCGGCCTCACGCAGCATCCTCACGATCCTCAGGGACGTGGTTCCGCGGACTATCGAGTCGTCCACCAGAATTATCCTCTTGTCCTTCACGATGCTCCTGACCGGCGACAATTTCATCTTCACACCTTTGTCCCTCATCTCCTGCGACGGCTGGATGAAAGTCCTGCCGATATAGCGGTTCTTGATGAGTCCCATCTCGTTAGGAAGTCCGCTAGCCTCGGCGTAACCGGAGGCGGCGCTCAGGCTGGAGTCCGGAACCCCGACCACGATGTCCGCGTCCACGTGCGACTCCCGGTAGAGGATCTTTCCGCTCTCTTTCCTGAAAGAATGGACGTTACGGCCTTCGATGTCGCTGTCCGGGCGGGAGAAGTAAACATATTCCATGGCGCACATCGCATGACGCTGGTAGTCTGAATATTTCCGACTCCTGATGCCGTGGTGGTCGATCGTGACCACCTCGCCCGGCTCCACGTCGCGGACAAACTCCGCTCCCACGACGCTGAACGCGCAGGTCTCGCTGCTGAGGACATAGCCGTCGCCGATGCGCCCGATGGACAGAGGCCTGAGGCCGTACTTGTCCCTCATCGCATAAATCCTGTGGTTGGTCATCACCATAAACGCAAAAGCCCCTTCAATCATATTCAGGGCCTCCATGATAGGGATGATTCTCGGGCTGTTCCTTTCGACCGGCTCCTTCTTGATGAGGTGGGCCAGGATCTCGCTGTCGGATGTGGACTGGAAAAGGCTGCCGCGGTCCTCCAGGTACTTTCTCAACTGCGCGGAATTGACCACGTTGCCGTTGTGGACAAGGGCGAAGTCACCGCTGTTGTGCCTGAAGAGAAACGGCTGGACATTCTCGATGCCGCCACCGCCATGGGTGGAGTAGCGCACGTGGCCGACCGCCATATTTCCGTGGAGAGATCCGAGATTCTCGCTGTTGAAGACTTCGGTCACGAGCCCGAGTCCCTTGACCCGGTGAAGTTCTCCATTATCGTTGACCGAGACGATTCCGCAGCCTTCCTGGCCGCGATGCTGAAGGGAATGGAGACCGTAGTAGGTCACCTCGGCGGCGTGGGGGACTCCCCAGACACCGAACACCCCGCATTCTTCTTTAAGTTCCTTTGAAAACATATTCCTTTCGCGGACTAAAGCACAAATATAACGAATTATTCGCCTTGGGACAAAAGAAAAACCCGTGAGGTGAAGCATTCTTACTTTCCCTCACGGATTAAACCGTTCTTTATGAATATTTCTGACCAGATCAATAAGTCACCTGTTCCGACGCGTCGCTCTCGGAGTTAAGCTCACTTATGGCGGTCACCAGATAGGTTCCTTTCGACGGAAGGCTGAACTTCTTGTCCTTTGTCGTCCCGACCAATGCCGCCTTCTTCTTGGTTCCGTCCAACTTGTAGACGGCGAACATCGGGCCCGCGCCGGTCCAAGTCAAGGCGGAGCCATCGACTTTCACCCCGGTCGGAGCGTCAGGTTTCTTCTCGTCAGCGGCGAGGAGGTAAGGGATCAGGGTCTTTGTCCCGAACGCTCCCTTGACAGCGTCCGTTATCCCGATCTTATTTTCCGTCAAGCTTTTGGCACTGTACAAGAGAGCACCCTCAACATGTTTGATCTGGGCGGCGTAGTTGTATTGGCTGTAGAACGAGGACGTTGTCCGGAAATCCGTGTTGGACGCGTCCGAAGCGAAGTTGTAGATCCCGTAGCCTGCCATCAGATGGCTCTTGAACGCATTGTCAACGAACCACTTGATCCTTGTCTGGAATGTTACGACACTATAGTACAGCTGAGGGATAATCACATCAATCAATCCGTTGCGGGTCCAAGTGGCGACATCGGCGAACAAAGCGTTGTAGTTGTTGTCATAGTTGCCTTGAGGGCTGACGGAGAAAATCACTTCCGGACGGGTCTGGACAATCACATTATGGATCTTTTCGATCGCCTTGGTGACATTGGCGCGGCGGAAATCCTCGATCTTTGAATATCCAGAACCATATTTGGCATATTCAGCAGCATCATTCAGAGACTCTCCTTTTTCCAATGACGGATAGAAATAATCATCCATGTGAAGGCCGTCAACATCGTATTTTGTGATGATTTCCTTGACAATGGCGGCGATCCTATCCTGAACCTCCGGCAGAGCCGGATTATAGACACGGATCTTGTTGTAGTCCTTGACCATCGAGGCTGGAATCTTAGGATCCAATGCTGGAAACTCAGCCGAGGCGGAACCTCTCGTCTCGACACGGTAAGGATTGATCCAAGCATGGAACTGCATCCCGCGGGCGTGGGTCTCGTCAATCAGGAACTTGAGGACATCGTAACCCGGATTCTTGCCGACCGTGCCTGTTATGGTCTTGCTCCAAGGCTCATACTGAGACTCATAGTAAGCATCAGCCTTGGACCGGACCTGAAAGAACACAGCGTTGATGCCGCATTTCTCAAACAAATCCAGATAGTCGGTGTACTTCTTCTTCTGTGAAGCCGCGTCGTGCGCACCCATCGGCCAGTCCAGTTCCCAGACAGTGGCCACCCAGACACCTCTGAGTTCCTTCCTCGGAAATTCGACCTTGACCGGATCAGTCGTGCCACCGCCTCCGGTGCCTCCTCCGCCAGTGGAGCCGCCAGGCTTAAAAGGTTGTTCTTCCTTTCCGCAGGCGAAGAAGGCCACACTCAGAAGCGTGTACAAAAATATTCTTGCTAATCTTTTCATTTCCGCACCGATCAGTCGTCAAGAGCCACCTTTATCGGGAACTCGCAGATCGCGAACCCAGAGTCGCATCGGGCGGCGAACAAGTAAAGCTTGCTGTCCTTTCCTTCCGCGTCCTTCTCGATGTAATAATTAAGATTAGTTCCCGGAGAGATGCTCTTGCCGCCACCAAGGATGAATGAATATACCGGCTTGCGGTCACCTTCCTCAAATTTGGCAAGGCAGTCAGTCAAGGTGTCCCCTCCCTTCGTGATGTCATAGACGTTCATCGTCGGAGTCACGTCCTCGGTTCTGCCGGCAGTCATTGTGACCAGATAGCGTTCGTCATTGAAACTGATTATCTGGCAAGCGGTTGACTGCTCAGGGACACTGGTGGGCTTCAGGGAATACTGTACGGACATCGATTCGTCCACAATCTTCGGAGCCATATAGATTCCGCCGAAAATGTAGCTGTCGGTTCCCCAAATCCTGTTGACAGTAATGTAGGAGTTAGCCTTGGAGTCTGAGCCAAGAACCGTGGCGCTGGCAGGATCGATCTCCTTCCAGTTCCTGATGGTGAACCTCAGGACATCCGTGGAGCCGTTGTTGCCGAAGAATACATAACCGTTACCGTTCTCGTCAAGATTGAACGAGGCGTTGTCGCCGTGCCTTGAGTTGGCTCCATCAATAGTGTCAAGCGTCACATTCAGAATCACTTCCGGAGCGGAAGTCGGAGTCTCGTAGTAATAGATCTTCAAAGGGGACCACTTGCCGCCACCGGAAAGGTTGCTCACATAAGTGTGGCCCTTGATCACGGCCCCGCTATGAATCGGGAATGTTCCGTCTGTCACACCTTCGTTGTTCAGCATAATCGGTTCGATCTTGCCTTCCTTCAGGTCGGAGACCTTCAGAAGATGAGGGTTCGTGCCACCCTTTCTGGAGACCACGAGTACATATTCACCGTCAAATCCGGCCCAGCGGGTAGTTCCTGAGTTGAAGTGCTCGTAGGTGTTGTTGGTGGCGGCGCAGAAGCCGTAGGTCTTCACCTTCTCCCAATCAGCGCCAAACACAGGAACCTTCTTCCTGACACGGATAAAGTAGTCCTTGTAGCGGTTGTGGTTCTTGATCCTGAGGATCTGTGTCTTCTCCGTGGTCTCCTCGTCCATTGAGAAATCAAACACATCGCTCTCAAGGACCGCGCCCTCGGAGAGCGTGGCCTTAACCTTCAGCTGGGAAAAGTCCGTCTCCGGGACTATTCTCTTGAAGTCAATCATCTTGTTGTACTCGTCGATGCGTCCCTCCATCACGGTCGCGCCGTCGGCTCCCGCATTGACAATACTGATCGCCGAAATCTCCGTGTCGTACGGCTGCTCAACCTGGCTCGGCAGTTCTTTCTCACAAGAGACAAAGCCTAAGACCAGCAATGCGAGGGAGAGTCTTATTATCTTTTTCATATTATCTGTCATTCTGATTATCAGTCATTAATTCGATGATTCAGGCCAACCCTCCGTCTGGGTGAGCTTGTAGCCTTTGTTGGAATAGTCCGTGATGGTGTTGGAACCGACCGGAGTTAGATAAGGGTTGATGTTCGGAACATTGAGGAAAGGAAGCCTTCCCTTGTTCTCAGCAGGATAAAAGAATCCAACCATCTTGGCTCCGTTCTTGCCATCGAAGGTGATGAGGTCACCTGACGCTGTCATCACCCGGATCTTGCCTTTGTTGTCGTCAACGAGGTCATCCGGACATTCGGCAGGGAAATTCACCCATGTGCCTGAAAGCAGGTCAGCATTGGCGTCCGTGTCCATATATTCAAGTTTCTTCCACCTTCTGAGGTCGATGATCCTTGAGTGTTCGAAAGCGAACTCCATCCTGCGCTCACGCCTGATCTCCCAAAGGAGAGCCGGGACATCGGAATCCCTTGACGGATCGTCAGGAAGAGCGGCCAGTTCCATCGGCGCGGTCTTCTTACCTCCTCTTTCGACTGCTTCCTGAGCGAGAGGACGGTTGCGAATCTTGTTGACGGACAGATCGATGTCTTCCTGTGTCACAGAACCGGCACCGAGTGTGGAAAGCTCAGCCTTGGCCTCGATCCAGTTCAGAAGCACCTCGGCGTACCTGAGGACAGGATAGCCGTTGAGGTTGTTCACGGAAGTGTACTCCACATCCGGCGCGCCCCCCTTGACCTCAAGATACTTCAAGGCCGAACGAGGGATGAACTTGACCGGATACAGGTAGCAACTCTTGGACTTGACCGTCGGCTTATGGTAGAATGAAGCCTCAAAGCGGGAGTCTCTGGTCTTGATAAGGTTGGCCAGGGAGAAATCCTTGGAGTTCTCCACAGACGAAGTCTGCCAGTCCTTACCGTCGACACAGACGAAAGACTTGATGAGAGAGAGGTTCGGGCCGACAGATCTGGACTCACTCACATTGCTGTAGGAGGCGACGCAATGGGTCACACCCTGCGCGGCGTCATATTTCCTGTAAAGAATCACATCCTTGCTGGAAGAAAGATCCTTGGAGCCGAAGAGCGAGCGGAAATCGAGTGTGATGTCGAAGCGTCCGCTGTTCATCACGATGTCACCGGCGGCGACAGCCAGATTGAAGAACTTGGTGGCCTGAGAAGGATTGTTGTAATAATACTTCTGCCAGCTTCCTTCGTAAAGGGCCCAGCGTGACACAAGGGCGGCGGCGACATAACGGTTGATGTTCTGCGCGCCGTCATTGAGTCGGATGTTCGCAAGAGCATATTCAAAGTCGTCATAGACATTGTCCATCACCTCGTTCCTCGGAGTCCTGTCCTTATAGAGGTCATCCAAGTCGGAGGTCTTCACAACATGGTCATAGTAAGGGACATCCCCATAGGTGTTGACAAGACGGGCGAACTCCAGACCCCTGTAAAGCCGGGCGATTCCCATCCAGTGGGAATATTCCTCCGCCGAAAGGATGTCCTTCATCCTGCTGTCGATCCTGTCAACCATGATGTTGGCCCGGCGGATCCACTTGTAGTTGCCATCCCATCCGGTCGAAGTAGGCACGGCACGGGTAAACTGAGCCTGGGTGGAATAGTTCACAACGTCATCGTTGAACGTGTAGTCAAGCAACGGAGCCGAGGAGTGTGTCCAGCCAGTTCCATAACCCTCGAAATAGTGAAGATAAAAACTGTTGGAATAGAGACGCACTTTTTCGGCGCTGACCCAATATGACTCGTCCTCCGCAACGGTCGGGGACGGACGGTCAAGAACCTCGTCACAGGCGCTGAAAAGCAGCGCAAGTCCTGCGATTACTGAAAATATCTTGAGTTTCATAATCTTTGCCATAATTTAGAAGGTTAACTGAAGACCAACCGAGGCCGACTTGAAGGTAGGGGTACCCACACCGGTTCTCGTCAGGTTGTAGCTTGTGGTGTTGAACATTGAGTAGCCCGTGATGGCCTCAGGATCGATCGGCAATCCTCTGAGATGGTCGAACGTAAAGAAGTTCTCAAGCGAGACGTAAGCCCTCACCTGACTGAGGCAGACCTTCCTCAGAAGCTTCTGCGGAAGCGAGTATCCAAGAGTGATGTTCTTGATTCTGAGGTAGGCCATATTCAGCAGATACTTGCTCTGCACCTGCATCGTGAAGCCGGTGTTCTCTCCGCCGAGGTCCCAGGCGCGAGGATAGAAGGCGTCGGTGCGGTCCTCTCTCCAGTAATCGGTGGTAAAGGTCTTAGGGAGAGCGCCTTCCTTTGCGCTGTAGCCAGGAATGGCAAGCTGTCCGCCTCCCCAGATCTTGCGCTGGCCGATACCCTGGAAGAAGATGGAGAAGTCGAATCCCTTCCAATCTGTGCCGAGTCTGAAACTATACTCGTAGCGAGGGGTTGTGTTGCCGATCACCACGCGGTCTCCAGGATCTCCGTTCGTGCCGGATCCGGAAGAGATGTAGCCATCTCCGTCAATGTCCACGAACTTCACATCGCCAGGGCTGCACACAAGCTTGTCACCGTTCTCGAACTGAACCTGATAGACAGGGTATTTCGCGGTCTGCTTGTTGGTGGAGTGGATCGTGCCCCGGTAGATCACGTTGACCCTTTCGATCCTGCCGTCAGCACCATAGACGAAATCGTCCTTCTGGAAGAGACGATCCGTGACATAACCGTAGATGTCACCATAGCGGCGGCCTGTCGAGTAGGCATTGCTGAGAAGGCGGTCCTCCCAAGGGGTAGCCCAGTCTGCACCCTTCGTGATCTTCGTGGTCGCGTCAGCCAAGGAGGCGGTGAAATTGACTCCAAGGCCGTTTGAGAACCTGTGGCTGAAATCGAACGCGATTTCCCAACCGTTGGTGCGGAGGTTGCCGTAGTTGCCCTTAGGCGCGGAGTCTCCGAGTGTCGAAGGAAGGGTCTCGCCAGGGATGATCATATTCTTGGTGTCCCTGCGGTACCAGTCGAACGTGAGACCTATGCGGTTGTCCCAGAAGCGGAGGTCCGTTCCGAAGTCAAGGGTCTCGATCATCTGCCAGGTTATGTCGCTGTCCACAAGCGAAGGTGTGTCGTATTTGGTGACTTTCTGTCCGTTGCCGCCGATCCAAGAGGACTGTCCGCCCGCAAGGATGGACTTGTAGAGGTTGCTGGAGACAGACTGGTCGCCGACGCTACCCCAGGAAGCCCTGATCTTACCGAAGCTCAGAACCGGCTTCACCGGCTCAAGGAAACTCTCGTTTGTGAATATCCAGCCGGCGGAGAATGACGGGAACCATTTCCACTGAAGGTCTGTCGGGAACTTGTGCGAGCCGTCACGGCGAAGGTTCGCCTCCATGAAATACCTGTTGCCGAACGAGTAGTTCACACGTCCGAAGAAGCCAAGCCTGCCAGACCAGTCCCTGGATCCGTCGGCGAACTGGTCACCGGTGGCGGTGGCGAACTGAGGGTTGTCCGGGACGGTGAGACCGTTCTTTCTTACCGTGTAGGAACTCCACTTGCCGGCCACCATGTTCATACCAAGCATGAACTTGAAGTCGTGACGGTTGTCCTCACCAAGGGCGAGGTGGTAGGTCGTGTAGGCATTGATGGTGTTGTTGTCATCGTTGCGCGAGTAGTTCCTGACATAGTCGGACTTCTCGCTGATGTTGGAATTGAGGTACCTGTTGACAGGGAAGGTGTAGGCCGGCATTCCTCCAGACTCGACAACCTGACCCTCTTCGTTGACATAGACCTGACTGCCGTTCTCCACCCAGGCTGTCGGGGAGTACCAGTGCTGTCCGGCCTCGAAATAGACCACGGAATTGTTCCTGTCGGTCATCTGCCTGTCATAGGTGTAGTCAAACTGGAAGTTCCAGTTCTCGGTGAAATTGATGGTCATACCGAGATTCATGTTGAAGTACTTGTTCCTCAGGCTGTCTGTGTTGCCTGCCATCATCTCGTACGCCGGTTCCTGCAGATAGTGGTCCCTCTCCATAACTCCGATCGGGAAGAGAGGACTCCAGCGGTAGAGATAAAGCCAAGGGTCAGCCGAGGTCGTACCCACTCCCGGATACCGCTTGTAACGGTCCGAATAGATGGCGCTGGCGCGAAGAGTGAGATACTTGTTGACCTCGCTGGTGAATCCGAAGGAAGCGTTGTACCTCTTGAAATCATCCACCTTGGCCGGCTTTGTCATGCCGCTCTGGTCAAGATAGCCAAGACCGATGTTGAAAGACGTATTGTCCTTCGAGCCGGTCACGGAGAGGTTGTGGGTCATGGAAGGAGCCCACTCGCGTACCATCGCCCTGACGCCGTCATAGAGACGGTAGCCGTACTTGTTGGCGCCATCGTAGTACCAGTCGCGACCGTAAAGGATAGGATCGTTCCAGGCAACCGTGTCGCCATATTTCTCCTGCCACTGGCGGGCCTTCTCAAGGCTGTTCTCGTCGATTCTCCAGAAACCTCCGGCCGGCATCGGAGACTCTCTGTTCAACTGGGCGTCGTAGGTATATTCAAGAGCCTCGATCCCGCCGATGTTTATTTCCTTGGCTGGATTCTGCCAAGAGAAGTTGTTTGAATATGACACCTGAAGCTTCGGGCCGCGGGTGCCGTTCTTGGTTGTGATGAGCACAACGCCGAACGCGGCTTTCGAGCCATAGATGGAGGCTGACGCGGCATCCTTCAGAACCGTGATCGATTGAATGTCATTAGGATTGACAAGCTGGATGCTCGGAATCTCGACGTTGTCCAAAAGGATCAAAGGGGAGTTCCCTCCATTGATGGAGCCGATCTGACCACGGATCTTGATGAGAGGATCCGAACCGACCTCTCCGGTAGGAATCACGATGTTCATTCCCGGAACAGCGCCCTGAAGTCCACGACCGACATCGGCGATAGGACGGCTTTCCAATGTCTTACCGACATCCACAGAGGCGACAGCGCCGGTGATGTCCGCCCTTTTCTGGGCGCCGTAGCCGACCACCACAACCTCGGAGAGCATCTCGTTGTCTTCTTTCATCATGATTGTCATCCCGTTCCTGGCAGTGACAATGACATCCTGATAACCAAGACAAGATACCTTGAGAGACGCGCCATTCGGCACGTTGATTGAGAATCTACCATCAACATCGGCGACGGTCCCGTTGTTTGTTCCCTGCTGGAACAGGCTGGCTCCGATGACAGGCTGTCCGTTCTGGTCCACTATACGTCCCTTGATGTTGATGTTTTGCGGCGCATTCACTTCAGCATTGACGCCAGAAGGATTTTCCGCGCTCACCCTAAGTCCGGGCAAGGTCAGGAAGCAGGCTACCATTATGGCAGCGGCTCCGTTTGACAAGCTAAAAATTCTTGCAAATCTATCCATAAACAGGCTGATTTGGTTATTAATCGTTGTTATTAACTTCACGAAGTTAAGCAAAAAACCTGTCAAAACAAAATATCGTTAAGAATCAGGTAAAAAACCTATGCCAAGCCTATACTATGTTTAGACCATTAGTGGATGATTAAGAACGTGTTGCTGCCGTTTGTCCCATATTCAAGCTCAGCGTCATGGATCGGCATCCAGCGATAGGTCTTGACACCGTCATATTCAATCTCGACATAGAAATTGAATATGTTGTTGCCTCTGTCGCTCTGACCGGGCTTTATGAAAGGATTCGACTGGAACCGGAATATTCCCTCGCCGGAGGTCTCACCTTCGTATAGAGGGGTCGGTGTAACCTTGTAGCTATAGCCCTCGACCGGATAGAATTTCAGCAACGCCCCCGCTACAGGCGAGCCGTCCTTCTTCACCACCTTCACATTGAAGGTCTCCGAAAGGAAGGTATGGTGCTTTATGCAGATTCTCTTGTCCGCGGAAGCGTTGATCATCATCTTGGAATATTCTGTCCACACGGTCTCGCCGTAAGGGTAGTTCATTATTCCTTTCTGAGCCTTGTAAGTCTCTCCGGTGATCGGATTGCCGGAAGCCTCCTTCACCTCGGTGGCATACAAGTCGATCATGCCTCTGGAATGCCCGAACTCGTGCACCAACGCGTCCACGGCGTAGCCTTGGAACAGGCCACTGAAATCGTGGCCTACCGAAAGGTAGGGAGCCGGCAGCCAGCCTCCGGAGACATCACCGTCGGCGGCATGAGCGTTGACTATGACCCGGACATCGTAACTGAGATCCGACTCTCCGGATTTGTCGTACATCAAAGCCGAGGAACGCCCCTCGAACGGAAGCATTTCAGTCATGTAGAAATGGAACTGATTGCCTCCGGCGTCATTTATACCCTTGACTTGGAAATATGCGCTCGCATCCTTCATCAGTTTGTCCATCTTCTTGAGAACCTCCATTCTGCCACCGTGGTCGGCCATCGTCTGTTTCTCCACAAACACCTTGCAGCGGAATTTCCACCCTTGAAGACGGTCAAACTCGACATTCCTGTCAACATAGTCACCATCTGGAACATAATAAGTGTTCTCATCGATCTTCGGAAGCTTGATCTTGTAGGTATATGACATTCCGGGATCCGAGACGCAGGCTTGCTCTGTCTCGTAAACCGGCATCCATGAATAGAACTTATACCTCTCGTAAACAACTTCAACCAAATAATTGAACACTTCCTTACGCCCTTCGTCAAGGAGGAACGGATTCGAGGCGAACACATAGTTTCCAGTAGCAGACAGCGAGCCGGTAAAGAGTGGGGTGTCATCCACCTTCCCGCTGCCGGGATACACAGGATAGAAACGCAGGACAGCGTCCTTCGCCACCTGCCCTTCGGATGTCAACACCTGAGCCCTGAAGCCTGAAGGCAGATAATCCCTGTGCGCGGCGACTCTCTTGTCGCCAGAGGCGTTGATCACGGACTTGGAATATTCCGACCATACAGAGGTGGATTTCCTGTCGTTCATTATGCATGGGACAGCATAGAAATCCTGACCGTTGACAGGGTTGTTGACAGAGCCATTGTGGATCTCGACCTCATTCAGCGCGACGACACCTCTTGAAAGCCCCAGACAATAGACCAGATCCATCAGGGACTCGTCGGAAAACGGCTCGGATCTGTCCAGTCCGATGGAAAGGCAAGGAGAGCCGACAAAACCTCCAGACTTGTCAGAGGAGGTGGCGGTCGCATTGATCACTATCTTCAGATCATAGGATTCATTGCCGCGCATCGGCTCGTTGAGCCGGTCGCCAGACCTGCCGTCAAACACCTCGAATTCAGACATGTAGAACAGAACCCTGTTGCCCTGGGAATCATTTATGCCTTTGACCCGGAACCGTTCGCTGGCTTTCTCCATAAGGCCGTCAACCTTTTTCATGAAGTCCAGTCTACCACCGAATTTCTCGACCGTCCTGCTTTCAGCTAACACCTTGCACCTGAATCTCCACCCTTGATAGGATCCGAATGTCTCCTCCCGGTTGATGTAGTCCCCTTCCGGAGCCGGAACAGGTTCCGGTTCGGAAGAGGATCCACCACAATTGCAGAGCAACAACGAAAGAAGGCTGACACAAAGCAGATTGATTCGACCTTTCATGCTCGTCTGCCCATTACCAATTGTCAGAAGCCTCCGGGTAGGAGTAACTGTCAATCCTGATCTCGGCCTCGTAGTCGTACCACCGGTCCGCGTACTCCTCGCCAAGGTCAACCCGGTGTGACACCTTATGTACAAAACCAAGGTTTTCGTAAACCGTGTGGTAGTAGAACACGACCTGGTCCTTCGGCTCGCATAGGGCATCCTTCAGGGAAGACTCCCATGCCTTCTTCTTTATGTTCTCTCCTGCGAATTCCCTGGTTGTCCATACATTGTCCCGATTGATGTAGCGGAACACCACCTTGGCTCCCGGAAGAGGGTCGCACTCCCACATGAACCAAGCGCTTCCACCGAAGTTCTGGGCGTTGCTGATCTTGGCTTTTGGATACATCGAGGCTATCTTTTTCAGACAGGCGTCATATTCAGAATAGTACAAAGACTTGGTCATCATGTCCTTATGCGCGGCCATGGTTTCCTCTGAGACCACATTGCTTGTGACCTCATAAGCGAGGGACTTGTTGTTGTAGGAGTCGTAAGTCACGATGTCGTAGGTATAGTTTCCCTCCTCAAGCCCAGGGACAACAACTCT
>ULWM01001995.1_pt1 | contig 24093 bp, 16 predicted proteins | sample 1960331 | NCBI WGS metagenome assembly ULWM01 (sample SAMEA4835812, study PRJEB28245) | human gut metagenome | biome: gut microbiome; material: fecal sample | place: Denmark | collected 2008 | reverse complement strand
GGGGAGCCGATGCTCGGTCTCGATCCCCGCACGCAGAACGCCGTCATAAACTATATGCGCGAGTACGTGCAGACGGGCAAAACCATTTTGTTTTCGTCGCACAATCTCGACGTCGTGGAAAGGGTTTGCGACAGGGTGATTATAATTGCCGCGGGCGAACTCAAAAAAATCATCGTCACCGGAAAGGACAAATTCGACGGCGACGAACTTATCGAAAAGTATTACGATACTAATAAGGAAGACTGATGCTGGGCGTACTTCTGAAAAAACAGATGACCGAAAAGTTGTCTTATTTCAAGCGTGACAAAAAACGCATCGATATCGTCGGCGCGTTGCTTACGCTTGTGATGACGGCGTTTATTATGTACGTCGTTATCGAGGTGTTCGGCGCGTTTGTCGCGAAATATACCGAAATCAGGCTCAACGGCGTACGCGACGTGCGCGCGCGGCAATATGAAATAATGACGTTCGTGTATGAATTCGTTTTCGTGGTCGACGTTATCGGCGGCGTCGTAGCAATAAACCGCGCGATTTTTGAAAGCGACGACAGAATGATTATCCAGACTCTTCCCGTAAAGGCGTCAGACGTACTGTACTCAAAAATCATTTTCATTTACGCAAAACAGGTGTTGTCGGCGTTTGTGATTCTCGTGCCGTTCGTGGCGGTGTTCGCAAGCGTGACGAAGCAGGGCGCGGGATACGTGATCCTCGGGCTGCTTGCGGCGTTTATTATTCCCGTTATGTCGCTTTCGGTGTCGAGCGTGCTTGCGATGCCGTATTATTACGTCAAAAAGTTTTTCTCGTCGAAGTATGTTTGCCTGCTTGTGATAGTAACGCTGGTGCTTTTTGCGCTGTTTTATTGCTATGCGACGGTGCTCGACTTCTTAAAAACCCTTATGTCAACGGGCGAAATCAAGTTTTTCTTTTCCGAAAAGACGATGACAACGATAATTTCGGTGACGAAAAACCTTGTCCCCGCAAACTTTATCGCGGCGTTCACACTGAAAACGGACGTCTGGAAAAATCTGGGGATAATCGTGGCGATAACCGTCGCGACGGGCGCAATCGGCATTCTCATAACGTCGCTTTTGTACAACAAGGCGATGAAAACGCGCGCGACGGCGGGCGCAATAATGATTTTTGCAAAAAAATCCGCGGCAAGAAAACTCCCGCCGTTTTTAAGTCTTTTGAAAAAGGAATTCAATCTCGTGCTGTTCACGCCCGATTACGCGGTGCAGTACTTCACGGTGGCGGCGATAATGCCGCTTATGGTATATTTTTGTATGGGCATTGGCAAAAACTTCCTGACGTCGCTCGTTTTCGTTCAGAGCGATTTCGAGCTGGCGATTTTGCTCACGGTGCTTTTCGGCGCGCTTACGAACACGTTCTGCGCGACGAACGTCAGCCGCGACGGGAAATCGTTTTATGTCGAAAAGACGTTGCCGCTTTCGATAAACGAGATTATGGGCGCGAAAATCGCACTCAGTTTTGCGGTGGCGGTCATATCCGTCGGCATTGCGGCGACGGTGCTTCTTGCAAAGAAATACGTGTCGGCGGGCGAAGGCGTATTCGTGTTTTTCGTCGGCGCGATGATGGCGTTGTCGCAGATACTGTACGCCACAAGAAAGGATCTGAACAGTCCGCAGTTTTCGCTGGAAGAAGACAACGTCGTGAGGGAAAGCAACAACAACGTGTCGATAATCGTCGTGCTGGGGCTTGTGTCCGCGATGCTTCTTGGCGGAATACCCCTTTTCGTCAACGTATTGTCGAACGTCAGGGGCAAAGATATGCGCTGGTTTACTTACGTTTTCGTGAGCGTGTGCGCGGCGGCGGAGTTTGTCGGCTCGCTTTTATATTACCTTATCGGGATTAAAGCCCGCTTTGACAGGGTAACGGAGGGGGATTGATATGAAAAAGAAAATAATCGCGCTTATAATGATAATACCGATTGTGTTTCTGATCGCGCTGTTCTCCGTGGGAAAAGCGGCGGGCGTTTACGCGGACATTCCCGTGACGGGCATACAAATCACGACGCAGAACGAAGACGGGTTTATCGACGTGGACGTTGCCAAATACGACCCCATCGCGTTTTTGGCGCAGGTGCAGCCCGTCAACGCAAGGAATCAGAAATATTCGTTTGAAATATCGGGCGTCGGCGGCGACGAAGCCCCCGACGGATTTGAAATAATCGACGGGAAACTTCATATAGATAACGTAGGAAAGGTGAAAATCACGGCGATTTCCGCCGAAAAAGGATTTAAGGACAGCGTCATAGTTTCCGCATATTCCACGAAAGTCTTGAATATATTTCCGCTTGTCAACAGGATTGAAGACGGCGGCGAAATCGTCGAAATTGAAGTCGGCGACGAAATCGTCGAAATCGAAGGCGGCGACTACGTGTTCGGCGCAAAACTTTACCCCGAAAACCTTTCGGGCGAAACAAGGATATTTGAAGAAATCGGCGGCAATCACATTCTGAAACTCAACGCCGTCACGGGCGTGGCGCAGGCGCTGTTTTCGGGCGAGACGCAGATCAGAATTACTTGTCCCGAAGGACGAGAAGGGCTTGAAAAGGTTTTGACCGTCAAGGTCAACGTCGATACCGACAGCACGGGCTTTGCGGTCAACGGAAAAAGCAGCGGCGCGAAAGTCACCGTGAAAAACAAAGCGACAACGGCAAAACTTTTCGTCGAAAGCAAAAACGACTCCCTTGAAATATCCGACCTTACCTTGCCCGAAGGAGTCACGGCAAGCGGAATCGAAAGGATTTCCAAAAACAAATTCGTATTGACCTTGTCTTTTGACAAAGAATTTTCGGACGAAGAAATTTCGGGAAAGGTCGGCGCAACGGACTTTTCTTTGGAGTTTACCGAATATAACCTTGACGTGCGTACGTCGTATTATGACGGCGAAGGCGACGAAATCAAGCAAAAAAACAACACGAAAGTCACCTACGTCGCATATTCCGAAAGCGATGACGACGCGGACGTGAAATTTGAAATAATCGACGGCGCAGACGTAATAACCCTTGAACAACACGGGCAGTTTGCAACTATTACCGCAACGAAAAGGGGCTTTGCCAAAATCAAAATCACTGCCGAGCACGACGGAAAACCCATCAAAGAAATCGAAAAGACAATCCTCGTCGTGCCCAACGTGTATTCGATGGAGTTTGCGGACAGCGCGAAAGAGTACGGCATCGAAAACATACTGACAATCGGCGGCAAAAACCACAAAGGAAGACCGGACACAAGGACGATTTTCGTAAGGGTTGTCACGGAAGCGGGCTCCGAAACGTTCACGGACGAATTTATGAACGTCGCGTTTTCCGACGACAAAGAGTTTTTTACATGCAAGACGAAATCGGAAGAAAACGCCGACGCGATTTCTGCGGAAATCAGGGCAAAGGGCACGGGGCTTACCACGCTTAACGCACAGTTGACGGAATATAACCAATACTTCGGCACGAACATCTGCGCGAAAATCAGACTTCGTGCGGTCAAAGACGGCAGAAACGTCGGCAATTACGAGGAACTGAAAACGGTGACCGAAGCCGGGCATATCGTCGTGCTGACAAGCGACGTGATGCTGGGCGTCAAAAACGACGGCACGGCTATGACCGAAGACGAACTCAAAAAAGACGTCAAAAAATTCACAACCACGTACGACAAAACGTATCTTGATAACATCGGCGAAAACGACGAAAACAAGAAAGTCCAATATCTTATCGAGTTCAAAAACCACGTTTACGGCAACGGTTTTGAAATCAACGCCGACAAGTTCACGCAGTGCAAGGACGCGACGGGGGTTCCGAAAATTTTCAAAGGGCCTTTGAATTTCGTCGCGATATCGTCCGCAAGCGTCAAAGGACAGGACAACATTTCTTTCCTTGTAAGGACGGACAACGTGCTTATAAACAACGTCGTCTTAAAAGGTTGCAGCGACGATAGCCTTCTTGAAGAAGACGGACAATTCAACTTGTCGAAACTCAACTACGTCGGCACTACGCTTGAAATCGCAAAAAGCGCTAAACTGTTGAACAGCCGCGTGTCGAACGGTCGCACCGTCGTCAGAATTTTTGCGGGCGGATCCACAATGGGAAGTCCCGTTGTCGAAGACGAATCGGCGTTTAACGTGCAAGATGAGAAGATAAACGTGCATATTGAAAGTTGCGTGCTTTCAAACGCGCGCGAATTCATATTGAAAATCGGCAGCAACCGCGCGCTGAAACAGACAAACGAAGTGCAAAGAAAACTTCTTGACGCAAACAACAATCCGTATTCGCCTTACAGCGAGAGCAACAAGACGGACAAATACTTTAACGACAATTATCTTATCAACGACGTTACGCTTAAAAACTCGGTGCTCGAAACGTCGGGGTTGTTCTCGGTCGGTATGGAAACGCACTTCTCGGGCGAATTATTGTTAGGCGGCACGATAACGACGTGGAAAGATTGCGCGGCGACTTCGTATGCGTCGGCGCTTCGCATTGTCGGCGACGTAAAGATGCTTGACTGGAAAAACCTTTCAAACGTCGACAGCAGCACGCTTATCGAAGTTACCGGCGAGGCAAACGACTGGCTTTCGATGAACGTTGCGGAAATGATGAAAGAAGTCGCAAGGCAACAACCCAAAGAATGTGGCGACATAATCCTGAACGTCGGCGGGACGGAATACGTCCACGGCGGCATAGCGTTTTACGGCGGCGGATATAACTATTCGTACCTTGACCTAACAAGAGCGAACGACGAAACAAAGCAGTTCGGCGTGTACAACGTCAATATAGATGTGCTTGCAGACAGCGAAAACGAGAAAATCCAAAAGCAGGGCGAAATGTTGCCTATGGCTGCGGGCGCGGGCGATTTCAGATTTTACCTTTATAATAATAAATCGAGCAGAAACCTGTCATGGCAGGAAAACATAAAAAACCAAGGAAACCAAGGGATGAATATTATTCCCGTGGTAGCGGAGGATGTTGAATGAGCAAAAAAGGATTAAAAACAATGCTCGTGTGTATCGTGCTCTTAATAGGGCTTGTTACGCTGTTTGCATGCAACAAAAGCGATGTGGCTGACAAAGACGGACAAACGAAAGTGATTGTGAAAATCCAAGACGAAGACGGCAGCATTTACAAGGAAAACGTTGTGTTTTCCGACTTATTCACGCTCAGTCTTCAAAAAGAAGGATACACCGGAAGGCTGTATCGCGACGCGGACTTTTTGAAGCCGCTTACAAAGGATTCCAAAGTCAAAAACGGCGATACGGTTTACGTCAAATGGACGATCAATAAATACACCGTAACGTTTATGGACGGCGAAAAGGTGCTTGCAACCTTTACAAACGTCACGCACGGCGATACCGTAACCGCGCCCGAAGTGCCTGAAAAGGACGGCAAGACTTTTTCAAAATGGGACAAAGATTTTTCAAAGGTCACAAGCGACCTTACGATAAACGCGGTGTACGACGTCGACACGTTCACGGTGACGTTTAAGGACGGCGAAAAGGTGCTTGAAACCCAAACGGTGGAATACGAAGCCGCCGCGACCGCGCCCGATACCGCCCGGCTTTCGCCGCCCGAAGGCATGCATTTTGCAAAATGGGACAAAGACTTTTCAAAGGTGACGGAAGACATTGAAGTTTCCGCCGTGTACGAACTTAACGAGTATACGGTAACTTTCAAAAACGGCGAAACGACACTCAAAACCGAAATGGTGAAACACGGCTTTGCCGCAACTGCGCCGAACGTGTACGATACCGCGACGAAAAAGTTCGTCGGATGGGACAAATCGTTCGACAACGTCACAAGCGATATTATCGTCAACGCAAAGTTTGAAACGAAGAAGTTCACGCTTACGTTTATTAACTTTGACGGCACGTCGGTTTACATGGAAGAGGTCGAGTACGGCGCGTCCATCGACAGCCATTTTGAAACGGCAGACAGCGCCGCGACGTACGACGCTACAATTTTGGATTACGACGGCTGGTACAAAGCGGACGGAACGAGAATCGACGAGCTCGATTTGCCGACAATGCCGGCTGAAAACTTTACGCTTACGCTGAAATTAAGGCTTATGGATTCCGCAATCGGCGAATTCACGGTTAATACCCCCGCGGACTTCACGTTTACGGAAAGCAACACCGCCGAATTTAGTGTAATGCCGAACGAGGGCACCACTTTGTACGCGGGCGTTACTTATAAGTATATATGGACTATTAATAAGGGAACCGATATTTATAAGACGGAAGAAACGGCCGTGCCGTCGCTCACCCTTCAAAACCTTGCGGCGGGCGAGTATCTGGCAAACGTCAAAATCGTCGCGTCAATTGAAAACTGCGGCTCTGTCGGAAAAGACTTTTCGGCAGACGAAACGCTTATCGTATCCCGCGCGGACATTTCGGACATTACGGTAACGGGCGTCACAATGACGTACGGCGATAAAACCGCCAAAATCGGAATAAGCGGACTTCGTGCGGACGACGTCGTAACATACGGCACCGACGGCACAACCTTCCCGCTTCAAAACGCCGATTTGTCGGCGCTCGACTGCGGCGAATACGATTACTTTGTAAGAGTGTACAGGGGCGACAACTACAACCCTTACACGTCGGGAAAAATCACGGTAACGATAAATAAGGCGGAAGTTTCCGCCACCGTTACGCCCGACGATGACACGTTGACTTACGGCGATAATTTGCCGAGCCTTACCGCAGCCATAAACGGCGAAACGTACACTATCGAAAGCGGCAAATACGAATTGCACCTGGGCATGACCTCGATAACGGGCGACGTTGCAAATAACGTCGGCACGTATAATATCGAAAACGTGGATATTTCGGTCTTACGCGCAAAGTATCCCGAAAAGAATTACGATATAAAACTCACAACCGTCGGCACGATTACGATTAACAGAGCAGACCTTACGGTTACGATTGATAAAATAAACGCATTGACTTACGGCGACGACTTGCCCGAAATAACTTATACTTTCAGCGAGTTGAAACTTGAGGATAAGAAAGGAGAGTTCACCGTTTCGGTTGATACCACGTATAAGAAAAAGGCGGATGCGGACGACTATACGCTGACCGCAAAGGTTTCAGGCGACAAGACGGAGTTTTACAATATCACCGTGAACACGGTCAAATTCAAGGTCAATAAAAGACCGGCGACAATCACGATAAACGAAATTAAAGATATCGTTTACGGCGATAAAGTACCCGTTTTGTCGGCAAGCGTCAAAGACGTGCTTGACGGCGACAAGCTTTCTTATACGCTTGAAACCGACTATACCGTCGGCAAAAAACCCAGCAATTATAACGTGAAAGTCGTGTTTGACAAAAACGCCGAAGCAAACAAAAACTATGCAATCACCGCACCCGACACAACGTTCAACGTCGTCCAAAAACCGCTTACGATAAAACTCAATAATACGGCGACCGTTGCGGTCGGAAAAACATACAAGGTCGAGGCAGAACACCTGGAAAAAATCGGACTTATTGCGGGCGATACCGTCACGGGATACGTCACGATAACAAAGGACGTCAAAGGCACATATTACGCAGACGATTTCGACAAATCCAACCTTGTCGTTACGAACGCCGATTGCTACGTGATTTCGTACGAAATGAGCGTTACGTTTATAGAGGTCACCTTCGCAATAGATTTCGCGGACGTTACGCTGACGTACGACGGGCAGCCGCACGGCGTTGTGGTCACAAAGACCGACGAAAGCAAAAACTACACGATAACTTACGGCACGACCGAAAACGATTGCACGCTTAATACTTCGCCCGAATATACAAACGCAGGCACGTACAAGATATACTTTAAGGTTGTTGACAACGCCAACGGCGCGGAAGAAAAAGGAAGCGTTACGCTTACGATAAACAAGAAAGCGGTCACAGTAAAGGTTAACGACGTCACGATAACTTACGGCGATACGCCCGCATTTTCGTACGCCGTCACGGGGCTTGTAAAGGGCGAAACGCTTTCGGGCGAAGCGGTTTACAGCGGCGCAGGCACGGATGCCGGCGTATACGATATTTCCGTTTCGGGACTTACCGCAAGCGATAATTATGCGGTGACTGTCAAGACCGGCACACTCACGATAAACAAAAAGACTGCCGAAGTCGCCTGGACTATTGCGGAAAACTACGTTTATAGCCCCGACGGACAGACTTTGCCCACGGCAACGTACGACGGCAAAACCGCAAGCCTTATATTCACAAAAGACGGTACGGTATGCGAGTTCAAAGACGCGGGCACGTATACGGTAACCGTGGCGGACGACAACTATATCCTGACGAATAACGAAAAAACAATCGTCATCAATAAGGCAAGATACACGGCGGCTCCCGCACTTTCTCTTTCTGGCACGTACGATCCCAACAAAACGCTTGGAAATTACGCGCTCGCAGAAGGATTTACCTGGGTTAACCCGGACGAAGTCCCCGATTGCACAAAGACGGAGTACGCGGCGAAGTACAATATGGACCCCGCAAACTACGAAGATTTTGTAACGACGGTAACGCTCGTTCTTCAAAAGGCGACGGTAACGCTCGCGCAAAATCTTTTTGAGTTCAATTATGACGGCGCGTCGCACGAAATCAGCACGACCGTGAAGTACAATAACATCGAAGTAACGGAGCCTTACACCCTGACGTTTGAAAAGAATATGTTTTCCGATGCCGGCACGCACAAAACAACCGCGACGCTTACGGCGGACAACTTCGCTTTGTCCGACAACGTCGTTTACGTAAAGGTCAAAGGCGTGAAAGTCGGCAACAACTATTACACAATCGAAGACGCACTTGACATCGCGACAAGCGGACAAACGATTTTCGTCTTGAACGACACGGCGTTTGCAACGCAAGAAATTGCAGGCGTGCTTTACAACGACGTAAAATTCAAAACCGTCAAAACGGGCGTAACGCTGCTTCTGCCGTTTAACGAGAACGACACCGTCGGTCATATCGGCGCGGGCGAAGACGGAAGTGACAACTACAATGCAACAGCCGCGCTTACGGGAACTGCGAAACTTTATAAGACGCTCGTTATCCCCGAAGGCATTGAAGTTATCGTCAACGGAAAACTTGTTGTCGGCGCACAAACCGGCAAAATCGACGCAGGGCAAAGACAAAATGCCGTATCGGGCAACTATTGCGAAATAAGTTTAGGCGGCACGATTACGCTCAACAACGCAACGCTTGAAGTGTACGGATATATCAAAGGAAACGGCGAAATTATTGCAAACGACTCGACCGTGATTGAAAATCTGTATCTTTCGGGTTGGATGGGCGGAACGCAATCCGCGGTAAGGTACATCGGCAACGATAAAATTGACGGAGCGTCGCTTGCCATTTCCGGAAATCTTAAAATCGACAATCCTACACAATTCCCGTTCAGCCAATATGAATTAAGATCAATTCAATCAAGAATAACAATAAACAAAGGGAGCAAATTGCAAGGTTACGCAAAGATAGCAACCGGAAAACTGGAACAGCTCGGAGGGCTCGTAAAAGTACCCGCACAAATTAACGAGGCGTATCTTACTTTTATTTCTTCCGATGCAAGCAACGCTTCAAGCGGATTGTTCAGACTTGTCGGGAACAACAGCAAAATCATAAAATCGATGAGCGGTGACAGAGTAAGGTTTGATTTGTTTGACGAGATTAATGACGGCTACACGTCATTAAGCGTAAAAGTGATAAAGAAGACCGTAAATATGACATCAGAAAAAGTTTTCTTCCCGATTGACGGTCGTACCGACATTACGCTCAAAAACGGCGCAACGTTTACGCAAAGCTATATGTTCAAAGCATTGCCGGGAGCAACGATTACCGTTGAAAGCGGCGGCATATATAATCTTAACGGAACACTCATTATGTACGACAAATCGTTCACCGATATTTCGACTTACCCGTATCCGGGCGCAAGCCGCGGCGACGCGAAACTTATTGTAAACGGCACGATGAACGTCAACGGCGCACTTGGCGGAAACGTAACGTCGAACAACGCGGGTGCGGTCGCGGTCGGGGCAAACGCCACGATAAGCGGTGTTCACTCGGCGGAAGGAGAAGGTACAATGGAAAGAGGAAGCGGAGTAGATTCTTTAAACATAATATTTACTTTCAACGATACGTGCGGTGTTACCAAATCGCTGGTGTTTGTGAATGCGGGCAACTCGACGGTTGCGGCGGAGACAAACAAAACCTATAATTACAACAACGGAACGTGGCAATAACCGCGCCCGATCTCAAAAAACAAAGTATGCGTCCGAAAGGGCGCATATTTCTTTGAGAATCGCTTGCAACTTTTCCCCCGCGGTGATAATATATCGTGAGAAAATTCAAGGTGAACCAATGAAAAAGCCGCTTAAAAAAATCCCGAAGACTGCGGAACTTATGTGGGTGCTGGGCATATTCCTTGTCGCGCTCGGAGTGACGATGAGCAAGAAAGCCGACCTCGGAGTTTCGATGATTGCCGCGCCGACGTTTATCGTGTACGAGGCGATAAGGCCGTTGTGGGCTGTATCGGTGGGCACGGTCGAATATCTTGTGCAGGGCGCGATTCTCCTTATAATGTGCGCCGTCGTGCAACGGGTGAACTGGCGATATCTGCTGGCGTTTGCGGTGGCGGTGATATATGGCTACGTGATGGACATGTGGATGCTGGTTTTCAAAAACGTCGTGCTCACAGAAGCGTACTTAAAATGGATTATGCTTATCGCGGGCGACGTGATGACGGCGGCGGGCGTGGCGTGCTTTTTCAGGACGTATATGCCGCTTCAGGTGCACGAACTTTTCGTTGCGGAACTGTCCGACAGATATTCCCTGAAAATAAACAGGGTGAAACTCGTTTTCGACTTGTCTTTTCTGGTGCTGTCCGTGGTGCTTGCTCTTACGATATTCAGGGACGCGAATACCTTTGACTGGAAAAATATCGCCACGACAAGTTATCATAGCCTGGGGCTTGGGACGATTGTCACGACGTTGATAAACGCCCCGATAATCGCGGTAATCGGGAAAGGACTTGACAAAGTTTTCGACTACACCCCGCTTTTCCCGAAACTTGAAAAGCTGATAGGCCGCAAAAAGAAAACGGACGCGCCGACCGAAACGGAACAAAATACCCCAAAAAACGAACAAACCCCGCCCACGGACGAACAAACCGCAGAAGAACAACCCTCAAACGACGAGAAAGAATAAAACCTAAAAAACTCTCGCAAAATCGCGAGGATTTTATTATAAGGTGCCCCTTCCGGGAGATTGCCACGCTACGCTCGCAATGACATAAGGTGCGTTGCACGGAATAGCATAAAGTGCGCACGTAAATGTTGCTATTTCTTTCCAGCAAACAAACCCTTGTTATGTTCCGTACGAAGTACTCTGTCATTGCGAAGCACCGCTTTGCGGTGCTGTGGCAATCTCCCGGAAGGGTAACCATATTAAAAAAAGGATTGTTTCCGCCGTATTCTTTAACGAATTTTCGGGTTCTGTCGAAAAGGCAAAATATCGCTAAATTTCCCCGTTTTCATCTTGACGTTTGTTTTCGATAATATTCAAAACTAAGGTTATCGACGGCACGATTACCGCAAACAGGCAAAGTTCGACAACGGTGTTGATTGCAACCACGCTTGACAAAAGCCACTTGAAATTTATGACAAGTCCGTCGTAGTTTTTGCCGTGCGCGAATGCCAGAAACATTGAAAGGAACAATATCGTGTTGGTGATAACGCCGCAAATCGTTGAAAAACAGCCGATTGCAAAGTTCACGGCGCGTTTTTGTTTTTCGGTGCGCGGTTTTGTCGATTTCGCCGCCGCCTTGCTCAGCCCTTTGTATACGAGCGCGCAGACAGTGCCGCACAATATGCGCGGAAGCACCGATACGAGCGGGTTTATCGCAACGGCGTACATGGGAATACTGCCCGAATAAATAAGCGCGATAAACAAACTTACAAGCCCGAATACGCCGCCCGAGATCGCGCCGAATTTCACGCCGTAAACCTGTCCGCAGACGAAGACGGGAATAAGCCCCAGCGCAAAACTTATCGGCAGCCCGAATTTTTGTATGATTTCCGCAAGAGCCTGCAACACGACGACAAGGGCAAGCGTTATCCCAAGCGTCGCGATTTCTTTGTTTTTCTTGTGATTTTCAACGTTGTTCATAAACGTTATTATACAAATATTTTCAAAAAAGAAAAGCAAAAGCGCTTACAATTTATTCAAACGTCGATGTGGAGTTCAACAAAAACGCTTTCAGCTTCTCGGTTTTGGGATTGTCAAAGATTTCGTCGGGCGTGCCGTATTCGGCGACTTCGCCGTCCGCCATAAACACGACGCGGTCGGCAACCTTTCTTGCAAAGTCCATTTCGTGCGTTACGATAATCATTGTACTGTCGCCTTTAAGCCCCTTTATGACTTTCAGGACTTCGCCCGTAAGTTCGGGATCGAGCGCGGACGTCGGCTCGTCAAAGCACAAGATATCGGGGGAGAGCGCAAGGGCTCTTGCGATTGCGACGCGCTGTTGTTGTCCGCCCGAAAGTTCGCAAGGGTATGCCGCGCATCTGTCCAGAAGCCCGACCTTTGAAAGAGTCTCTTTCGCGCGGGCGTCGATTGCCGAAAACTCGGCTTCTTTAAGTTGCTTTTTTTGCAAACTCAACGCTTTACCGCGCACTTTTTGCTGTTTTAACTCCTTAATTTGCTGCTTTATCTTGTCTTTTGCCAGTAGTTCCGCAGATATTTTCACGTTCTTCAAAACGTTCATATGCGGGAACAAATTGAACTGCTGGAACACAAGTCCGAAGTGCAGCCGTTTTTTCCGAAGGTCGTTGTATTTTTCGTTTTTGTCGCTTGCGCCGTCGAAAAGAGTTTCGCTGTCAACGATAATTTGTCCGTCGTCGGCGGTCTCCAAAAAGTTCAAGCACCGAAGAAGCGTCGTCTTTCCGCTGCCCGAGGAGCCGATAATCACCACGACTTCGCCTTTGTCCATTTCAAAATTTATGCCTTTCAGCACTTCCTGCGCGCCGAACGATTTTTTCAAATTTATAACTTCCAGAATTGCCATTTTTTATACCTTATAATAGTCCAGCTTCTTTTCGATGTAGCGGAAAAGAAGAGTGAGCAGTCCGCTGAATACGAGATAAAATACGCCCGCATAGAAAAGCGGCCACAACACGACGTAATTGTTGACGATTTGCTCGCTGAATTTGATGAGTTCCACAACGCCGATGACGCGCGCAAGTGACGTGTCCTTGACAAGCGTGATTATTTCGTTGGACATCGGGGGCATAATGCGCTTTATCACCTGCGGCAGGGTTACGTAAAAGAATGCCTGCGATTTCTTCATGCCTAAGACCGCCGCCGCTTCCGTTTGTCCGCGCGGTATCGACTGGATCCCGCCGCGATAAATTTCCGAAAAGTAGCAGGCGTAGTTTATCACAAACGCCACGAGTACCGCCGTGAATCGCGATTGCATCGGATAATCGAACAAAAGTCCCGGCACGTAAAATACCACGATGATTTGAAGCATAAGCGGCGTGCCGCGGATAATCCATACGATAAGTTTTGAAAGATATTGAAGCGGTTTGAACTTCGACATCGAGCCGAAGCAGACGATAAGCCCCAAAGGCACGGACAGGACAAGCGTCAGAATAAACAGAAGACACGTTGTCCCGAACCCCGTGAAAAGTTGCCTCGTCACTTCCGAAAATGAAATTGTTGCTGCCGATAAAACCATATTTATAAGTCCGTAAAAAAGGTAGATTTCGCCGTTTGCACGGCGAAATCTAAAAAGTATTTTTTTGTTTAATTATTTTATGCCGAGAATTTCTTTTGCGGCGTCTTCGCCTGCCGAGCCGTCTTCCGCCACGATGCGCGCTTTTTTCAAAGCGTCGTAGGAGTTGTATTTATCTTTGTCGGCTTTTCTGACGACGGCGCATTGTTTGTTTTCAAGGTAGTTCATCGTTATCGACCATTGTGCGGCACGTGCCGGCGTTACGGTCAGACCGTTCCATACGCAGTCGATGGTTCTTGCTTCCATTTCGGATTCCTTCTTGCCCCAATCGATAAGTTTGAATTCGACCGCGATGTTTGTGCCGAGATCACTGTTGATTTTTGCAAAGACCGCTTTTGCAAGGTCGGTGTCGAAACCGCCCGTCGTTTTGTCGCCTTCGCCGAGAGCCATGGGCGCGTTCAAGGTGAATCCGATGACGATTTTGCCGTTTTTCTTGATATGGTCGAGTTCGGTGTTGTCCGCTTCGCCCGTGGGTTGGGTGTAGGTCAGGTCAAGAGTTGCGCCGTCGATGCCGTAGTTTTTGGCAATTTCCTTATATTTGGTGTCTTTGAGGTCGACAAGTGCCTTGTTTACAAGGTCGGTGAGCGCGTTGTATTTGCCGTCGGCTGCCTTTCTGAAAGCGATGCCGTAGTATTCCTTTTCAAATTCCACGTCGGCGATCGTCAGATTTTTCGCCATTGCGGAGTCGACGCTCAGAAGATAGTTCGCCATCGTGTAGTCCATTATGCCAACGTCGGCGGTTTTGGCGTTAAGTTCCTTGAAAACGTCTGCCTGCGCCGAGAGCGCGGTGTAGCCGGGTTTTGTTTCTTTGTTGCAGGCTGCAAGCGCAAACGCCATCACGAAAACTATTGAAATAATCGAAACGATAACGGTGATTTTCTTTTTCATGTTTTTACCTCGGTTTAACGCGTTAGTAATTTAGCGTAATAAAGTGTTATGAATGGATAATACCATATAAAAAAGGTTTTGTAAAGCAAAAAACAAGCATTTTCAAAAAATTTTTTTGCTTATATAATAATAAAAATATTAATAAACAATAAAAACAAAATAATAAGCCGATTGCGAAGTTTTATAACAAGGATACCCTTCCGGGAGATTGCCACGCTGCGCTCGCAATGACATAAAGTGCGTTGCACGGGATAGCATAAAGAGCGTGCTTATATCACGATATTATTTTTGCAAACAAACCTATATTCCTTTCCGTACGAAGTACTATGTCATTGCGAAGCACCGCTTTGCGGTACTGTGGCAATCTCCCGGAAGGGACACAATGTGAAAAAGCAAATAAAAACGGACGCAGGGTTGCGTCCGTCTTGTGCGACATAACTCTTATTTGTGGTTGCCGTTAAGCAGCGCGAAGTTCTGTTTGTTCGCCTTATAAAGGTTTTTGAACACTTCAAAGCCCTTATCGTAAACCTCGGCTTTCAGCTTCAAATTGGGCTTAAACGTCTTTTTTGCGGGGATAAAGTCCTTAACTTTGTCAAACGAAGGAATAAGGTTAAGCCCGATTGCAACGCATACCGCCGCGCCGACCGCGCCCACATTTTGCGGACTGTCAACCGTTTCGATAGTGTGTCCCGTGATATCGGCAAGGAGCTGGCAGGTAAAGTCGTTCAGCGCGCCGCCACCGACAAAACGAATGACGTCTGACGTTTTGACTTTCCTTTCGCTTGCTTCCAGCATCCAGCGTTTGTGATAGCATACGCCTTCCAGCACCGCGCGGATAAGTTCGGTTTTTCCGGTGTCAAGCGAAATGTTGAAGAACATACCGCGTGCGTTCGGATCCTCAAACGGGCAACGGTTGCCGTGCAGCCAGGGCGTGAAAATTACGCCGCCCGAGCCTGCGGGGATATCGTCGACGACGGTTGTCATATATTGATACAGGTTGAGATATTTGGATTCAAAATCTTCCGCGATGTGTTTTTTCTGAATGTAAATGCCGACCTCGTCCAGGGCGATATGGTCTTTCACCCATTCCAGACACTTGCCCGAGGTTTCGAGTTCCGCAAAGTAGTTGAATTTGCCGGGTTGCGCCGCGACGGTTGCCGCAATCATTGTGGTTACGTCCACGGCGGATTTATCGGTAACGGTCGAAACCCAGCCCGAAGTGCCGCTGTAAATGTGAGTTTCGCCAAGTTCCGTGCTGCCCGCGCCGACGCCGATAAGAGAAGCGTCCATACCGCCGCCGAAGACTTTGATGCCTTTGACAAGCCCAAGTTCTTTCGCGGCTTTTTCGGTGATTTCGCCCGCGCAGTCGGACGACGCGATAAGTTTTGGCAGGTGGTCGTAATTCACGCCGCACATTTTGCACATTTTTTTGCTGATGCACTTGTTTTTAAGGTCAAGTAAAAGCGTGCCGAACGCGCTGTCGTACGTCATGACGAATTCGCCGGTCAGACGGCAGATGAGATACTCTTTTACGTCCAGCCATTTGTAAACGCGCTTAAAGTTTTCGGGCTCGTTATTTTTCACCCAGTTATATTTCCATACGGGGTCTTTTACGCTGACGGGTGCCGCGCCCGTTATCATAAGTGCGGGGATAAGTTTGAAAATATTTGCGCCTGCGATTTGAAGCCCATAGGAAATGCCTTCCTTGATTTCCTTTCTCGCGCGCTGATCCATATAAGAAAAGGCTCTGCGGATTGCGACGCCGTCTTTGTCGACAAGGACAAGCCCCTGCGCCTGCGAGCAGAAAGAAACGCCTGCGATTTTGTCGGGGGAAATGCCGGATTTTTCAAGTACGACGCGCGTTGTGGAGCACATTGCCGCCCACCATTCGTCGGGATCCTGTTCCGCGCCGCCGTCGTCGTAAACGTAAAGTTTGTAGCTTTCGGTTGCTGACGCCAGAATTTTGAAGTCTTTATCGATTTCGAAAATACAAGTTTTGATGCCTGTCGTGCCTACGTCGTAGGCCATAATATATTTTGACATAAGTGTCACCCTAAAAATTTTTATACAAAAATTATACCATAGTGCATTTTTAATGTAAACAACTTTTTTACAAATAGATAAAAAAGTAAAACAATATCAAATTTGTGTCAGTATGACACACAATGGCGTGCAAAACCGGCTCAAAAACGCAAAAAAGTCGGCACAATTGTCAATATGACAGTTATACCGACAGTAAAAACGCAAGGGTGTTTTAGTTATTCGATTGAAGTTGTTTACGATAACAATCGTTTTCGATGGAGCAGCCGCCGCATTTCGTGCAACCTTCCTGTTTTTTGAAGTCCAGATTGTATTTCACGAGAAGGCCTGACAAATGCGTCGCGATTTCGATAAGATCCTGCGTTTTGCACCTTGTCGAAATGTCGACGGGCGCGTTGTCAAGCGGACGAATGGGCATAACAGTCGGGAACACGCCGATTTTTGCCATCTTTTCACATTCCGCCATAATGTCTTCTTTCGGCTGGATTCCAGCAATCAGCACGGAAGATACCTGTCCCCATCCGAAAACTCCCACCGCTTTTTCAAACGCCTTGTAATAATGCTCGTACGAAATTTTCGATTTTCCCGGGCAAATCTTTTTCCTTAATTCGTCGTTTGCGACTTCCAGGTTCATTATCGCGACGTCCGCGCCCGCTTTTTTCAGCGCTGCGATTTTTTCAAGGTCGGACGGCGGGGCAAACTCGATTGCGATTTTCGCGTCCGAAAAAGCACGGATTTTTTTGACAAGGTCAATCCAGTAATCCACCATGACGTCCGGGTTTTTATAAGTCCCGCCCGAAAAGTTGAGCATATTGTCTTTTGACAGTTCAAAAAGTTTTTTTATGGAATCAGCAAGGACGTCGGCGTCAAGCGGCGTTTCGCGCTCTTTCACGATACTGCAAAACCTGCATTTTTCGTTTTCCCTGTCATAACAGCAATTACTGTTCGGCCAGATCGTAACGCAACCCTTGGAGTGAAGCCTTGCAAAGTCGTCCACGACCGTGCCGGTGTGTGGGAGCGCGCCGAAAAACGAAACGGGGAAACTGTTTTTTCCGTCCGTAATAAAAAAATTGCCGTCCTTTTCGTCCAGAAGATAGGGCGATTCGTGCGCGAAGTCGTCGGCGATACTGACGTTGCAATTCGTTTCCGAAAACCTTACGTTCAGGCTGTGCATTATTCCTTTTGTGAAAAAGTCGGGAAATTCCTTATATAATATGGCTTTTGCGTTGTCGCTTGCGCGCATACCTTTGGTCAGGAGTTCCGCCTTATAAAAAATTTGGTCGTTTATATTCATAGGTACCTCAATCGTATTTTATAATATCTTTTCTTTTTTCGCAACCTCAGCGGAAAAATCGTAATCCGAAAATCGAAAAAAATTCAAAAAACCCCCTTTATACGGCGGAATTTAGGTAATTTTAGGGTTTGAAAAATAAAATTAAGAAAAACAGTTCATTTTGATAAACAAATTATCAACAAGTTTTTATGAAAAGGAGGAATTATGGGAGCGAAAGAAAGAAACAAAAATTACGTGCTTGAAAAGGCAAAAGAAGTTTTTTTGGAACGCGGGATCACGGGCGTTTCGATGGCGGACATTGCAAAAGAAGCCGATTTCGGCGTGGCGTCGGTGTATCGCTACTTCGGAAACAGGAAGGCGTTGATTATGGAATGCGCCGTGTCCATATGGCAGGACAAACGCGATAAATTGCGCGTCGTTTATGAAAAAAATCTGTCGGAAAGCGGATATGACCAGATCGTCGTGCTTACAAAGTATTTTTCGTGGCTTGTCGTGAACGAAAAGTCGTTTTCAAAGTTTTTGCTGTCGCTCGATTCGTTTCTGATGACGGAAGACGCGACGCGGGAAGAGAGAAAGGAATACGACGCAATCCTGCTTGAAATTTACAAAATGTTTGAGAGCGCGTATAAGACGGGACTTTCCGACAATACGGTCAGGGATATCGGCAGTTTTCAGGACTTTTATTTTGCGGCGACGCAGTCGCTTATCAGCCTGTCGCAAAGGCTCACGATGCGCGGCAACGTCGGCTTTGACGACGTATCGTTGCACGATAAGGTGAAACTTCTCGTGAGTATGTTCACAATGTTTTTATCAAACGAAAAATAACTTTGCCGTCAAATATTTGACGATAAAACGCAAAAACCGCCGAAACGGCGGTTTTTTGTATTAAGAGAAAAATTTTTCGGCGTTACAGCCCGATGAAAATCGACGAGTTTCTGAGGCTCACGTCTTTGATTTTATCATTGATGCTTAACGCGTGTTTGTCAAGATTTTGCCCGTCTTCGTCGGATATTTTTTGTGCGCGGAACTCGGCAATGATTTTGCCCGAAACGTCAGCAATAATTTCGTTTTTGAGTTTTGCCTCGCTTGTTGAATTTCCGCATTCGGTAAGGAACGACAATGCCGTTTCGACATCGGACAGAATGGTTAGTTCCCGCATGCCGCGGTATGCCCATTTGTAAAAAGGCTCGTAAACGTTGTTCAGCAAATACACGCACGAAATCGCGCTTTTTACAAATTCGAAAATCGCAAGTTGCGCCGCGCCTGTCTCTTTTCTTGCGATAAGGCGGGGGTAGTTGTATTGTCCGGATTGGCTCATAGAAAGCGCGTGCGCCGCGATTTTTTTCAGACGGACGTCCTCGGGGAAGCCTTTTTGCAAAACTTCGCGAATCCTTGAAAACTCGGCGCAGTTATTGATAAACATCTTGCCCGATACGGCGGTGCGTAGGGCGTATGGCGGGATTTTCAGCCAGTCGAAAGTTATTTTTGGCGCGGAACTTCTGCCGATAATACTTTCGTAAAAGTCTTTGCACGAAAAAACGCCGTGGCGACTGCCGCCCGCGGGCGAAAATTTCAGACGGGAAAACCCCAAAAATTCGTCGGGAAGTTTGTTGTACGCGCGGGTTAAGTCGAACCCGTATTTTTCGTAATCCGCGTCGCTTAAAAAAATGCAGAATCCCGGCTCGAAGTCGTGATCTTTTGAAACGTCGTCGTCGAAAAACAGACACTCGCTGCCTTGACCGACAAGCCCTGCGGACAACGTCGGCAAAAGAAAAGCGAAGTCTTTTTCAAGCATCGGCATTCCGAATTTTTCAAAATATTTTTCAGACAACTCAACGCCTTTCATAAATACTCCTTGCGCGCGCCGAAAGGTCTTGTGCGTCGATAAATCTTCCTGCGTCGGAAAAGGCGGACGCGCATTTTTCGCACACAAAGGCGTAATATCCGTCGCGCGTTACGCCTTCGTCATTTAAGCACGACAGGGCGTTGTCAAGAGCCTTGTCGACGTTTTCGTCGTCAAAGGGATCTTTTCTCAGAAAAGTTGTCGAAAGGTTTGTGTACGTCACCGCTTCGTCCAACTTATTCCCGCTCTTTTTCGCAATTTCAAGTGCCTTTTCAAAATACGATATTGCGGTGTCGTAATCGCCCAAATCGGCATATGACAGTGCGGAATTGTTGTATAAACCGCCGAATAGCGCATTATCCGCGTCAAGGTTTTTTGAAAAAACCTTGTATACTTCGTCGTAAATTTTCAGCGCGCCTTTCGCGTCGCCAAAGGCTTTTTTGTTGGTTGCGACGTTCAGTAAAAACGTCGCGCCGCTTGTCGTTTCCGCCATATCCGTCTCGTCAATCAGCCGCAAAATCTCGGCGCAATATTTCTCGCTGTCTTCCTTGTTTCCCGTTTTTCTGAAAACCCCGGTGAGTTCGCTCGTCACGACGAGTTCGCCCCGTTTATCGTTCAAGGCTTTTGCCTCGTCAAGCCAGTATCTCAAAAGTTTTTCGGCGGACGCAAGATCGTTTCGTGACAAAAACTCGTCTTCCTTTTCGATAATGCGTTCGACGGGAATCGTCCCGTGAGTTTCGGTTTCGGGATAATAAAACTCTTTGCCGCCGCACGTCGCGCAGGCAGGCTCTTTATAATCGAATTCGTCGATACCCATAGTTTCTCCTTTTGGCGCGACGGCGTGATTGTCGCGCGTTTGACCTGATTCAAGAATAACACAAAATTCACGCCTTGACAACGGACGGCGCAAAGGTTATATTATTATTGATATTTATAAATAACATAAGGCGGTATGTTGAAAAATGATAAGAAGAATCGAGTCGGCGGACAGGGCGGATTATATAAAGTTCGCAAAAGAGTTTTATACGTCGGACGCCGTCACGCACGACGTTCCCGAAGAATACCTGACGCTGACCTTTGAAACGCTTGTCGAAGGCAACCCGTTTTCGGACGGCTATATGATTGAAAGCGACGGCGAAAACGTCGGATACGCTCTCGTTGCGAAAACGTTTTCGCAGGAAGCGGGCGGCATGGTTGCGTGGTTTGAAGAATTGTATCTTTCGGAAAAGGCGCGCGGAAAAGGACTCGGCACGCTTGCTTTAATGTATCTTGAAGGCAAGTACGTTTCGGAAGGATACAAGAGAATAAGGCTTGAATACACGGCGGAAAACGAGCGCGCGGCGAAACTTTATCGACATCTCGGGTTCAAAACGCTTGATTATCTGCAAATGCTGAAAGATTTCAAATAAAAAAAGAAAAGGAAAAATGGGAAAAATTATCGTAATCGGCGCGGGACAAGGCGGACTTGTCGCGGCAAAGCATCTTAAAAAGTTCGGGCACGACGTGGTTGTGTATGAGGCGGAAAGCCGCGAAAACGCGGCGCATCCCTGGCGCGACGATATAAGGCGCGCCGTTTTCGAAGAAGCGGGCTTAACGCCGATTCCCGTTTCCGAATGCGTCCAGAAAAACAAATGGAAATTCGTGTCGCCCGACGAAAAGTCGACGCTTAAAGTTCCGATGACGCCGCCGCTTGAAGAAATCGCAATCGATAGACGATATCTTCTTGAATACCTTCTGAAAGAATGCGAAGGCGTCGAAATGCATTTTAACAGCCCTGTCGAAAACCTTATCACGGACGGCGATAAAGTCGCGGGAGTCAGGGTAAACGGCAAAGACGTCCGCGCGGATATGGTCATCGACGCGTCTGGTTACAACTCGAAATTCCGCCGGGAAGTCCCGAAAAAGTTCGGTATTCCGGAGCCGGAATCCGACGACAAATTTTGTGCATTTCGGGGATATTATCGCGCAGATCTCAACAAAAATCTGCCGAATCCGCCGTGCACACTTTACATAAAACACCTTGGCGGTGTCGGCATCAGCTGGTGCAATCTGTCGCAGGACAACGTTGCGGACGTGCTTGTCGGGCGCATCGGTAGCCTCTCCGACGAAGAACTCGAAAGGGCGAAAACAAGCCTTCTTAAAAATCACGATTTCAATACCGGGGAGCCGATCGTGGAGCGGCGCGTTGATATTTCGTTGCGTTATCCCTCGGGCGTACTTGTCGCAGACGGATACGCAATCGTCGGCGACAGCGCGTATATGACGATGCCTATGATGGGCAGCGGTATCGAAAGCGCAATGAAAGCAGGCAGAATGCTTGCCGAAACAATCGGGACGGACTGCGACTTTTCGGCAAAGAGTCTATATCCGTATCAACTCAAATTTTATAAGCAGTTCGGTTTTTTGTATGTTTTCGTGGACGTCCTGAAACGCTGGGCGCTCAACCTGCCCGATAAAGACGTTAACCTAGCGTTTTCAAGCGGGCTTGTCACCGACGACGATATGGCGCTTCTCAGCACTGATGAAAACGCAAAAGGCTTGTCTTTTTTGACAATCCTTAAAAAAATCGGAATCCTTTTCAAAAACTTTTCGCTTGTCTGCCGCGCCGTGAAATATGCTGCGCGCGGGCTTAACGCGATGGCGGTCGCAAAACGTATCCCCAAAAACTACGACGCGGACAAGGTCAGAAAGTGGTCGGAAAAACTCGACAAAAAGGTCAGAGGAAAGAAAAAGAGATAAATCCGCCGTGAAAACGAAAGAAACAACAATCAAAATATTGTTCTTGGCAATCGTGTGTGCTCTGATATCGGCGACGATATTTTCAATGAAACCGCCGCGCGCCGTTTCGTACGCCGAAACGGGAAATTGCCCGCACGAATACGACGACGATTGCGACGACGAATGCAATCTTTGCGGCGAAAAGCGCACGCCGACGCATTATTTCGGCGAATGGACTGTCGTAAAAGAAGCCACTAACGATGAAGAAGGGCTGAAAGAGCGAACGTGCGTCAGGTGCCACGTAAAACAGCAGGTTGTTTTACAAAAGACCGCCGTCCCCGAACCGCAAAAAGAAAAAATCCTTTCAAAATCGGATATCGCGGGGATTGTCGTAGGAAGCGTTGCGGCAGGGGGACTCGTCGCATTTATCGGGGCGACGCTGATAAAAAAGAAACGCAAAAAATAAGGCGCGCGAAAGTGCGTTTTTATTTTTAATAAAATGTTGAAAATCGTCGCCCGAAACGGTTGACAATATAATGGTTTAAGATTATATTTTTGTCGCTATGGAAAACGAAAACGAACAACATGTCGTGCCGCCCGAAAGCGAACGGGAAAAAACCGAAGAAGGGCAAACGACAAGCGAAGAAAACGAAATAGTAAGCGTCGAAAACGCAGAAACGTCAGGCATCGCCGCAAAGATTTCCGCGACCGACAACGCGGAGGATTTGCCGAAAAAGAAAGGTCAGCGCGATATGACGGAAGGCGTCATCTGGAAACAAATTCTGGCGTTTGCGCTGCCGATACTTTTGTCCAACGTCATACAGCGGTTGTATAACGCGGTTGACTCTATCGTCGTAGGGCGGTTTGTCGGGCACGAAGCGCTTGCGGCGGTCGGCAGCAACAACAGTATAATCAACGTTTTCGTGTCGCTGTTTTTGGGAATATCCGTGGGCGCGGGCGTTGTCGTCGCGCAATACTACGGCGCAAAGGACGATGAAAAACTCAAAAAATCCGTGCAGACCTGTGCGTTTCTGGCGATTGTTTCGGGCATAGTGCTGACAATCGGCGGATACTTCCTTGCGGAGCCCATATTAAAACTCGTTCACACCCCCGAAAACGTAATGGCGCTGAGTCGCGAATATTTGCAGATTTATTTCTTGGGCGTTCTCGGCACGCTCGTATACAATATGGGGTCGGGCGTGATACTCGCGGTCGGCGACAGCAAGCGGCCGTTTTTGTACTTGCTGTTCGCGTGCTGCTTGAATATCGCGCTGGACGTAGTGTTCGTAAAGACGCTCGGCATGGGCGTTGCGGGCGCGGCGTGGGCGACTCTTATTTCGCAATACGTATCGGCGATTCTGATCATATCAAGGCTTCTTCTTACAAAACAGAACTATAAACTGTCGTTTCGGCATTTTAAGATTGACAAGCCGATTCTCAAAAACATATTCAAAGTCGGTCTTCCCGCGGGGTTGCAGTCAAGCATGTACAGCGTCGGAAACCTGCTTATCCAGTCAA
>ULWM01045600.1_pt1 | contig 24776 bp, 20 predicted proteins | sample 1960331 | NCBI WGS metagenome assembly ULWM01 (sample SAMEA4835812, study PRJEB28245) | human gut metagenome | biome: gut microbiome; material: fecal sample | place: Denmark | collected 2008 | reverse complement strand
TTGACTCAATATACTCCATAAAGTCAGTTTTAATAGCGGAATCAAGCTTTGATTTAATAATCAAATGACGAAGTTTCTGAATGTCTGCCTTATCATCCTTTCGGAAAATTTCATTATTCATGATACATTCCAAAAGCGAGTTAGATACTTCCTTTGTTTCGCGGTCGTGAAAAGCATCCTCGTCCGGAGTAAAGCCAAACTGCTTATCGCCGGTTTTGAACTCATCAACTTTGCAAAGGACGGGCTGAATCCATTCATTCTGATATACTGCCGCCACTCCGCAAGGAAGTTTAGCAAGTTCAGTTATCTGGTCATCATTCAGATTTGCAGCACGGCCAACAAGTTCTCGGTCACTGTGATCCGGGAGCCGCATGATGATTTTCGTGTTTGTATTGCGGATAGCGGACATATCGAGTAAACCGGGTGCCTGGTCAACAATAATGAACCCCTCGCCGTAAGTACGCATCTCGGCAATCGCGTTTGAAATCATCTCAACGCTCTTTCCGGTCAGGTTAGAGCCTTCGGAAGATTGCTCAAAGGAAGTGCGTCTGAGAATGTTATGCGCTTCCTCAAGAACAGTAATATGTCTAAGTTCTGAGTTCATTTTCACATCACTCGTCATACGATACTCTTGAAGCTTCAGAACGAGCATTCCCATGATAAGCGATTTCGTTTCTGAAGAACCGACACGGCTCAAATCGACAATGACATTCTCATCGAACAGTTTTTCAGGCTCAATCTCATCAACTGTAAATATTGTGCCGTTAATGCCATTTGTAAGAGACTCCAGCCTCGTCAGCAAAGAGCCTTTGTATGCGCCCTTATTTTCAGTGTCATACTCACTTGACTCAATAATTACCTTAATATTCTGGGCGACATCGGCAAAGGTAGGATAAATAGCTTCTCCATACTTGTTTGTTGACCGCATCAAATCCCATCCGCAATCGAGATACGATTTTTCAATAGCATTTTTCAATACAGCGGGCATGGCGGCATACATAGGCCAGCATACGTTAAATATCTCAACAAGTCTGTCAAGATGCTCAAAGATATGAACGCCTTCAGGGAAACTGAACGGATTCAATCTCAAAAGCAGGCTGAGATATGGATTAGTGCCATATACAGTAACATCAGATTCGTTACCAAAAACATGCTTATACTCGCCCTTTGCCGGTTCAATCACAAGGAATTTTGTATCTTGTTCCAAGGCTTCATTCAAGATCTGATATACAGTATTACTTTTACCTGAACCTGTGCTACCCGTAATAAAGGTGTGCGAGCAAAGCGACTTCTTTGTAAGCAAGACGGATGTACCTTCAGCACGATTCATGTGATAAATGTCACCGATACGAAGGGCCCGATCCTCCTTTTTCGCGGGCACATAACTGACAACATTCCTGCCGAACTCCGCGCACTCTATCACGGGAAGTCCTGCAACAGATTTCTGCGGGAAGTTCAGGGAATATGCAAGTTCTTTTCCAGAGAGACTCGTTGCAGCCGTAATAACAGGAGGGTATGCGTTAAACTCAAAGTCGAGCGTAGTAAGAGCCGGGCTTAATCCAAACAAAGGATGGCGAAGTTCTCTCAAATAAGAGCAGATTTCTTTTGCATCTTCACTCTCTTTTCCCATGTCTCCGCGCCAAAGGTTTACAGCAGTCTGGGACATATAAGACTGCTCACCCTGCGTAAGAGCAAGATAAGAGTGTGCCACGTTATTGGCTACGTTCTGATCCTCACTAAGTACATAAGCTGCGAAATCCCACATTCCAAGAGCTGTGCTTTGCTCATACCGTTTCATCTGCTGCTCAAGAATTTCAAGAGTATGCTTGATGTTATAGTTGGTAAAGGATTGCGTGATTCCTTCGTTTTTGCCTACGGTAGCTGTAACATTTGAGGAACGGGCAAAGTTGGCTCCAAAGTTTCCCCCGAAGTTTACTCCTTTGTAAATTCCTTGCGCTGTCGATACAGATTTGGAGACCGCGTGACCAAGCGTATTTGCAATGGTTTTTCCGACCGAATTTGCAACTGCTCTACCAGTAGAGCTTGTAACGGCTTTGGTCAATGTTTCTGCTACCGAATGACCAGTAGATTTTCCAAGAGTATTTGTTACGGTGTCAGTAGTCCCCTTGGTAACGGCATCAGAAAGGCTCTGACCAACAGCTGTGGCAGTTGATGAGTTCTGCCCATAGTTACCACTTGCAATAAAAGCGGCACCTGCAGACCAGTTTGAGCCTTCGCTATCTGTCTGAGTATTATTACTACCCTCTGTATGTGTGCTACTATCAGAAGATGAGTGACCGGTCGCGCTGCTGCTCGACTCACCAGTTGAGTCGGTAGTTGTAGAACCAGTTGAATCTGTAGTAGATGATCCGGTCGAATCTGTTGTCGAGGTTCCTGTAGTATCACTTTCTGAGCTACCAGTAGAGTCTGTTGTGCCAGAAGTATTTGTCACAGAAGAATTTTGCCCTTGTTGAATACCTGCGCTTACCCCTGCATTAAGTCCGAAAGTCGCCATTGAGTTAGTCCCGGAAGACTCTGTATATACAAAGTTCGTCTGCCAGCCCGCGTAGGGAGCAAGTGCGGAATACAGTTCTGCCAAATGCAATTTTCTATTTTCAACATCATTGATCGGAGTAGCCAGCAGTATAATTGTATATTCCTTGTTTTTCGTATCCGGAACGATTCCGTCAAGAAGTTTCTCAATAGTCTGGCTTATGAACTTCTCGGATTTTTCACCGGGAATGTTTGATGCACTTGCAACAGAATACGGAAGACTGTTTTTAAGGCACGTCAAAACGCCTGTGCCGTTTTTGTCTGTCCACTCGGCACCGGGGAAATTACCTCTGATCGCTTCAGCCAAACGCTTCCTGTAATTCTCAACATCCACATTATCATCGGCATTATCTGTGTTTACTACTGCCAAGAAAACATTGGTGGCGTCGCATGTCCTGTTGAATACAAGCGCTATGTTGCAGTTCTCATCCGAAAGGACCTGATAAACATTGACCAGCTTTTCGAGGCTGTTTTCTTTTTTATCAGTTACCCATTTGGTGATATTAAAGAATCGGATGTTGTGCGCAGCACTAAAGCTCCCATCGTATTCGATCTCTCTCTTTACGGGGACATACATATCACGAATGTGCTGAAGATATTCGTTGTAAATTTCGATGCTGCTTGCGGCAAGCAATCTTTTGGTTAATTCCTCTGCCGCAGTATCATCCATGCTCGGAACTTGGTTGAGGTATTCCTCTCGACGTTCCTGCATATCTCGAAGCTGTTCAGGGCTTAATACTGATAATTTTGCAACAGCATCTGCGGCCTTTCCTCCTGCTTTTTTTATGAAGCCTTTTATTCCCATACTGTGATCCTCCTGTTAAACAGCAGTTATCTGCTTATCAGACTGTTTTCCAATCCATCATAGAGCAAAGCTTTTCTGTGTACTCGCCAAGTTTAATTTTACGCTGCTCCCATGCACGGATTTGTTCGGTCATAATCTGAATTCTCTTTGCGTGTTTAGAAAGTTCCGGACTATACTTTACAATATTGCTGTAAATCTCATTGAGTAAGCTTTGAATCCAAGTATGTGCGCTTTCCCGGTGGCTTTCTTCAATGGATCTATATCTGTTTTCTACACCATTTGTGAAATTCATGCTGTAGGTCTTTGCGAGCTTATCTACATTCAAATGCTCTGACTGCCATAGCACTTGATTGAATATCTTGACATGATACTCGAAGTTTTCTCTGTTGAAAATTTCTTGTGCCGGTATTTCAGGGAAGGCTAACTTCTGATATGTAATGATAATTCTTTCAAGTTCTTCACGTCGCTCATCAGTCAATACTTCCGAACCAGTAACGACCTTTGCAAGAATCTTTCTCAACCGCTCGGTGTTTTCCGTCCAGTATTCCTGAGACTTTTCATCCAAGAGGTCATGAACACTCTCCAGTCTCTTGATATAATCGTTCGTGACAATTTCAAGAAGCTGATCCGCAGCAGCCTTGTCTATCTGATGGCGTGTGTCTTTTTGCGCTTTGTAAGCATCCCTTACTGCGGATACATCATCCGCAAATCCAGTCGCCATTGATTTCAGAGTTGCGATACTGAATTTCTTTGGCGCATTATTGAATTTATCTTTCAGATTTTCTCCGACATCGGCAAAGGACTTTTTCACATCGTCTTGGCGATCATCATATCCCATTTCGCCCTCGAGATTTTTCGTCAGCTCTTCAACTCTAACGCTTAAATCTTCTGCTGAGAATGTCCCTTCAATGCCTTCGAGGTACTCACTCATGTGAATGCCATATGTGTCATCATATTCCTGGCGTTCATCGGCAGCGGTTTGCTCAAGCTTTTCGATGAGTTTTGCTTTGTCCTCTTCAAGCTTGTCCTTGATGCTCTGACGGATACCATCACATTCTTCTTTTTGCTGTTCAATTTCGTCTGCCGTGATTTCAAGAACTTTCTTAAGGAACATCTGAGACTGGAAGCATTTATTATATGATGAATACTTTCCCGCAAAGTTTTCTATTTCGGTTTCAATACTAAACAAACCGCTGTTTGCATATACCAAGTCTTGCTGTGCCGCCGCAGCGTTATCTGAACGTTGCTTTAACTGTGCCGGCATAATATTGTAGCAATAAAGAGTTTTGTATCGCCGCTCGCCGGGGTTGTTGTATTTATAAACCTGATCATCGTAAGTTTCCGCATAGAACTCGTCCAGGAATTCACCATCGTTTTTAGAACCAAGTCCCAAAATTGAGGAAACATAAAAGAGACCGCCAGAATACAAATTACGCGGGACAGCTTGGCTCAAAATGCGGTTTTCCTCGGAATCGGTCGAATCTCTCCGCTGTAAGCCGGGCCCATCAGCCTTATTCACAACAATCATCGTGAAACGGCTGTCCAGTTCCTCCATATCCCGAATGATATGATATAGATTCTCATTGTCAGTGCTGTCAAGTGCATCAGGCGTTGACAGGAATATCGGCAAACCATTTGTCATGTTTGCCATTGCCTCTTTCAGCACCATAAGATGCTTTGCATTAGAAGCAGAGTTTGAACCGGGAGTATCAAACAAAACAAACGGATGCTGGGACTGCGCAAGGACTCCTTTGCTAAAAGGAATTTCAACCTCAATCAGGTCAGAAATCAGCGTTTCGTCTACATTGTTCTCAAAGTCATTGATAATACTAAGTGCCTTGTTTACACGAAGGACGATGCTTGAACCGTTCATCGCTTCAAGTCCGGCGTTCAATGCGATAGATAAGGCATTAGAGGAATCACTTTCAAACTTCGTCTCCGTGTCAGTAAACAGCAAGATAACATCTTGATCTTGATATTGACATTTCACGGAAGCACGGTCGGGATACTTTGAACGGGCAATCTTATAGATCTTCGCCGTAATCGGCTCAATGCCGCTCGGAAGGATTTCACTGCCAATTAGAGAATTGATAAATGTCGATTTTCCGGCGCTATAATTACCAAGTACGCATACAGGAACAACATCACTTGACGCATCAGTAAAGCGATTCAGATCTCGTTGAATCTTCTCCTGATCCGTTACACTCTGCATAATCAAGGGATTCATTTCCTGAAAGAGCTTTTTAACCTCCGGAAGAATATCTCTGGCGTTTTCAAGCCCGGTATCAGATCGCTCGGCAACAATAGCGCCTTTGCAGTCGACATACGCACAAGCAGCTTCAAGTTCTTTGAACTCATCAGCAGATCCCTCAAAGAAGACTTGAATGCTTTCGCCCTCTGCTCCGTATTCTTCAATAATGGCATCGACGATTTTCTTCACGCAAAAGGGGAAGAAGCCCTTGGAGAGTTCCTGACTAAGTAGTTTGCTGTTCTTGCAGTTTGAATAGTCAATATCAATCCATTGAGCACCGTTATCCTGCCATTTCTGATAGCGGATTTCCTTTTTATAGGGATTACTAATGATTTTTAATTTAGCCATGATACCGTCCTCCGTGGCTTTTTATTATGCGCCTTACAATATGCAAAGAAAGATTTTTAATCTTTTCTCAAGCTCTTATAAAGCTCTTTTGCCATTTCGTCCTGAACCTTCTGATAGAAGTCCGGATCGTTAAACAACTTTTGGAATGCCTCATTATTATCAAGGAAACACTGCGTTACAATATCCTTAAACATGTCAGGGAAGAGAGACTCCACGAACATTTCTGTAGAGTTATCTTTTGCGTACTTCTTGAACTTCTTAACGTCAGAGTCTTTCATGAACATCTGATAAATGCCTTCAATGATAACTCTGTCGGCGTCCGTGAACTTGCCTTCAAAGCGTTCGTTGACTTTATCAATGATGTTCTGCAAAGTATCCTGCTTTTTGTTGGGAACTTTCGGCTTCACGGGACCTCCTGGAACAAATACCGGAGGCTTTTCATTAAGCGTAATCTGACCCGAGAATGTCTCCGTCAGCTTTGCATATTCCAGTTTGATCTTGTCCTCAACATCAACAATATCGACTTTACCGCGAGGCAGGAGCCGAATAAGGTTGCTGGTGTACTGGAACTCATTAAACAGATCTTGGTCGTGTAATCTCACAAGCTGAGTAACATAGGAATATGCGCCATTAAACTTACGGATGAAATCGCGCACAGTGTACTGGTCATCTTCGCTCAGTTCCTTATAACGAGCTACAACAGGACGAAGAAGTCCGGCGAGTCTGCCGATAGAAGCTTCGCTCTGTGCGGAACCGCTGTGCTTGCCCATAAAACCGATAAAGGTTTCAACATCCTCAAAGTTATAGAGCATGAATTCTGCAATCTTGGCTCTAAGGTCATAAACTCTATTGATGTCGGAATCACCTTCCATCGTAGTCGTTTCATAGTACGGCAGGAAGGAGTTTTTAATATCTTCCTCAGTATTCTCAAAGTCGAGTACGAATGTGCTGTTCTTTCCGGAGGTCGTTCTGTTCAGTCTGGAAAGAGTCTGAACTGCCGTAATATCTTTGAGTTTCTTGTCAACATACATCGTATGGAGCAAAGGTTCATCAAAACCGGTTTGATATTTGTTCGCAACGACAAGGATGTTATACAGATCAGAGTGGAACGCTTTACGGAACTTTTTATCAGTAGTAATGTACTTGCCGTTTTCATCCAGGTTCATTGTTGCTTCGGTGTATGGCTTCTCGGAAGGCATATCTTCAAGAGAAATCTCACCGGAGAACGCAATCATTACATCGCTGCCTTTGGATTCCTCCGGATGATCTTTTAGGTATTGCTTGATTGCAAAGTAATAGCGCACAGCATTGGCACGGCTATCAGCAACGACCATAGCCTTTCCTTTGCCGCCGATCTGATAACGGCAATTCTCCAAGAAGTTGGTCATAATCATTTCAGTCTTCTGAGTAATGGTGTAGCCATGCTTCTTATAGTATTTGAAAAGGGCTCTGGATGTAGGGCCTTCGATCAGCTCGGGGTTATCATCAGATACTTTGACGAGCTTGAAAGCCTCTTTGATAGTTGTATAGTTTGCAAGCACATCAAGGATAAAGCCTTCCTCAATAGCCTGACGCATTGAGTAGACATGGAAAGGTCTATGAGTCGGGTGGCCATCGAGTGCGCTGTATTCCGTCACACCAAACAGTTCAAGGGATTCACCCTTCGGCGTTGCGGTAAATGCAAAGAAGGACTGATTGTCGTGCTTTCCTTGACCGATTACTGCGTTGATATAATCATCGGACAAATCCACTTCGGATTCATCAATGCCTTCCTCTTCGGCATAATTCTTGACAGCAACACCAATATCAATCAAGCTGCGGCGTAGTGTCTTTGCAGACTCACCACTCTGTCCTTGATGCGCTTCATCAACGATGATCGCAAACTTTCTACCGGAGAATCTTTCAATATCTTTATAGGCAAAGAGGAACTTCTGAATTGTGCAAATAATAATGCGCTTTTTATCGTTGATTGCTTCTGCAAGATCACGAGAGTGCTTCTTTTCGTCTATACATTCAAGGAGACCTGGAACATGTTCAAAGCTGTTAATGGTGTCCTGAAGCTGACTGTCAAGAACCACACGGTTAGTAACAACAATAACGGAATCAAATACGCTCTCATTGTTGTCGTTATGAAGTGAAGCCAATCTATAAGCAATCCATGCAATAGAGTTGGATTTGCCGGAGCCGGCAGAGTGTTCGATCAAATAGTTGGTTCCTGGGCCTTTTTCACGAACATCGGCAATAACTTTTTTGACAACATCGTACTGATGATAACGAGGGAAGATAACCTTATCCTTTGTTACCATCTTGGTTACGCCGTTCTTTGCTACTTCTTCTTTTTCTTTTACATGGGAGATAAATCGATGGAGAATATCAAGAAGTGAGTCTTTCTGGAGAACTTCTTCCCAAAGATAATATGTATCGTAGCCGTTTTCATTCTTCGGGTTTCCTGCGCCACCGGTTACACCGGCACCGTTAGAACCCATGTTGAACGGCATAAAATATGTTGCATCATCTTTAAGCTGTGTGGTCATCCATGCTTCGTTAAGATCGACTGCGAAATAGACAAGGAAACGATGGTCGAGACGGAAAGCAAACTCCTTAGAGCTGCGATCCTTCTTGTATTGCTTCATGGCATTGTAAACATCCTGGCCCTTGAACTGGTTTTTTAGTTCGATAGCGACAACGGGGATACCATTGACGGACAGAACCATATCAATCGTATTTCCGTTATTTGCGGAATACTGGAACTGACGAGTACATCCGAGAATATTTGCAGCATACTGTTCGTTCAGAGTTTCATTAAGAGTGGACTCTGGCTTGAAATAGCAAACTTTAAGCTTTACACCCATATCGGTAATACCATTTCTCAGTACAGAGATAAGTCCCTCGTTGGAAATAGTCTGTTCAAGACGGGTATATAGCTTATCCGCTGCTTTATCGCCATAATACTTGGTGTACTTAGCCCATTCCTTTGGCTGAGTTTTAGCAATGAACTCGCACAGCACATCCATATAGATGCACTTATCCACATCATGCTGGCGATTATGTACCCAGTTGCCGTCCTTATCCTGACCATTGAACTGCTCATATCCGTGAGAAATCAGATATTGTTCTATGTCATATTCAAATCTTTTTTCGGAAGTATCCATTGTTAAGCCTCCTAAATACTATTAGCTGATGCCGAACAGCTTGAACAGTAAGAATGTCACTATTCCGCCAAACACAGCACCTATCGCAGCCACCCAAACATCATGCCAACGAGAACTGCACTTTTCTTTTCGTTCTTCTTTTTCTGCCGCTTTCTTTTGCTCAAAATATTCCATGCCAGCAGAAGTAAGACTTATCATGTACGGGCCGTTGTCAGCCCAATGAGTCTTTGCCAAGTCATAATCGGAGAGTTCTTTGAAGCAACTTCTATACAAGTCATCTTCCGCTTGATTCATTGCTTCAAGCTTTTTGAAGAAATAATCGGCATCGACTATTCCGTTTTCATTTCTGTGCTCGATGATTTCTTGTAGCAAGGACTCTGCGCCTTTTGTTAGAATGTTAATCATTATTTATACCTCGCAACATCCGATAACGTTCATCCAAATCAACTACCTTGAAGTCAAAGAAGTTAAATAGGGCTGGATTATCCTTGTAATAAGCTCCGGCACACGCGGAAATAATAAAGCATAGCCTGCGTACATTAACTTCGTAAGTGCGGTAGGTATCTCCGATTTTCTTATCGCCCCAAAATTGCTCGGAAGAGGATGCCGAATCAGAAAGAATGTTAAACTCCTTTTTCTTTTCGGTCAGGAGGACAAACTTATCTATCTTACAGCACTCTTCATTGATTTTGCCCTTATCAATATTAGGGTTTCCTTGGTGAAGGAATGAGCACCTGAGTTGATAAACGACTTCACCGCTGAGATAAGGCATTTCACCTTCTTCGCCGGGGCATTGTTCATAGGCACCGACATATTCATCATACCAAGCAATATATCTCTTTTTATTGCCATCTGTAGGATACTTTGCTTTTCCGCAAATATCCGGCAAAGTTAAAGCAAGAGACAATGCTGAGAAAAAGCAGTCGTTGTCCAACGCCTTATTCATGTCGTCTATCAGACTCAGTAGCAATTACATTACCTCTTTCTTTCCAGTGACATACTCATAGATCAGAGATTTTTTGTATTGTGTCAGACTTTCGATTTTCTTTTTCTTGATTTCTATTAGTCTGGAGATATGCTCACATTTCTTATCCAGATACTCGGCTATTGCATTCTGCTCGTCCAAAGGAGGTAATGCTATAATCACATTTCCTATTTCGGAAGCAGAAATATGTACCACTTTTAACTTTGCTTTTCCTTTGCTCTTTTGGGTCTGAGAACTCGTGCAATATAAGGCATAATTCAAAAATATCGGATTCTGTGAATGCTTAAGGACAATAATATCGCCCCCCGCTAAACAAGGTTCTTTCCCGGTATAAACCACATTCTTCCCAATTTCTTCGACAAGTTCTCCTGTTCCAGCAAATAAAATATCACCAGAGGAAATATACTGTGGGGAGGTAATGGCAGACTCGTTTGTCCTTGAGTAAGTTTTTTCAAAAGAGCCATCATATTTTGAATAAATTTCTCCATAGCGGATACACTGAATGTCTCCATCTTCAACTACTTCATCTTTAGTAATTCCATTACCCTTAAAGATAGCGTCTGCAACAAACTTAGTTCTGTATATTTTCCAGTGCTGTGGAATTGAGCCAATTGCTTCCACTCCGCTGGACTTCATTGGTACATTGGGATTGAGTCCTTTGGTAACAACCTCGGTGATTAAACTCTGCTTGTACGCTTTCAGTTTTACAATCTGCGCTTCTTGATTTGCGATGAGGGCATCGACTTTTTTTGCGCTTGCTTCCAAAGCGGCTACAATTCTATCTTGCTCTTTGCGCGAGCAATACGGAAACTCTTGCGCGCCAAGCTTTTGAGAAGGGATGCGCATTCTAATTGTGTTTAATCCGCCAGATTCTGTTTCTTTGATGAGAATTCCATTGCCGAGTCCTCGCAAACTTCTTTGAAATTCAAAACATTGGAAAATATAATGGAAATACTCTACATTCCCATCATCACGAGGATAGTATATATAATACACAGGACTCACTACCCCAGTGTAAGCAGAGAGACCTACAGAACCCGAAAGAATATTCATACTATTTACAACGATATCATTCTCTCGAACAATTTTGTAATCTGACAAATCTTCGCGTGGTTTGTTGCCGGAATGATTTTCGCTATTGTATAGAGTAACCCCATCTTTTGCAGAAAGAGATAATATCGTATTTACTTCGAGTTCCTTGTTTTTTTCAACTCGTTCAATCATCAACTGCTTTATGGTTTTCATTTCCCATGCGGCAGGGATTTTTCCAACCCATGTAACGCCGCTTTCTTTCATCTCACGCATTTTGCATACCACCTTTCATATTGCGGTAAACGATAATCCCAATAATCCCGCATACCATCAGACCACCGAGCGTGCAGACGATAGCAGTCCAATGAGTTACGCAAAATCTATAAGCGCAAATAGCTCCGTATGTAATCGCCCACATTGCCACAAACACAGTCAGACGAATCAGCCAATGAAAGAAGCAGCCTCCGATACCGGTAGAAAGATCTCCGGCATCGTACATATCACCAACGACTCTAAACGCGATGATGTATGCAAGTTCACCGAGGATAAGCAAAATCAGCCACTCTTTCCAAACGGCGATAGGCAATCCAAGGGGATCAGTAAGTTTATCGAAAATAAAGCTAAAAAGTTCTCTCAATTTATATTTTTACTCCTTATGGAACAGTTCGTTCATGAGCACCGTTTCTTCTGCTTCAAGCTCTTTGATTTCCGCAAAAATATCATCAGAAGGAACAGGTGCAACAAATTTGTAGAAAAGTCTTGTGAACGGCACTTCGTATCCAACCTTATCCTTGCTTCTGTCAAGATAGGCAAGAGGGTTGTACGGAAGCACGTTCTTCTTCATGTATTCGTCGATATCATCCTGAAGAGGGATGATTTCATTATCGGATTTACTCTTATCCGGCTGCATTTTACCTTTTTTGAGAATTGGCTTACCGGATTCATCGCAGAGCGGCGTTTCCACAGATACCTTTGTGAAACCGAAGAAGTCATTATCAAAGATTTTTGACTCAACAACGAGGTCTCCGTCCTCAAATAAGCCATCTTCAAAGTTTTCATAGGCTTTCAGAATAAGCGCAATGCAGTTGTCGTTCAGATCCACACGCTTATTGCCGATGTTCTTACGGCGCTTGACAAAGCACTTAGAAGCGTCGATCAGCTGAACCTTTCCGCTGCGGTTCATTTCCTTGCCTTTGGTCAACACCCAGATATAAGTGGATATACCCGTGTTGTAAAAGAGGTCGGTCGGCAACTGGATGATTGCTTCAACAAGGTCGCCGTCAATCACATATTTGCGGATTTCAGATGCGCCGCTACCGGCATCGCCGGTAAACAGCGAGGAGCCGTTCTGAATGATTGCCATTCTGCCGGAACCTTCCTTGAGCTTCTTTACGCCGTTAAGCATAAAGAGCATCTGACCGTCGGAAATCGCGGGAAGACCGGGACCGAAACGACCTTCAAAGCCTTTCTTGGCTTCTGCTTCAACTTCGGCTTTCTCTCGCTTCCAGTCGATACCGAAAGGCGGATTGGAAATAATATAGTCAAACTCATAACCGGAAAACTTGTCCTGGCTGAGCGTATCACCATACATCATGCCGGAGGCGTTTCCACCCTTGATAAGCATATCGGATTTTGCAATAGCATAAGTCTCCGGATTGAACTCCTGACCAAAGCATGTAAGATCAGCATCTTCGCTGATATCAGCAAGTCTTTCGGAAAGGCAACCGAGCATCTGAGATGTGCCCATTGCCATATCATAAGCAGTCTTTGTGCAGCCGTTTTCTTTGATTTCATCCTTTTCGGGTGCAACTAAAAGCTCGGTCATCAGATAGATGATGTCACGGCTCGTGAAGTGAGCTCCGGCCTGCTCATCATAAGACTCGGAGAACTTTCTGATAAGTTCTTCAAAGATGTAGCCCATGTCAGCAGAAGTGATCTTCTTGGGAGACATATCAGCCTTGGAAGAATTGAACTCCTGAATCATAACAAAGAGGACTCCGCCTTCGACCATCGTATCAACTGTCTTGGCGAACTCAAAACGAGCAATAATGTCTGCAACGTTAGCAGAAAAGCCCTTGAGGTAATCATCAAAGTTATCTGCGATATTGTCCGGATCGGCAAGGAGCTTTGCAAAATCAAACTTGCTGGTGTTATAGAACGCATAACCGGACGTGCGAGTCAGAGCACCTTCAATAAGCTGCTCGTTGGCGTTGGTCGCATCCAGTTTCTTCTTCATATCAAGGACTGCTTGTTTGGTAGGAGCAAGCGCATCATCAAAGCGTTTCAAGACCGTAAGGGGGAGAATAACCTTGCCATACTCATGGGGCTTGAAAAGACCGACAAGATGAGTCGCGCTTTCCCAAATAAGATTAGCCTTCTCCTGAATATTCGTATTGGTCTGCTTCTGCAGTTCATTCATCGACATAGTATGTATTCTCCTTATCAGTCGTTTTCGATTACTTCCATAACATCGCCTATATCACAATGAAAGATTTTGCATAGGCGGAGCATTATCTCCATGGAAACGAGTCTGTCATTATTGAGCTTTGTCATCGTATATTGGCTTATCTCAGCAGCCCTTGCAAGCTCGCTCTTCTTCATCTTATTTGCTTTCATCAATTTCCAAAGTTTATCGTATGATACTGTCATGTGAAGATAGCCTCCATTAAAATACATGCTCAAAAGCGGTTCTTGCCGCTGGATACAGATATACATGATGTATTATAGCACGAACAATTAGATTTTTCAAGATATTAGCACGATTTCGCTTTGATAGTTTGCTTTAATGTCGATTTTGAGCGACATAAATGGCACAAAAAAAGAAAGCTCCGACACCGAGCACTCAAGTACCCGATGCCGGAGCATATCATTTAAGGGATAAGAACACCGTATCCAAGGATTTCATAGTTGCCAACTGCTCGATGACACTGCCGACAGCTATCACTGGTGTTGCCCTCTACGGTATAAACGATTCCGTTCTCCACTCTCTCAACAATGCCGGTATGATCCGAAAGTCCATCCTGTGAACCGGATTCGCCGTTCGGACTATCCCAATCATAGAAGATAATCATTCCCGGTGAAGGCGTTTCAGAACCGTCAACCCATTGATTGTGTTCCTTGAACCAATCAACCCCGTTGACGCAACCTGCGTATTTCGGGCAAACGCCGGTTTCGATATATCCGCATTGGTCGGCGCACCACGATACAAAGCAAGCGCACCACTCCACTCGACTGCCGAAGCCGTACCACGACCAGTAAGGTTCGCCCCCGACATTGCCGATCTGCGATAGTGCGACCTGAACAATCATATCGTCAGAACCATAGATGCCGTAAAGCACTGCCAGCCACATGGAGTTGTCCACGTTAAGCAGTTCTTCAATATGATGTTGTCCGTTGATGTCGTTCCTGTTCCCACGGACGAAGCCGTGCGAGAGGTTGAAAATCGTCTTTTAGGCGTAGAAACCAATATCACGAACTGGCAGAGAAAACAAAACCAGAACAATAACTTTTCGGCTGTTATCCACTATGACCTTGAACAGCAGCGTAAGGAAAGCAAGGAGTTTTTGGACGACCTTACAACCCGTGACCAGAGAATGATGTTTGCTGTTTTAACTATGGTGCATACGGCTGAAACAAAGGAACAGCTTTGGAAGCGTGTGCGTAAGTACGGTGCGTACTGTACGGGTATCACTCAGAATGTAGATGACCTCTTGCAGAGCCATACAGCGAGGACAATGCTTGCAAACTCCGAGTTTATTATTATGCTCAACCAAGCGTCTACCGACAGGATTGAGCTTGCCAAGCTCCTTAATATCTCCGACCTTCAGATGAGCTATATCACGAATGTCGGTGCAGGACAGGGCTTGCTCAAAGTCGGCAGCTCTCTTGTGCCGTTTGTCAATAAGTTCCCACGCAACACCGAGCTTTACAGGCTGATGACAACCAAGTTTGGGGAGGTTTAGGAACGCCAAGAGAAGCCACCAAAAGTAAATTTTTTATGTCTGTTTGTCAGCCCTCTTGATTTTTTGATTGACTGTTGTTATAATATACTTGCATAACTCCCAGAGAGTTGTGCAAGTATAATAATATAACTCCGAGGAAATAATGAAAGTATGGAGGTGCTTTTATGGCTATTGTAAGCGATGAACAGGTCATTAAGGTATTACGGCAATACAATCCGTGGTGGCGTAATCCGTCTGCAATCAAAGAGGAAAGCAAACCGCAGAAGCGACTTGCCTATTATGAAGCACTCAAGATGATAAAGCATAAAACGCTCCGCCGTTTTGCGGTGTTGTCTGGAGCAAGGCGTGTGGGTAAGACAACGATTATGTACCAGATGATAGATAATCTGATTGACGAGGGCGTAAGTCCGAAGAACATTCTGTATGTGTCTTTTGACAATCCGATTGTAAAGCTCGTCAATGTAGAAACGGTGCTTTCCATTTACGAGTCACTTTACCCTATCGAGGGAACAAAGTATATCTTCCTTGATGAAATCCAATATACGGATAATTGGGAATTGTGGATGAAAGTCATCTATGACAGCAGAAAGGATATTCGTCTGACCGCAACAGGCTCTGCAAGCCCGATACTGGAAAAAGGTGCAACGGACAGCGGAACGGGCAGATGGAGCGTCTTGAAGATACCGACAATGTCATTTTATGAGTATTGCCGTCTGCTTCAGCTTGAAGAACCGATTTTGCCAGATGGCTTAAAACTCACAAAGCTCGTGAAAATGAGCAATGCGGAGCTTGGCGACCTAATGGACAGATTTGCTCCGTTAGAGGGGCATTTCAACCGCTATCTGATGATTGGCGGTTTCCCAGAGCTTGTATTGTCCGATGATGATATTTACGCTCAACGAATGCTTCGTGAAGATGTAGTTGATAAGGTAATCAAGCGAGATGTGCTTACCCTGTTCAATATCCGCAGTCCGCTTTTAATGGAAAAGCTGTTCTTATATCTCTGTATGAACTCAACGGAGATTTTCAGCGTAACCACGGCGGCAAAGGAATTGGAAAACACTTCGGTCAGCACGATTGACGGCTATATTGAAGCTCTTGAAATGTCTAACCTTATTTATCTGGCAAAGCCAATGGATGTGGGAAGTAAGGGAGCATTAAAGGGCAAGCCGAAAATCTTTATTGCCGACGCAGCTATCCGCAACGCCGTGTTGATGATAGATGATGTGTTATCCGATGAAAAGGAACTCGGAGCAATGGTGGAAACCACCGTGTATAAGCATATCGTATCTTTCTATCAAGGCAGTACGGCACAGCTCGGCTATTTCAGAAAGGCAAAGGACAACCAGAAAGAGGTTGATGTGGTGGTAGAGCTGCCCCGTGAGAAAATTCTCTGCGAGGTCAAATACCGCAACAATTCCCATATTCCTGCAACCGACGCTATTGTTGAACTTTGCAAGGACGAAAAATCAAAGGTAACAAACGCTTTTCTTGTAACAAAGCAGTTAGACGATTTTGGCATTGCAAAGCACGAAACAGCAGTACCGATTTTGCGAATACCTGCCATAGCATTTTTGTATCTGTTAGGAAAGGCAGAAGCAGACGGACAAAACGGAAAAATGTAATATCGAAACCAATTCAGCGTAACGCTCACTTTTTTACAAGGTGGGCGTTCTTTTTTTACCAAAAATCGAAAGGAGAATTTTCAATGTCTAATATCCGATTTCGCTCTGCAGCTCATCGGGATTTCTTTCTGGAAATGATGAACAAGAGCAAAGTAAACGACTGTTATCACAGAGCCTTTTTCTATGTAATGGGCATTGCCGCCGAAACAAGGGCAAATATCAACCAGATGTTTGATTTTAAGACGGATTGCATTGAGCCAGAGGGTATGCACGGCGGCTGGCAGACAAGCGGTACGGTCAAGGTCTGCCACCTTGCCTTTAACCTCTGGAACGGTTACACGGAAAAGGAAAACGGACGGTATTTTACGCCAGATGAATTATTCTGTTGTGAATATGCTCCGTACTTTGTTGAGGGTATTAAGGTAAGGTATCCCGAATATTGCAGGGATTTACCTGCACCGAAACAGCAGACTGAACATTCACGATAAGAAAGGACGAAGCTATGAAAAAATATGTAATGCAGATTTGTATTATCGCCGCCGTGTGCCTGTTAGGTGCGACGGCTTTTTGCGGTTATCACATTTATGACCATTATGCACACGAAGCGGAGCAGACAGAAGCCTTTGAGCAGATTGCCGAGGTTGTGGAGCAGGCTCAAACAGGCGAAGAAGCTCCGCAAGTTCCGCTTAACGAGGAAGAAACTATCCTGCCAGAGTACGGGGAGCTTTTCTTGCAAAATCCCGATATGGTAGGTTGGATTTCCATTGCCGGCACGAAGCTCAACTATCCTGTAATGCAGACACCGAATAATCCGAATTTCTATCTGAAGCACAACTTTGAAAAGGCATACAGCGATTTAGGCACACCGTATATTCAAGAAAACTGCAATATCGCAGAGAGCGACAACCTTGTTATTTACGGTCATCATATCAAGGGCGGCAAAATGTTCGGAGCTTTGAATGATTACAAATCCAAGAGCTTCTATGAGGAACACAAAACCATTCTGTTTGATACGCTGACCGAGCAGGCGGAATATGAAATCGTGGCTGTATTCAAGACCGTTGCGTACAGTTCCGAGGGCTTCCGCTACTATGATTTTGTCAATGCGGAAAATGCAGAAGCATTTGACGAATATATCGCCAAATGCAAGGAGCTTGCCCTGTACGATACAGGCGTAAGTGCTGAATACGGCGACAGGCTGATTACGCTCTCTACCTGCGAATACTCAGCACAAAACGGCAGACTTGTGGTTGTGGCGAAAAAGGTATGACAATGCAAACTGTTGTGAGAGAAATCAATACCGAGTACGATGCCAAACTTGATGAAACCAAGAATGGTACAGCTCACGATGTTTTGGAAATGTCGGGAAGCCGTGCGGTCTGGAAAGAGGTGCTTGCGGTTTATTCCGTCAAGACCAATACCGACCCCGACAAACCGCAGGAAGTCGCCACAATGGACGACAGCAAAAAAGAGCTTCTCAAAAACATCTTCTGGGAGATGAATGAGATAAGTTCCAGAACGGAAAGCAAGACCGAAACACAGATAATCGAGAGCGACGACGGTCACGGCAATATCATACAGACGGAAACCACCGTTACACGCACCTATCTGTATATCACGGTTGCCCATAAGACAGCCGAGGAAATGGCTGACAAGTACAATTTCAATGCAGACCAGAGAGAACAGCTCTCCGAGCTACTTGCCGAGGAAAACAATTCGCTATGGTCGCAGGTGCTATACGGCATTTCTGGCGGCGACGGCGAGATTGTCAATGTGGCATTGTCGCAGGTCGGAAATATAGGCGGTCAGCCTTATTGGAGTTGGTACGGCTTCGAGGGGCGTGTGGAATGGTGTGCCTGCTTTGTATCTTGGTGTGCCAATGAGTGCGGCTATATTGATACAGGCGTTATTCCGAAATTCGCAGGCTGCGTGTTAGGCTCACAATGGTTTAAGGACAGAGGTCAATGGCAGGACGGCAGCTTTGAGCCGTCGGCAGGTCATATCATCTTCTTTGATTGGGAGGGCGACGGAGAAACAGACCACGTCGGAATTGTAGAGTGTGTCGAGAACGGAACAGTTTATACCGTCGAGGGCAACTCTGGCGATACCTGCCGCCAGAACAGCTATGCTATCGGAAGCAGCGTAATTTATGGCTACGGTATCCCTGCTTATTAAAGATGAAGAAACCGCTTGTATAGCAGGCGGTTTCATACATATCCTACGCATTTGTGACTAAAGTTTGAATATGCGAACCCAAGTATTGCTTTTCTGGACTTTTGATGATATAATGAGAAAAACATACTAATGAGGTGAGCTAAATGCGAGTGAGTTATAATAAACTCTGGAAACTTTTAATTGATAAGAATATGAAAAAAGGTGAGCTTAGAGATGCTATCGGAGCAAGCAAAAGCACTTTTGCTAAACTTGGTAAAAATGAGAATGTTACGCTCCCCGTATTATTGTCAATATGTGAATGTTTGAATTGTGATTTTGGGGATATTATGGAAGCCTTGCCAGACGAGGTTAATGTGGAGTGCAAATAATATGAATGAAAATATTTTAATAGTTGATGATGAAAAAGAGATAGCCGATTTAATTGAGGTCTATCTAAAAAATGATGGTTACACAGTACATAAATTTTATAATGGTACAGATGCTCTCAAATGTATCGAGTCACAAAACTTGGATTTGGTAATTTTGGATGTAATGCTACCAGATGTCGATGGTTTTCGTATCTGCCAGAAAATTAGAGAGCAGTATTTTTATCCCATTATAATGCTGACTGCAAAGGTCGAAGATACTGATAAAATTATGGGACTTACTATCGGAGCTGATGATTACATTACAAAGCCGTTCAATCCGTTGGAGGTGGTTGCCAGAGTGAAAACGCAACTAAGGCGTTATGTACGCTATAATCAGCCCATACACAAGGGTGTGCATTGTAGCTTGACTGCGGTAGTATTCGCCGTCCGAGCCGACATAGTAATCGCCAAAAGAGGAAGTACAACTCCTGCCTTCCTCACTCGTCCACGCAAAAGCGGACAACGGCAAGGACATTACTGCCATCAGCAAGCAAAGAGCCGCCGACAACACACGCTTGCCGTTTTTCTTAAACATAGTTTTCATAGGCTGTTAAACCGTCCTTTCTTGATTTTGGGCATAAAAAAATCCCTCTGCTTTGAAACAGAGGGAAAAGCCCGTGTTTGATTTGTTAAGCAAAGAGAAAATATACGGAATAGACGCCGTTTCCTCTTGCTTCGTAATAGATATTGAAATCCGTGATTTCATCAATTCCGTAAGAGCCGAGATTTTCGACTGTGTGGAATTTGATATAGCTTTCAAGGTCTTGCTTCAGCTTTGTGCCTTGATTGCTTTGAGATGCCGTAACAGGATTCCACCAAGTAGCATTGCTCGGAGTGAGCGAAGTATCCAAGTGCAGCCCCATACCTTTGCCGATGTCAATACAGTCCGCCTTTATCGCTTCCATATCAAACTCAAAGTCATAGGCTGACTTCGGTTTTGTTTCCTCTGGAGCTTCGGGAGCGGGCTGTGGCTCGGTTTCGGCAGGCTTCGGTATTTCCTGCGGCTTTTCGGGTGCAACAGGCTTTTTTGTTTCCTCCGCAGGGCTTTCGGCAGCGGACGGAGCTGTCTGCACCTGTGATACCGTCTGTTCTGGAACATCGGGCAGAGTTTCGGGCATTGTCGGCTGAGCTTTTTCCGTTTCCAAAGCCGTGCTTTTTTCGGGAGCTTCCGTCGGGTTACTTTCCGAGGAAAAAAGGCTGCTTTCACTCTCAAGCGCTTCTGCCGTAATCTCGGCTGTGCTTTCCGTACTGTCCGTCTGGCTCTCTATTGCATTTCTGGAACAACCGCAAAGCAGCGTTGTCAAAACAAGCAATACCGCAAATATCTTTCTTCTCATAAAAATCGACCTCCTTTGCAGCTTCATTATACGGAAAATCAGCGAAGCTCTCAAAGGTAGAAAACTCTGCTGAAAGTGAGATATTTGCAGATATTCTTTTCTCGGATAGTCTTGGTAGTAATTTAGGGGGAGAGGTGTGGAGAGGGGGAAACCGAAAAAATGGCTATCCACCGCAAACGGGCATACCTCACCCTTGGTGTGCGGCTATCTCTCTTGGCTTCGCTGTCGTTGCAGGTGTCGGTTGTAAAACTCCAACGCCTTAACAACAAAGTCCGACTCCTGTCCTCTCGGTACGGATTTCGGAATGAGCTTGGTTATCCTTTCATCACGGAAAGCGGGCTTTTCCTTTTGGTTTGGCTTTTCTTCCTCCATAATTGATTGGATAACCTCATTTGTCAGTTTTCCGTCCTGCATAAACTTTTTCATTTTGATAGCCTGTGCAAGTGACGGGGTTGCGTCGCTGTACTCCATAGCTTCAAGCAGAGTGTACTGCTGTTCCTCGGAAAGATAAGAAATTTCAACGGCAGGACGAAAAGCAATCTGCCTGTCATCTACCATTTGCAGAATTTCGGGAACAAGCTCGGTCAAACGGATAAAGCGTTGAATTTGATTTCGGCTTTCTCCAACCTTTTCGGCAAGCTCTGCATCACTACGCAACTTTGTCCCCATTGGGGACGAAGTTAAATCACTCCTTTGACCTTGCCTGTTCATAGCTTCAAGTCGCATTTTGTAGGCAAAGGCTTTCTCACTCGGAAGAATGGTTGACCTCTGCAAATTGCTTTCCACCATTATAATAATGGCTTCATCACGGCTTAAATCCTTAACCTCGCATTTCAGCGTTTCAAGCCCTGCAAGCTCACACGCCTTTTTTCGTCTGTGTCCGCTGATAAGCTCATACCGTCCGTCCTCTTTGAGCCGAACAGTAGCAGGGGTCATTACACCGTTTCGCTTAATACTCTCGACAAGCTGTTCCATATCCTCGTCAATTAAAACCTTGAACGGGTGGTCTGGAAACTCGTCGATTTCCGAAATGGGAATATCCCTTATCTTGCTTAACTTTGCTTCCTCACGGCTCTCGTCCGTCTGGAAAAGGTCATCGTATGCAGTCAGCTCGATTTCTGTGCTTTTGTTTCTCGCCAATCTCTTCCACCTCCTTTCCGAACTGCTCGTAAGCGGCGGCGACCTTTCCGCTTTTGTCATAAGCGAAAATGCTTTTGCCCTCTGCCGTGGCTTCTACCGCACGGATAGAAAACGGTATCTGCGTATCAAATATCTTGATATTGCGACCATAGGCGTTTTTCACGGTTGAGATTACTGTTTGCGTAATTTTCGTGCGTGGCATTACCATAGTCATCAAAATACCGTCAATCCGCAGATTGGGGTTGATTTGCCGCTTGACCTTTGACACGGAGCGTAGCAACTGTTCCAGACCTTTAATAGAAAAGTAGTGTGGCTGATTAGGGATAATCACGCTATCTGCCGCCGCCAATCCGTTAATCGTCAGCATACCGAGTGCAGGCATACAATCAATCAGCACATAGTCATAATTCTTTTTGACTTCGCTGATACAGGCTTTCAAAACGCTTTCTCGATTTTTTGTATCAATCAAGGTTGTTTCTACGCCTGCCAATTCCACACAAGAGGGAAGTAAATCAACGCCCTCATCGGTATGCAGGATACTTTCTTGAACATCAACAGATTTTCCGTCTATGATGTCCTGCATAATATCCGATAGCGTAATCGGAAGATTGTCGGTCTTGGTATATCCCAACGCCATTGTGAGATTTGCCTGTGCATCGGCATCGACAAGCAGTACGGTCTTGCCTTGCTTCGCCAAGCTAACGCCCAGATTGACCGCCGTTGTGGTTTTGCCGACACCGCCTTTCTGGTTGGTCAGAGCAATCACTTTGCAATTTGACATAGTGCGTCCTCCTTTCGTATAAATTTAGCCGCTTTGTCAAGGCGGCTATGTAATCGGCGGAGAACGCAAAAAAGCCGCTTATTCTAAAACAAGAATAAGCGGCTCAACCTTTGGGGTTAAACATATTCAATTCTCAACCTCTTAACAGGTGCGTTTATGACCTTAAAGATAAGCTCGTCAACGCAGTCTGTATATCTGCCTTGCTGTATGAGTTGATTTTTCAGCTCCACAAGGCTATGTAACAAGGTCGTCTTTTCGTGGCTATCCAGATATATATGATATGTCTGCTCTTTCATAAACAGCACCTCCGTTTCTGGCTTCATTATATAGGGAAGTCCTAAACTAATCAAAGGTGCAAATTTGAGCAAAAAAATAAGCGTACCACTATTTCTAATGATACGCTTATCATAATTCATTTGTTAATCAAGGTCGATATACACCGTTACAGTAGTATCTCTCCATTGATTTTTGCGAACATACTGTCCGTTAGCCTTTCGATAGGCTGCTGCTTCCTCGAAACCAAGCGGTAATTCAAAGGAAAGAGAACTCCTACCTACTTTTGATAGCAGCCTGTGCAGCTGCAAGGCGGGCGATGGGAACGCGGAACGGGCTGCAGGAGACGTAGTCAAGGCCGACTCTGTGGCAGAACTCAACAGAGCTGGGATCGCCGCCGTGCTCGCCGCAGATACCGAGGTGCAGCTCGGGACGCGTCTCGCGGCCAAGCTTTGCAGCCATGGCAACGAGCTTGCCGACGCCGACCTGGTCGAGGCGTGCGAACGGGTCGCTCTCGTAGATCTTCTTGTCGTAGTACGCGCCAAGGAACTTGCCGGCGTCGTCACGGCTGAAGCCGAAGGTCATCTGGGTCAGGTCGTTGGTGCCGAAGGAGAAGAACTCAGCCTCGGTCGCGATCGCGTCTGCGGTCAGAGCGGCACGCGGAATCTCGATCATGGTACCGACAAGGTACTTCATGTCGGAGCCGGCATCGGCGATGAGCTTATCGGCGACAGCGGTGACAACGTCCTTGACGTACTTGAGCTCCTTGACCTCGCCGACCAGCGGGATCATGATCTCGGGAACCATCTTCCACTCTGGGTGACGGGCCTGGACTGCCAGAGCAGCCTTGATAACGGCACGGGTCTGCATCTCGGCGATCTCTGGGAAGGTGACGGCCAGACGGCAGCCGCGGTGACCCATCATGGGGTTGAACTCGTGCAGGGAGGCGATGAGAGCCTTGATCTGCTCGACGGTCTTGCCCTGAGTCTTTGCAAGAGCCTCGATGTCGGCTTCCTCAGTGGGAACGAACTCGTGGAGAGGAGGATCGAGGAAACGGATGGTAACAGGATTGCCTTCCATGGCCTCGTAGATGCCCTCGAAGTCTTCCTGCTGCATCGGCTCGAGCTTTGCCAGAGCCGCGACACGCTCTTCCTTGGTGTCGGCGCAGATCATCTCACGGAAAGCAGCGATACGGTCGCTGTCGAAGAACATATGCTCGGTACGGGTCAGGCCGATGCCCTGTGCGCCCAGCTCACGAGCCTTGCGCGCATCGTGCGGGGTGTCGGCATTGGTGCGGACCTGGAGGCGGCGATACTTGTCAGCCCAGCCCATGATGCGGCCGAACTCGCCTGCGATGGTGGCGTCAACGGTGGGGATGATGCCGTCGTAGATCTTACCGGTGGAGCCGTCGATGGAGATGTAGTCGCCCTCGTGGTAGACCTTGCCTGCCAGCTCGAACTTCTTGTTCTCCTCGTCCATCTTTATCTCGCCGCAGCCGGAGACGCAGCACTTGCCCATGCCGCGGGCGACAACTGCCGCGTGGCTGGTCATACCGCCGCGAACGGTCAGGATGCCCTGTGCAGCCTTCATGCCCTCGATATCCTCGGGGCTGGTCTCGAGACGAACCAGAACGACCTTTTCCTTGCGCTCGTGCCAGGCTTTTGCGTCCTCAGCGGAGAAGACGATCTTGCCGCAGGCTGCGCCGGGGGATGCGCCGAGACCCTTGCCGATAGGAGTTGCGGCCTTGAGGGCGGCAGTGTCGAACTGCGGGTGGAGCAGAGTGTCGAGGTTTCTCGGGTCGATCATCAGAACGGCCTTCTTCTCGTCGATCATGCCCTCGTCAACGAGGTCGCACGCGATCTTGAGAGCCGCCTGAGCGGTACGCTTGCCGTTGCGGCACTGGAGCATGTAGAGCTTGCCGTTCTCGACGGTGAACTCCATGTCCTGCAT
>ULWM01035034.1_pt1 | contig 25230 bp, 27 predicted proteins | sample 1960331 | NCBI WGS metagenome assembly ULWM01 (sample SAMEA4835812, study PRJEB28245) | human gut metagenome | biome: gut microbiome; material: fecal sample | place: Denmark | collected 2008 | reverse complement strand
TATATCTGCTACGGCAAGACACGCAAGCAAACCGAATGTGACGGGCAGACTGGCTACACGGCTCATATTCTTGACGGTATCATTGATAAGGTGGTGCGGCAGATCTTTGAACGGATGAAAGCGATCCCCAAAAGCGAGATCGTCAATATCCGCTATCGTGAAAAGATGGAAGAACGGAAGGTACTTCTCAAAAGTGCAAAATCGGACTACGCCAAGGCTGCCGCCGAGCTTGATACACTCCGGACGGAGGTCATTAAATCCCTCCGGGGCGAAAGTGCTTTTTCACAGGATTTGCTCAGTTCCTTGATTGCGGATAATGAGAAAAAATGTCTCACCATTCAGCGCACTATGGAGGCAGCGCAGGCGGCCTACGGCGAAGGACAGGCCATGCTGGACACCTTAAACGCTCAGTACGACGATATTATCTCATGGGCGGATATGTACGACGGTGCCAGCATGGAGGCAAAGAAAATGATCGTCAACTGCCTGATTAAGAGGGTGGATGTCTACCGGGACTATAAGCTGCATATCGACTTCAACATTGATTTTGAGCAGTTTAGCATGGGCATAGACATTATTTCTATTGCCGCATAAAAAAACTCACCTCTTTGCAGAGGTGAGTCAAAAATCATTTCTTCCGAAAAGTTTGGTGGAGATAAGCGGGATCGAACCGCTGACCTCTTGAATGCCATTCAAGCGCTCTCCCAGCTGAGCTATACCCCCAGATGGGAAGAAATGAAATTTATTAAATTAAGAACAGGGGTTGTTTACCGATTGAACCGGGCTCCCAGCTGAGCTATACCCCCAGACGCATTGGTTATTTTAACAGACCGAGAGCATATTGTCAACTGAAAATTCAAATTAATTTTGCCCGCTGCCGTAATCATCGTCGAACATATACGTCACATCCTCTTTATAGCGGAACTTTTTCTCCTTGCCCTTTATAAGGCGCGGAATGCTTCGGCGATACTCGACGAAAACCAAAAGCCCGGTGAGCAGATATATGTTTCTGACGATCGTATCGTCAACGCTCATGATCGCAACAAGGCACATGACAAGCATCGCACCAAGCGCAGACAGCGATATGTATCGCGAGAATATATACACAACGATAAACACGATTATGCCGGCAAAGGCGACCTCGCCGCTGACGAAGAATGTTCCGACCGCGACGGCAAGCAGGCTGTGCTCACCGCGGAAGCGATAAAGTATCGGAAAATTCGTGCCGAGGACAACGCAGAAAAGCGCAAACGCGCTGCCGATTTTCGACTGGTCAACGATGAGCATGAGCAGGCTGCCCAGCAGCACCGGAACAATGACCTTTATCGCCTCGATGAGCACAATGACGCCGACGCCTTTCCCTCCATGGCGCTTCAAAAAACGCGTTATTCCGGCGTTATCGCGACTGTAATTGAGAACATTCTCGTGAAAATAAATATGCGAGGACAGGATCGGTGTGCTGAGGCTGCCGAAGGAATAAGCGATTATTGCAGTAACTGCAAGCAGTAAGGGAGTCATTGCTTATCCCCCTTCTGGCGTATGACCATGCGTATAGGCGTGCCCTCAAGTCCAAACACCGCGCGTATCTGATTTTCTATATAGCGCTGGTACGAGAAATGGAACAGCTCACGGCTGTTGCAGAAAATGACGAAATTGGGCGGCTTGATTCCGGTCTGCGTCATGTAATATATCTTGAGCCTTCTGCCCTTATCCGTGGGCGGCTGGACGCGCGCCTGAGCGTCGGCAAGAACGTCGTTGAGCATACCTGTAGTTATGCGCATGTTGCTCTGATCGTTTACGAAATTGACCAGCTCGAATATTCTGTCGGTGCGCTGGCCGGTTTTTGCCGAGATAAACAGCACAGGCGCATAGCTCATGAAGCTTAGATCACGCATGACCTCCTTGCGCATCTTCTCCATCGTGCCGGTCTCTTTCTCGACAAGATCCCACTTGTTGACGACAATTATGCTGGCCTTGCCCGATTCATGCGCAAGACCGGCAATTTTGGTGTCCTGCTCGGTCACGCCCTCGCGCGCGTCGATCATTATTATGCACACATCCGCGCGCTCAATTGCCATCTGTGCGCGCATGACCGAAAACTTCTCAACGCGCTCGTCCACCTTGCTCTTGCGGCGGATGCCGGCAGTGTCGATAAAAACATATTTTCCGTACTTATTATCTATCTCCGAGTCCACCGCGTCGCGCGTCGTGCCGGCAACGTTGCTGACTATGACGCGCTGCTCGCCGAGGATATGGTTAACAAGCGAGGATTTGCCGACATTCGGCTTGCCGATGACGGCGACCTTTATCCGGTCATCTTCCTCCTCGTCCTCTTCCTCGGGCGGAAAGTACTTCATGCATTCGTCAAGCAGATCGCCCGTGCCGTGGCCGTGAACGGCCGAGACCGCGATGGGATCTCCGAGGCCAAGCTCGTAAAACTCGTATATGGCAGGGTCCGTTCTGCCGGTCGAGTCCATTTTGTTGACCGCAAGCACCGTCGGCTTTTTCGAGCGCAGCAGCATGTTGGCAACGTCCTTGTCCGCCGCCGTCACGCCCGTGCGCACATCGGTGACGAGCACAATGACATCCGCCGAGTTTATCGCAATGTTTGCCTGCTCGCGCATGAACATGAGGATTTCGTTATCCGTTGTCGGCTCAATGCCGCCGGTGTCAACGATGTTGAATTTTCTTCCGAGCCATTCGCACTCGGCATACAGTCTGTCGCGTGTAACGCCGGGCGTATCCTCGACGATGGACAGTCTGCGTCCGCAAAGCTTATTGAAAAGCATGCTCTTTCCCACATTGGGTCTGCCGACTATGGCTATGAGAGGCTTTGACATAAAGATAACCTCCGTTCTGATCAGTTCTGATTATATTTATAGTACTGCTGCCGCTCGGGCGAGCGGACGGGTATTTTGACCTCGGGCAGGTTATCGCCGCTGATGGCATCCCAAAGGGCAAATCCGTCCGATTCTATCGGGTATATCTTAACGCCGAGGGCATCTATGGCCTGCTCGAGCGTGATATCGTCGAGAAAATCAAGCTCGTCGCGGCGCAGCATATTCTGCGAAACGAAAAGGCGCTCGCCCAAGTCTTTTCCGCGCAGCTGAGCAATGAGATCCTGCCCCGTTATGAGGCCGGAAACGTTTACTCCGTGGCCGAAAAAGTCGTTTTGAACGGCGTAGACCTTACCATTTATATTATCATACTTTTCCGCTGCAATACAAATAAGTTTTTCAAAATACGGCGCTACCGACACTCCGCAGGCTATGGAAAACGGCACTCCGTCCGGCTTTTCCGAAAGGCTGAGCGCACCGCGGAACTCGCGCTCGAGCAGGCGTATCATTCCGACGCCGTTTTCAAGCTGCGTGTGCTCCTCATAGAAATCGTCGTCCGGCAGCTCTCGCTGCGCGCAGATATACATTTCGTCCGAGCAGAAGAATATCCTCGTGCCGTATTTTTTTACGCACTCGTCGCCGAATGCCGTGACCATATCTATCGTCTCTCCCGAGTGCTCGGGCGTAAACGACTCGAGCGGATACAGACCCTCGCGGTATTTCGTTAGTCCGACCGGAACGATCGACACGCTGTGCACCGCAGGATACATGGCCGCAAGATCCTGCATGGTCTGCATAAGCGCCTTGCCGTCGTTAAGTCCGGGACAGCAGACGATCTGGCAGTTCATGACGATTCCGCCGCCGGCAAAGCGGCGCATTATATCAACGCATTTGCCCGCGTTTTTATTGCGCAGGAGCTTCACCCTAAGCTCGGGATCGGTCGCGTGAACGGAGATGTTCACAGGGCTTATGTGCAGGTCGATTATGCGCTGTATCTCGCGCTCGGACAGATTGGTGAGCGTAATATAGTTTCCCAGCAAAAAGCTCAGGCGCGCGTCATCGTCCTTGAAGTACATCGTCTTGCGCATGCCCTTCGGAAGCTGGTCGATAAAGCAGAAAACGCAGTTGTTGGCGCAGCTTCGGGGATTATCCATCAGATACTCGGCAAACTCAAGGCCGAGGTCACGCCCCTCGGGCTTTTCGACACGCACGATATGCTCTGTTCCGTCCTTGCGGCGAAGCTTTATATGCAGCACCGGCTCATAGGAGAAGTATTTATAGTCGAGAACATCGTGGATCACGTTTCCGTTTATGCTGACTATCTCATCGCCTATATGCGCCTTGTGCAGCAGAGGACTGTCGTTATCGATTTTTGAAATAACGTCGTTTTTCATACACTTTAATAAGCAAAAGGAGGAAGGGTACCTGTACCCATTCCTCCTTGAGCTTAGCATTTTAATTACTTCTCATCAACGGTGAGAACCTTGCGGCCGTTGTACATACCGCATGCCTTGCACGCACGGTGGGGCATTTTGAACTCGCCGCAGTTGGGGCACTTTACGATGCCGGGAGCCTCGAGCTTCCAGTGAGACGAACGTCTCTTATCACGTCTCTGTCTTGATACTTTTCCCTTAGGGACTGCCATGGTGACACCTCCTGAATAATAGCTGCATGTCAGCGTAAATATTATTGATCACTATCCAACAGTTGCTGCAAAACAGCAAGTCTTGGATCGACTTCTTTCCCGCACGCGCAGGGGCCAAGGTTTAGATCGGCTCCGCACCGGGAGCAAAGGCCTTTACAATCCTCCGAGCAGAGAAACTTCGTTTCCATGTCAAGGACGAAAAGGGTCGAGAGCGTTTCATCGAGATCAAGATTGTCCCCGTCGAGAACAAAGACCTCGGGATCTTCAGACTCTCTGTCGGATATGAAGGCGTGGAGGTCCATCACCTTGCTGCTGTCAAACAGTTTACCACATCTGTCGCAGACGCAAGTCATTTCGGCTGTCAGGGTACCCTCGAGTGTCAGGATACCTGCCTCATTAAACACTCTGCCTTCTGCCGTGGGCGGGGTCTTATACTCTTTGATCGAGTCAAATTCCAATCCCTCCGTGTTCAGCTCGCATTTGAACGGAACACTCTTTCCGGGAACTTCAATTATCTGTCTCAAATCAAGCAGCATAGTGCACCTCTCCACAGTCGCTTGAATATTATAGTGGAATTACCCCGGCTTGTCAACCGAAAAAATTCGCTTTTCGGACAAAAACTCGAAAAAACAGGCATATTGCTAAACGGCAGGAAAAATGCTATAATCGTTTATCATATTTTAACGGAGAACGACATGAAAAAGAGTGTAAAGGTCCTTATAATCTGCGTACTTATTGCGGCGCTTATCGCCGGCGGAGTTATATATCTCATCTTCCAGACTCGCGACGATGATCTTCTAATCGGCGAGGAGCGCGCGCAGCAGATAGCCCTTAATGACGCAGGGCTTGCGGCAAACCAGGTCTCACGGCTCAAAGCAAGGATCAAGCTTGATGACGGCGTGTGGTGCTATAAGGTCACATTCCGCACCATTGCGATCGAGTATGAGTACGAGATCGAGGCGTATTCCGGCGCAATACTTGAAAAGGACATGGACGACTGAAAAATATCGGGGTTTCTTTCGAAGCCTCGATATTTTTATATAAACTGCGCAAAAACGCTTGCGCCGATAACGGTGAACACTCCCGACACAGCGATCGACAAGCCGCTCATGGCTCCTTCGATCTCTCCCATCTCCAAAGCTTTTGCAGTTCCAATAGCACTCACGCCCTTGCATTTCCACTATTTTTAAAAGCACTTTATATTTCGCGCGTTTCGTGATATAATCTCAAAAAACATCCTTTCGAAAGGACTTAAAAGCAGCATGAAACGAACATTTGGCATAATAGCGGCGCTTATTCTTGCGCTTTGCCTTTGCGCCTGCACAAAAAGCGGCGAGAGCACGACTCAGCCGACCGAGGCGCAGCCTTCATCCACGCAGGATCTTTCCGTATACGAAAAAAGCGAGGGACTTCTCTCGCAGGAGGTATGGTACAACGAAAACGGTCTTAAATTCAGCACTGTCAAGTACGAGTACGACGCTGCCGGCCGTCTTGTAAAGGAAACGACCCTCGGCATAAACGACGCGCCGGTAGGATACAAGGAATACGTTCTCAACGCTGACGGGCTGCCGGAGACAATGATAAACTATATCGCAGACGGCCCGGAGGAATACTCCGAGGAGTACCGTGTTTTGTTTGAGTATAACGACACAGGCCTTAAGATGAAAGAAACGAGCATGATCGGCGACACGGCCGCATCGGTCACGACCTATGCCTACGAGGGCAGCGATCTTGTCAATGAAAAATACTATGAAGGCTCGGAGCTCATAAGCGAAATTGCTTATGAATACGATGAGGCCGGCAGGCTTACAAAGCTTGTGCGCCGCGATATGCTCGAGGACAGCGAGACTTCGGAGACCTGCACCTATGACGAAACCGGACTTCTCGCCTCGCGCGAGGTAAGCGGCAGCGACGGCATTGAAAGCCGCACCGAATACAGCTATGACGAGCACGAAAACGAGCTTTCCGTCAGCATTTACGGCCCGGACGGCAGTGCAATAAGCATCACGAAAAACGAATACGAATATGACGAGCCGGGCAATATAGTCAAATGCACGCGCACTCAGGGTGACGGCGAGCAGAGCACGGTCATTGAATACAGCTGGAGCTACGTCAAAGGCTGACGAATTAACAATTAATTTATATATTCGGGCATTTGCTGTGATAATATGTATTATTGAAATATTATCAATCAGGTGACTTTTCCATGAGAGAAAAATTTGCGCGCTTTATGGCAGGACGCTGCGGAATAGACCAGCTCAACAGATTCCTGTCGATATTGAGCCTTGTGCTCATGATCGTGGCTGTGGTGTTCAACGGAACACGGTTTTCAAGACCCATTTGGCTTATCGCGTTCATCCTGCTCATACTTGTCTACGCGCGTATGCTGTCGAGAAATCTTTATAAGCGCAGCGCCGAAAATACGCGCTACCTTCGGCTGCGCATGAGCGTTAGCGGAAAGTTCGAGATAATCAAGGTCCGCTGGACGCAGCGCAAGGACTATAAGTTCTTCACATGCCCCGCTTGCCGCACGACGCTCAGAGTTCCCCGTCACAAGGGGAAAATAAACATCGTCTGCAAGAAATGCGGCAACTCGTTCACGGGCAAGACCTGATATGTTCGGCTTTGTAACGGCGGATCTTGCCGGGCTCAATGAACAACAGCGAAAGCGATATAAAGCCTACTACTGCGGCCTGTGCCGCAGTCTGAGCGAGCGTCACGGCTCGTTTGCGCGCTTTACGCTGACCTACGACATGACGTTTCTCGTCATGGTGCTCAGCGGTCTGTATGAGCCGTTTGACCTGAGCGGCGAGGCTCCCTGCCCTGCGCATCCGCTCGGCAAGCGCGCGTTTTTGCAGTCGGAGATCAGCGACTATGCCGCCGACATGAATGTTGCGCTGGCATACCTCAACTGCCTTGACGATTGGCACGACGAGTTAAACGCCGCAGCACTTGCTTCGGCCGGAGCGCTCAAGCAGTCATACGAAAAGGTATGCGTCGAATATCCGCGTCAGTGTGCCGTCATAAAGCAGTCGATGGCAGAGCTTAAGCAGATCGAGGATCGCAGAGACAGCTCGACCGACGCCGCGGCCGCAGCGTTCGGCCAGCTTATGGCGGAGCTTTTTGTCATGCGTGAGGATCACTGGCAAAGCGATCTGCGCGCTTTCGGCATGGCGCTCGGGCAATTTGTTTATGTCATGGACGCCTGCATTGATTTAAAAGGCGACAAAAGAGCATATAAGTACAACCCCTTCGTTTACCTGTACGGCAGGCTTGACGAGCAGGAGCGCTTCAAGGCGATACTCGAGCTTCTGCTTGCCGACTGCGTGAGAAGCTTTGAACGGCTGCCGATAATTCAGGATGCGGACATAATAAAAAATATACTGTGCAGCGGCGTGTGGATAAAATTCAATCAACACTACGGAATAAGCACTAAGTAAGGAGCAGTACCGAATGGCACGGGACCCCTATGAAGTCCTCGGCGTTTCAAGAAATGCAACGGACGAGGAAATAAAAAAAGCTTACAGAGAGCTTGCGAAGAAATATCATCCGGACCGCAACCCCGGCGATGCAGCCGCGGCGGCGAAGATGAACGAGATAAACGCCGCATACGACCAGATCAAAAACGGTCAGACCGGCCCCTCCGGCGGCTATGGCGGAGGATACGGCGGCGGCTATGGCGGATTCGGTGGTTTCGGCGGCTACGGCGCGTATGAGCAGCCGCAGGAGCGCGCAGAGTGCCGCGCGGCGGTCAATTACATACGCAACGGCAGATACAACGAAGCTCTCACCGCGCTCTCGCAGGTTCCGCTTTCCGAGCGTGACGGGCGCTGGTACTATCTGAGCGCCGTTGCCAATATGTATCTCGGCAACAAGATAAACGCCCTTGAGGACGCAAAGCGCGCCGTCGAGATCGATCCGGATAACCCGAACTATCGCCAGCTTCTCAACAGGCTGCAAAACAACGGGCAGTATTATCAGGATTACAGCGGAAACTACAACAGTTCCTGCTGCATCTGCGACGACTGCTGCACCTCGTATCTGTGCTGCTCGTGCCTGACCCCGTGGGGCGGCATGTGCTGCTAAACAGAACAGTTTCGGCTGAGGCAAACGCCTCAGCCGTTTTACTATGCAAAAAGCTTTTTTATAGTCTCATCGGTGAAGGTGTCGAGCGCGTCGAAATCTACATGCGGATTATACGCGCGCTCAAGCTCGTCGTGATACTCCTTTGCTCGTGCAAGCCAGTGCACCGCCTCGCCTGTAAGCTCGCGCACGAGCTTATCGCGGCGCTTCAGCTCGCTCCGTGCTTTTTGCATGGTCTCTGTCTGTATCAGCGCATCGAGCCGCACATGGCGATAAGGCTCTGCTATATCCATTGCCGAGGCGGACACAAAGCCCACTGCCTGTTCCGGCAGAAGCAGCGCGTCAAGCCTATCCGGGCACAGCGGCGATAAGCACGATATGCTTCCCATGCCGCGTTCTTTTGCCTCGGCGTGCAGCTGCTTGAGATAAATATCGGCAAGGCCGCAGCGGTCGTCAAGGAAACATATTCGTTTACATAACTTTTTAATATCGTCTGCAAGCACAAGCTCTCCCTTGCAGCTTATGCATCGCATGAATCTGCGCTGCTCGTGGGCATCGCTGCGCTTTTTGCCTGCGCCGCCCAGCTCGCGCAACGCTGCGCTCTGCGCGCGTTTTTTCACTTTTTCAAGCGTTTCTGCGCTTATCAGACCCGGAATCTCGGCATTTGCGACGCTGCCTGCCGCGGCAAGGTAGGCATACGCCGTTTTATACATAGCGCGGTATTTATCCGTCAATCGCGGAATAATCGGATCGCTTATCTGTCCGCAAAGGCGCCCAAGGTTAACATAATCTGAATTGTACGCAAAATTTACAGGCTCGCATGCGTGCGGCGCTGTTGCATCCACGAACCCGACGTGCAGTTCGGGTATGTACACCCCATCGAGCGAGTCCGGGTCGCCCGAGCATAGCACGCACTCGGTGTCGTAGCCTCGCTCGGCTGCTGCCTGCGCAATACGCCGCATAAAGCCGGATTTGCCGCCGCCCGGCCCTGCCTTTATCAGATGCAGAAAGTCGCCCTCGCCGCTGCAAAAGCCGCCGTAAAGCGAGAAAAACCCGCCTGCGGAATTTGCGCCGAGAAAACAGCTTACATTCAATTAGCCTCACCTCCCTGCATTTTATGCCGCATGGGATGTTCGCGGTGCCCGAAATGATTGACATTTTTGCGGCGCAATGCTAAAATAATCAGGTATTTGCCGGTGTGGTGGAATGGTAGACACGGCGGACTTAAAATCCTCTGATGCTTGCGTCGTGCCGGTTCGAGTCCGGCCACCGGCACCATCGGTGAGTCCTTATATGACTCACCGATTTTGTTTACACAGAAAGCAAGTATTTATTGAAAAAACAATCGGAATATGTCATTATATAAGTACATCAGAAGAGTGGGGGTGTTTTTATGTCTATTATTCCGCATTTTTTCATTGAAGCAACTGTTGCGCTCGGCCGGAATACGCTACCAAGTCCTCAGTGGTACGCCACGGGATTCGTAGTTGGTCGATATGAAGGAGCACAGGACAGCGTAGACAAGTTTAGTACATACCTAATAACAAACAAACATGTTGTTGATAATGAAAAGAAAATGGTGATGCAAGTAAATCTCCAGGATGGCGTTAAGGCGTATTTACTTGAACTCCTCGACAAGGATAATGCAACTAGGTTTAGTGCTCATCCAAGTGCCGATGTGATAGCATGTCATATTAATATTAATCAAGCCTTATCAGAAGGTGCGAAATTGCCGTTTTTTGATTTGAGAAATCATGCTCTTACATTACAGCAGATGCGTGACACTGGAGTGTGCGAAGGTGGATTAGCGTATACTCTCGGCTTTCCCGTGAGTATTGCTAGTGATTTTGTCAATAGCACAGTCAAGACTCCTATATGCAGGATGGGGTGTATTTCGAGAGTTGAAAATGTATATCATGGGTCAAGTTCTAAGAATTTTTTGATTGATGCAACAACATATCCCGGCAATTCTGGAGGTCCCGTTATTAGCCGCCCGGAAAGTTTGACTATTACGAATACGCCAAATAATACATCTGCTAATCTAATAGGTCTTGTAAGTGCCTATTTGCCATATTGTGAAACATTATATAGTATGCAAACACACCGAAAGAGGGTAATTAACGAAGAAAATAGTGGACTTACAGTTGTTGTATCCGTGGATTCAATAAAAGAGGTTGTAGAAATTGAGCGGACACGTGTATATGGCGCGCTATCCGATGACAGTATCTTAAATAACAATATTGAGCAGTATACTGCCGATGAGTCTCCTATCGAAATTCCCGCCTGTGTCGAATGATTTCTCAAAACCAGATTCGGATAAAGCTCTCTTGCTGACCACCAGCAAACCGTTGATATATCCGTGTTTTCTGAGATCCTATAATTACATTCGCACCAAATAAGCCCGATGGTTTTGATACGAAGCCATCGGACTTTTCTATGGATAAGCCAATAGAATTCTGATATAATGAACTTGACAAATAGGTATTTGCAAAGGGAAGAATATGGGATGGTTTAATGTTTTTGGACTGATTTTTATGGTTTTCATTTTGATACCTAATATCATATTCGCGATCAAGTGTAAAGATGGCTTCGACAATAAGTGGAATAATAAATATGTTGAGGTTATGGAGCAAGCCGGTAGATTTGGCTGCTTTGGGTTTATGATAATCAATATTCCGGGAACTTGGTTTGGGTGGTGGTCTGCCGAAGCTTTCACGGTATATCTGATTGTAGATGCCATATTGGTATTGCTTTATTGTTCAATCTGGATTATTTGTTTCAAGAAGAGCAGCGTTTTCAGAGCATTAGCACTCTCTATTATTCCTTCAATCTTGTTTCTGTTTAGTGGAATTATAAGTAGGTCGGTGTTATTGATTGTTGCGTCAGTATTATTTGCACCAAGTCATATTGCGATTTCATATAGAAATGCAAAATGAGGTTTGCAGATTCCGGTTTGTCGAACAGAGCTGCGTGGTTTCACCTCCACCGCTATGGTTTTTTGAGTGAAGCCAAATGAAACCATTTGAAACCGTATCAACATTATCAGCTGTTGCCAAAAAGCGTCAAGCTTCTGCGAAGCTTGGCGCTTCTTACTTATTCACTCTTCACTAAAATCGAGTGGGGCAAAAGGCTGCGGTTCTTCGCGGTTTTTTATCGTCAGAATGCATTTTTATTCATCACAGTGATTGACAAAGCGCAAAATTTTGTGTTTTAATTCATCCTGCAAACATAATATTCGCTTCCGTCACCACCGGGTGATGGATCAAAAGCGCACGGGACTTTTCCGTAGGTACGGCGTGGAAACACGTTATAAGGAAGAGCCTCGGGCGTTTTATTGTTTTTTAGAAGGTATAAAGATGAAGATCAAGCCTTTTGAAGTCGAAGAATGGATGAACGCCTATGAAACAGGCGCAAATTATAACATTGCCGAGACCTGCGTAAATTCCGTCTCAATAGATGAGCTTTTTGAGCTGACAGGAGCTGACAAGCAGGCATTCTTGAGCTCCATGTGCTCGCAGCGCCTGACCTACGGCTATATTGAGGGCGCGCCGGAGCTTAAAAGCGGCATCTGCAAGCTTTACAAGGCCCTCAAGCCCGAGGAGATAGTCACCCCTCACGGCGCATCGGGCGCAAACCACCACGTTTTCTACTCGCTCGTTGAGCCGGACGACCGCGTTATCAGCATCATGCCGACCTATCAGCAGCTGTACTCCATCCCGGAGTCCTTCGGCGCCGATCTCAAGCTTCTGCACCTGAGCGAGAAAAACGGTTTTCTGCCCGATCTTGACGATCTGCGTGCTCTTGCCGTTCCCGGAACCAAAATGATCTGCATAAATAATCCCAACAACCCCACGGGCGCTTTGATGACAAAGGATATGCTCATGCAGATAGTCGAGATCGCAAAAAGCGTCGGCGCATACGTCATGTGCGACGAGGTCTACCGGCACCTGACGCAGGACGATGTGTGGAGCGAATCCATCGTCGATCTGTACGACAAGGGCATATCCGTCAGCAGCATGTCCAAGGTATTCTCGCTTGCCGGAATACGCCTCGGCTGGATAGCAACCCGCGATAAGGACGTCATTAAAAGCTGCCTCTCGCACAGGGACTATAACCTCGTAAGCTGCGGCATGCTCGATGAAGCAATAGGTGCAGTCGCGCTCTCCGGCAGCGACAAGCTGCTCGAGCGCAACAAGAGCATCGTGCGCGAGAACCTCGCCATACTTGATAAATGGGTAAACGACACGCCGCAGGTACACTATGTAAAGCCGCAGGCCGGAACGACCGCGCTTGTGTACTACGATCTCGATATCCCCTCCTACGATTTCTGCCGCGAAATGTATCACAAGACCGGTGCATTTGTAACTCCCGGTGACTGCTTCGAGCAGCCGCGCAGCTTCCGCGTGGGCTATGCGTGCTCAAAGCAGGAGCTTATCGGCGGCCTTGCCGCGGTGACAGAGTATTTAAACACGCTGTGAAACGGACGGCGCTGTATAAATAAGCGCGCCGTTTATTCTCTGCATGGTTTTTATGAGCGCAGGCTCAGCTACGACTGCCCCGACGCGCCAGCCTGTCATGAGATAGTTTTTGAAAAAGCTGTTTAGCGTGACGGTGCGCTCTGCCATGCCCGGCAGCGTGCGCATCGGCGTAAACGGCTCTGAAAACATATATGATGTGTACATCTCGTCGGCAACGATGAGCAGATCATGCTCTTTTGCTGTCTCGGCAAGCAGGCGCATCGTGTCCGCGCCGTAGGCCATCGCCGTCGGATTTGTGGGGTTATTGAATATCATCGCCTTTGTGCGCGGAGTTATCGCCGCCTCGAGGCGCTCTTTTTTTATCGCAAAATTCTCGCTCGCATAGGTCGGAACTTCGACGCACACGCCTCCGGCAAGCTCGATCTGCTCTCTGTACATCGGAAAATAGGGCGAGAAAACGAGCACCTCGTCGCCGGGGTCGAGAATGCCGAGCATGACGAGAGACATTCCAAGGCAGCTCGACGTGGTCACCAAGATGTGCTCCGGGTCGATCACCTGTCCGAAATCCTCGCTCCAGGCGCGGCAAAAAGCGTCTATAAGCTCGGGGTCGCCGTGCGGATCGCCGTAGTGGGTGTGCCCTGCCTTCGCGTCGCGGAAGGCGGCTCTGATTATTTTCTCATCGGTCACGATGTCCGTATCGCCGATGCTGAGGTCTATGAGATTGGTGTATTTTGATATGGCTCCCGTATCGAGAGCAAGTCCGCCGCCGAAGGAGCTGAATCTTTTCGCTATGAATCTTTCCATTGTCCGAGGCCTTTCGTTTGATCGTTTTATTATGCCACAGCCGCAGCTCATGTTCAAGATATGCGGACTTGAAAAAAGCGGAGATGGTGCTATAATACAGACAAAGATATTTATGGAGGGGTTTTTATGAAAAAGATCGCAAAGCGCAGCGTTGAGGTCGAGGTTCAGCCCGAGGATATAAGCCCGCTGGAGCTTTTGCAGCCCGGCAAGCTCAACAAGCGCACGGTTATGCGCCTTTTGCGCAAGGTCGATATCAAAAAGGTCGGCATTGCAGCCGGCGGCGCGGCAGTCGTTTTGTCGGCAGTGAGCCTTACGGGGCGCTATACGTTCTATAAAGGCATCGTTTCCGGCGAGCTTAAGCGTCAGCTTGCGCCGGTGAACAAAAAGCTCGACGAGCTGAAGGCTCAGAACGCAGAGCTTAAGGCCGAGGTCGAACGCCTGAGCGCGCAGTGCGAGGACGAAAAAGAGGACTGAGCAAAAAACAATATCGGCATAGTCGCATAAACGACTATGCCGTTTTTTATATGCCGGCGAGCTTCACTCCTCGTCAGGCTTGTATTCCAATATATCTCCCGGCTGGCAGTTGAGAACATCGCAGATGGCCGCCAGGGTGGAAAAGCGGATGGCGCTGATATGTCCATTCTTCATTTTTGATAAATTCACGTTGGCCACGCCGACTCTTGCCGATAGCTCGTTGAGGCTCATCTTCCTGTCGGCCATGACACGATCCAGCCGCAAAATGATCTGTCCCATTCTTCCGCCTCCTTACAGGGTCTCATCCCATTCCTTTTGCAGGCAAACACCGTATCTGAAAACAGCCACCAGAGCCATGGTTACAACAAACGCTATCAAAATGCCCCACTGAATGCTGACATTGGTGCTTTTTCCTGCGGTGAAAAAGCTCTCCAGCATCGTTTCGGCGGCAGAAGCAAAAACGGCAACCGGAAGAAGTGAAAAGCCAAAGCCGCGCATCTTGGCCACAACTTCATTGCAGAACGGAGACTCGCACTTGGTGAGCACGGAAAACATCCCTCTGAGCAGCCAAAGCGCAACGGTTGCGGACGCTGCAAACAGCGCGGCAAAAATAAACACTTTCGTAAGATCGCTTGCGTTATATTCGGCCGGGGAGGCCTCGGCCTGCATGACCTTCGTGTTTCCGTCGGAGTGGATCTCGGCAGAGTCATATGAACGGTTAAAAAGCTTAAGCTCAGTTTTAAACTGCTGATCCTCAGGCGGTGTGACCTTACCTGCGCCCTCCCCGAGCATATACTCCGGACTGCTTTCGCCGGAATAGCTGAAGCTTCCTCCGATTATATTCCACAATGTATCAAAGCTTTCCGCATTGAAGCGCAGCTCGGTGTTTTCAACAACGCGCACCGTCAGTGCGTTATCCGGCAAAGCCGCCACGAAAGCGGCCGCAATGCAGCATGAGATCGTTATGATCGCCGCTATAACGGCCAAAACCGTCATGACCATCTTTCCTGCCTTGCCAAACAGACGGAATTTTGAAATAGTATCGGAATTCATGTGTGCTATTCCTTTCTGCGAAAGCGCTCTGCCCGAGCGTCCCTGTGATAGATAGCTGTATTATAGCATTCTTTTGCGCGCAATGCACCAAAAATTAAGAGCGCAGTGCAGCTTTAGAGAGTTCTGCCGCTCAGCACCGTCCAAGCTGCAATCACGGCCGTCAGCAGGACGGTGATCGCCGCCGACAAAAGCCGTGTTTGTCGCTTCTTTTGTACTCCGAGAACGGTAACGGCAATAATAGCCGCGCAGGAGGCAACGGTAAGCAAATGCCTCGGAAACACTTTGAGTATCTGCTGAAAATAGCTTACGCCCATAAGAACGACGATCGTATTTCCGACGCCCAGTATCGCTGCGCCCAAGGCATTCTGGCGCTTTGCAAGGAACGCGATTGCTCCACCGGGGAGGGTCAGCAGCGAAACGGGCAGCCAGATGCTCGTGTAATAGTAAAGTGCCTTGTCCAAGCCGATCGCAGGCAGCTCAACGAGGTAAATTACCGGCTGGCTTATGAGGAAAAACACAAGGCATTTGAGTCCGGCCTCACGGGCGCTTTTGCAGTTTGACACGATCAAAACCGCAAACAGCACCCACCACTCGAGCGTGACTGCAACGTCCTGAAACGAAGTGTCGTGCAGGATCGGTATCTGATTTATTACGCCGACATAGATACCGATGATCACCGCAAAGCCGCAGACTATCGGCCATGTCATCGGCAGGCCGCCGAACGCAGCGGATATCTTCTTCATTTCTCAGCCCCCGACCGAGGATATCGTGCCGTCGGCATTGAAGCCGACTGTCACCATATAGTCCTTGATAGCGAACGGCATATCGCCCAAGGTTTTTGAGAAAGTGAGCTTTACATTCTCCGTACCCACACCCACATGAGAAAACTCAAACACATAGGTGCTGCCGTTTTCGCGGCTGTCATTGAGCGCCAGCGACTCGGGGTCGGAGCTTTCAAGCTCATACTTTTCGCCGACGGCATACGGGAGCAGAATGCCGAGCTTCGGCAAGCCGCCCTTAAAGCCGAAATTGCACTTTCCGCGGAAGAAGATCGGCAATATCAGCATCAGCAGGCCGGCTGTGATAAGCCTTGAAATATCGTCGTTTATCTGATACAGAAACGACTCCTTCCCACCCATGGCTTCAAACATCATCCCGGTCAAAACGGCGATCGTATCGCGCAGGACAAAAAAGGCCAGCGGAACAATCAGCGCCGTAAACAGCGCGTTATTTAAAAATCTGTGCTTCACGGTTTTCTCCATAAAGGCCACCTCCGACTGTGATCAACGTAAATTATTTAACGCAAAACGTTAAATCGATAGTATCACCGGCTCGAAGGTATGTCAAGCGTTTTTTAACGTTTATCATTAAAAATTTGATGTTTTGCGTGGGCAAACCGTATAAAAAGCTCCCGTATCACAGGATACGGGAGCTTTAGCGTACTTATTTTGATTTCGGCTCCGGTTTTTCTCCGGCAAGAGGCAGACCGTTTACGGCGTTGCGCGCAACGACATACAGCACCGAGCACAGCGGAACGCTTATGAGCATTCCGACAACGCCCATTGCGTTGCCGCCTATCGTGACGGCAACGAGCACCCAAATGCCCGGCAGACCGACGGACTTGCCTACGACCTTGGGGTAGATGAGGTTGCCTTCAAACTGCTGCAGAACGATGATAAACACAACAAACCACACGGCCTGGATAGGCTTTACGAGCAGGATCAGGAACGCACCGATAGCGGTTCCTATAAACGCACCGAACACGGGGATCAGCGCCGTGAAGCCGACGAGCACGGATATCGCCGGGGCATACGGCATGCGGAATATCGACATGCCGATAAAGCACAAAGCGCCGATGATGACAGCCTCGGTGAGCTGGCCGGTTATGAAGTTTGTAAACGTGCGGTTTATAAGGTCGAGCATATCGAGAAGCTTCTGCATCTTCTCGGGCTTCATGAGCTTTGCAAGCACCTTTTTCGACTGCCGCTTGAGCGTTTCCTTCTGAGCAAGAACATAGATGGAAAACGCAAGCGCCAGCACGATGTTTATGACCGCCGTTACGATCGACGTCGTTGCCGACAGGGTGGTGTTCAAAACAGCTGTTCCGCCGTCCTTGAGGATCTGAATAAACTTATCCGTATCAAAGCTGAATTGCGGCAGCTCGACGCCGTACTTATCCAGGCGCAGCGCAAGAGCTTCCCACCAGCTTTCCACCTCGGATACATACGAGGGCACCATGCTCACAAGCGAGGACACGGAGTCGCTCAGCTCCGGCATGATGATGAACACGACGGCGAGAATGATGCCGATGACCAGCAGTATGCTCAGCAGCAGGCATATCGGGCGCTTCATTTTTTCGACCCATTTGCCCTTGCATTTGCTCAAAAGCTTCATCCACAGCCGCTCGATCGGCCGCATGATGACATTGACCACATACGCTATGCACAGGCCGATCACAAACGGCGAAATGAGCGAATACAGCTCGCCGATGTATTTAAGCAGCAGCTTGTGATTATATATCGCCCATATGAGAAGCACCGTGAACGTTATGATGAGCAATATTCGTTTTACGGTTTTTTTACTGAGTTCCAATGCTAAACCCCCTTCTCCCGCTCTTACTGCACGCTGAACAGGATATCGCCGTAGGTCGGATACGGCCAGAACTGCTTTGCCGTATTGATTTCAAGTCCGTCAATGCTCGCTCTGAGCGCTTCCTGCGCAGGAAGCACCTTGTCGCGGAAAACGGATGCTCTTGTGTAGTTATCCGAATACTCGTCGGCAGATTCGGCCGCGTCGGCCAATGCCTGCGCATTTTTGACCGTTTCGCTCATAAGGGTGCTTATCTTGGCTGCCTGATCCTTTTCAAAGCTATTGTCGATGCCGAGCTGCGCTTTAACTATGGCAGTATCGCTCAGCTGCTTTGAGTAAGCGCTTGCCGCCGGGAGAATATCCTGCCAGACCATCTCCTGCATAGTCTGCGCCTCGATGCGGATGACCTTGCAATAGTTGTCAAGCTTCATCTTATAGCGCGCTGCAAGCTCTATCTCGGAATACACTCTGTGACGCGCGAAAAGATCGACGTTCTTTATGTCGAGGTAATACGGCACGCAGTCCACCGTCGTGCGGAAGTTTTTAAGTCCGCGCGCGGCCGCTTCCTTGAGCCACTCTTCGCCGTAGCCGTTTCCGTTGAATATGATGCGCTTATGCTTTTTTATAACGCTGCGGATAAGCTCGTGCAGGCTCGTTTCGAAATTATCGGCATTCTCCAAAATGTCGGCATATTTGCGCAGCGACTCGGCAACGGCGGTGTTCAGAACGACGTTTGCGCCGGATATGGAGGTTGACGAGCCGAGCATACGGAACTCAAATTTATTGCCTGTGAAAGCAAACGGAGATGTGCGGTTGCGGTCGGTCGTGTCGCGCGCAAACTTGGGCAGAACATGGACGCCGACCTTTATCTGCTCCTTTTCCTTGCCGCCGTAGGGCGTGTCGTTTTCTATCGCCTCGAGTATCTCCTCAAGCTCCTCGCCGAGGAACACCGAGATTATCGCCGGGGGCGCTTCGGCAGCGCCGAGGCGGTGGTCGTTTGCAGCGCTCGCAACGGATATGCGCAGCATATCCTGATAATCGTCTACCGCCTGCAAGACCGCACACAACATCAGCAGAAACTGAGCGTTTTCATACGGAGTCTCGCCCGGCTCGAGAAGGTTTAACCCCGTGTCGGTCGTCATAGACCAGTTATTGTGCTTGCCCGAGCCGTTAACGCCGGCAAAGGGCTTTTCGTGCAGCAGGCACACCATGTCGTACTTCCGCGCAAGCTTTTGCATAAGCTCCATTGTTATCTGGTTGTGGTCTGCCGCGATATTGGTCGTCGTGTAGATCGGCGCAAGCTCGTGCTGGGCAGGCGCGACCTCGTTATGCTCGGTTTTCGCAAGAACGCCGAGCTTCCACAGCTCCTCGTCAAGCTCTTCCATGAACGCGGCGACGCGAGGCTTTATCGTGCCGTAATAGTGATCGTCCAGCTCCTGACCCTTGGGTGGCTGCGCGCCGAAGAGCGTTCTGCCGGTGTACATTATATCCTTGCGTTTTTCATAAACGCTTTTGTCGATGAGAAAATACTCCTGCTCCGGGCCGACGGTGGTCTTTACGGCCGTGACGTCGTTATTTCCGAACAGACGGAGCACGCGCAGTCCTTGACGGTTGAGAGCCTCCATAGAGCGCAAAAGCGGCGTTTTCTTATCCAGCGCTTCGCCGCCGTAAGAGCAGAACGCCGTCGGTATGCAAAGGACATTATCCTTGATAAACGCATACGAGGTCGGATCCCACGCCGTGTAGCCGCGCGCTTCAAACGTTGCGCGCAGTCCGCCGGTCGGGAAGCTTGACGCATCCGGCTCGCCCTGGATAAGCTCCTTGCCGGAAAACTCCATGATTATTCTGCCGTTATCACTGGGTGAAATAAAGCTGTCGTGCTTTTCGGCGGTGATGCCGGTCATCGGCTGGAACCAGTGCGTAAAGTGCGTTGCGCCCTTTTCTATCGCCCAGTCCTTCATCGCGTTTGCAACTATCTCGGCCGTTTCGCCGTCAAGCCGCTCGCCGAGCTTTATTGAGCGTTGGACCTGCTTATATGCCTGTTTTGGCAGCCGCGCCTGCATGACGCAGTCGTTAAACACCATAGAGCCAAACAATTCAATTACATTTTTCATTAGCAGATCCGCCTTTCGTGCATTGGGGTATAACATTGCCCTAATAGAGGAATTATATTACCCGATGCTCATTTTTGTCAACGCTTATATGTAAAAGCGTTGACAAACATATCACAGGCGTGTATACTAACTGTACTAATAAAACCCATACAGTTGTTCGATCTGCTGCTTGGATTTGTGAAAGAAAAGCTCATGAAAAATACGCTTAAAAACAATCTGCTGTGGATAGCTCTTTTGGCTGCCATATCGGCAATAACGATAAAGATCGTCACATCCTGCTCAAAAGGCTTTTCGTGGGGACGTTTTGTATGCTTTTTAAAGGGTGCTGATCCTGTGTGGATAATGCTTGCCGTGCTGTGCGCATTTGGCTTTATCTACTTTGAGGGACTCGGTCTGCAATGCACCTGCCGATTCTTCGGGCATGGTTTTCCAGCCGGAAAGGGCATTATTTTTTCCGCCTCCGATATTTTCTTTTCCGCGATCACCCCATCTGCGACCGGCGGCCAGCCGGCAGCGCTTATTTTAATGCTCAAGTACGGAACTCCGGCTGCGGTGTCAGCTATCGCATTGCTTTTGAACCTTGTGATGTACACGGTTGCCATACTTACTATAAGTGCTGTGTGCTGCCTTGTTTATCCGGGCATTCTTTGCCGCATGAGCCTTGTTCCGAAGCTTTTCATTGCCTTCGGCGTCATTGTTCAGACAGCGTTTATCGCACTGTTTCTCATGTGCATTTTCAATGAAAAGCTCATCCTCAAGGTTTGCCGCTGGGGGCTGAGGCTGCTGTGCAAAATACATGTTTATAAGGACTATGACGTGCAGTATGAAAAGCTGCTTGCAATGATAAAGCAGTATAAGGAATGCGGCGCACTGCTGAAAAAGGAAACCGGGCTGCTAATAAAGGTGTTCCTGTGCAATCTTGCGCAGCGTCTGTCAGTGATACTTGTTTCGGTTTGTGTGTTTCTTGCGGTCGGCGGAGATGCAAAGTGCGCGTTCAAGGCGTTTTCCGTGCAGGCGCTTGCCGTGCTCGGCTCGAATGCGGTTCCCATCCCCGGAGCGGTCGGTGTTGCGGATTTCATCCTGCTCAGCGGATTCAGGCAGATCGTACACGAGCCTGTGAGCGTTGAGCTTTTAAGCCGCGGCATAAGCTTCTATGCAACGATAGTGTTCTGCGGTGTTCTTTTGCTCTGCGTACTTATAAAAAGAAAGCTTAAAAACGGTGATAAGATATGACTTCAAAGAAAATGGCCGTCGGCCTTACCTGCTGCTACTTCAAGCATCTCGGCTGGCCGGCACGTCAGATAATGACTAACCCGATACTTACTGCAATCATCGGCGCTTATATGGACACGAAGCTCTCGACCCGGCGCATCAGCGGCTTTATCCGCGCGAACGCGCTCAATATGAGCGACTATATAAAGCAGGATTACCGCTGCTTCAACGACTTTTTCACCCGGCAGGTCAAGGCCGGCGCGCGTCCGATAAACACCGACCGTGACACGCTCATCTCCCCCTGCGACGGATACATGTCGGCGTATAAAATAAGCAGCGACTCCGAGTTTTCGATAAAAAACAGCTATTACAACGTCGAGGATCTCGTAGGCGGTGCGGATATCGCAGACGATTACATAAACGGCACCTGCCTCGTACTGCGGCTTGGCGTTGAGAATTACCACCGCTATTGCTATATCGACGACGGCTTCAAAAGCCGCAACTGGCACATTCAGGGGCGCTATCATCCCGTGCAGCCGATAGTAGTGCGCAAAAGGCCCGTGTTTATGCAGAACACTCGTGAATACTGCATGCTGTACACCGAAAATTTCGGCACCGTTGTGCAGATCGAGGTCGGTGCATGCCTCGTCGGGAAGATCGAAAACTACCGACAGGCAGGCGTTATCCGCCGCGGCGAGGAGAAAGGTCTGTTTCGCTTCGGCGGCTCGACGATCGTTCTGCTGTTCAAGGAAGGCGTGCTCGATCTTCCGCAGGAAATTTTCGAGCAGACCCTGCACGGCAGGGAAAAGCCTGTGATATTCGGAAGCGCAATATGCAAAAAGGCGGATCATTAAAGAATCACAAAAAATACTATTGCACAGCAAAAAGCCTGTCCTCCCGGATTGGCTTTTTGAATTCTTAATTCATTTTACTCAAAGTGCGTGGATCCTGCGTTGGTGCAGAAGCTGTCTATCCTGCAAAACTAAGAAGCAGAATAAGCCGGAGGATATCGTGGAGCTTTGCATACGCATAGCCGTCGGCGGCTTTGATCTGCGCGAGGTTGCGATAAGCGAGCACGAATCAATATTCGACGTTCCGGCCGAGTTTCGTCAGGAAACGACATACATATGATTGTATAATCGTCATGTCAGTGCAAATTATGCACAATTATTTTCTTATATAACTGGCTATTTCGCTGTTTTTAAACTTTTTGTATGAATACCGTTGCAAGTGATGTAATAATTCTGTATAATATTTGTCGTATGTTGACACTATGATTTTTGCAAATGGAGCAAGGAGGAAAAAAATGAGAACACGAATTATCAGTCTGGTAATGGTTCTGGCGCTCGTATTCACGCTGCTACCCGTTTATGCCATTGCCGATGCCGTATCCGTCACAGGGAACGACGATACAACGGACAGTCAGAGTATAGATATTCAGGATATCGTCGGGAAAATACAAGCCCTGATCAAAGGCGGCGACCCCAACGGCGAGCTTGAGAATCTTCTGAAAGGGCTTAATATCGACACGATCGTCCAAATTCTCGAAAAGCTCGGCCTTGACAGCGATACCGCCAAGCAGCTCCTTGAAAAGCTCAAGGATATGGATATGAAAACGCTTTACGAGACCTTAAAGAAGCTTCTTGAAAACGGCAGCTTCAACAGCAAGGATATTATTGATATCCTCAAGTACTTGTTCGGTGATAGCAACGGCAATATCCCCACCGATAAGATTATTGATATCCTCAAGGGGCTCATCGGCGGCGATGGCAATATCGACACCGATAAGATTATTGATATCCTCAAGGGACTCATCGGCGGTGACGGCAATATCGACACCGATAAGATTATTGAGATCCTCAAGGGACTCATCGGCGGCGACGGCAATATCGACACCGATAAGATTATTGAGATCCTCAAGGGACTCATCGGCGGTGACGGCGATATCGGCGGAATTCTCGGGCAGCTTGATGCATACACTCTTCTCAAGGCTATCGCCGGACTTATCGGCAGCAAGCTTGATGTTACCGGCCCCAAAGACGTTACCGTGAATGAAGGCGAGACCGCGACCTTCAATGTCAAGGTCAACAGTAAGGCATCCGGCCTCAAGTACATGTGGATCGAGCCTTCCGTCGTCAAGGGTCTTGACCTCGGCGGCATCGACTTTTCCGGCAGCAAGCTTGAGATCGCAATGAAGCTCTTCCAGGCTCTGAGCAAGGTTTCCCTCAGCACCACTGACACTCTTGAGCTTAAGAACACCGCAGCCGCGGATAACGGCCGCACCTTCGCATGCGTGATCTATAACATCGCACTTAAGGACATCACCCTGTTCGTGACCGACGAGGCAAAGCTCACCGTTACCCCGGTCGTTCCCTGCCAGCACGTCAAGGTCATCGACACTCCGGCCATCGCAGCCACCTGCACCACCGACGGCCGCACCGAGGGCAGCCATTGCAGCGTGTGCAATGAAGTTCTCAGCGTATCCGAGGTCATCAAGGCCACCGGCCACGATTTCAGCGACCTCGACGGTATCCGCTGCAAAAACTGCGGCGAATATGTTCCCTTCCCCTTCACCGATGTTCCCAAGACCGCTTGGTGCCGCGCCGATGTTGAGTATGTATGGCAGCACGGCATCATGAAGGGCGTTTCCGCCACCAAGTTCGGCCCGGACACCAAGATGACGCGCGCAATGTTCGTCACCGTCCTCTATCGCATGGAGGGCTCACCTTCCGTTGAAGGCATGCAGATCCCTGCATTCACCGATATCGGCGCAAAGTGGTGCTACGATGCGATCATCTGGGCATATAACGCCGGAGTCACCCTCGGCAAGACCGCCACGACCTTCGCTCCCAACGACAGCATAACGCGCGCTGAGATCGTCACCATGGTCTATCGCTACTCCGGTTCCCCGACCGTAAGCGGCGTTCCCAACTTCACCGACGCGGCCAGCGTAGGTGCATGGGCGCGCGATGCGATCATCTGGGCAACATCTGTTGGTGTTGTCAACGGCTACACGGACGGCAGCTTCGGCCCCAACAAGACCGCGCTCCGCTCCGAGATGGCAGCAATGCTCCATCGCTACATGGAGTTTGTCAAGGCATTCTGATATCTAAACTCAAAGCTCCTGCAAGATGATCTTGCAGGAGCTTTTCTCTTATATGTGTAGTTGCCCCACAGGGCGATATAAGCCTTGACGAGCTGCGCAATGCCATGCTCTTTAAGATGATATAGCAAAAGCTTCGGATGGCAGAACGATTCTGTATACCACAAGGGGCAAAATAAAAAAAGTTGGAAACGCTGAAGTGCACTCTCTGAAAATCAGAGGCGCGGAGCAGAATTCCAACTTAGACGAAAGTATAACCGATGAAAGCAAAAAAGTCAATAGCTACTCCGAGAGCCGGAGAGCATTACCGAGCTGCGGCGGCAGAACGAACGCCTACATATTGACGCGGAAAAAGCCGCTGCTTTATATTCGGGAGCAAGGGTCACAGTGCCCAAGATACCAAACAAAAGCAACGGCTATATACAGCGCGAATTTGAAACATGCGCAGATAGAATGGCAGGCGCACCGTACCGCCTACTAAAGCAGTGAGCAGCAGAAGTGGTGCGCCTACTTCTGCTAACAGTTTACCCACCTCAAGCGAAAATGTCAACAAACATTATGCTGATCAATCAAAAAAGCTTGTGTGAAATGAATGCCCAACAGATCGCGCACTTAAAGCCTTACGCAAATATTTGATAAAAATATGGTTCAAAAAAGTGTATAGAAACCTCATTATCACAAGACTACAAGACGCACAAATGAAAAAGTAGACCCTACACCGGCAGAGGCAGCGCCGAACGCTGAAAGCTCGCCCATCAGGTCTACAATAGCATCATAATTCAAATCAAGATATAAGTCAAGGAATACGTAAAAAACACCGGACAAATTGTCCGGTGTT
>ULWM01055655.1_pt1 | contig 26931 bp, 29 predicted proteins | sample 1960331 | NCBI WGS metagenome assembly ULWM01 (sample SAMEA4835812, study PRJEB28245) | human gut metagenome | biome: gut microbiome; material: fecal sample | place: Denmark | collected 2008 | reverse complement strand
AGAGCACAAGACTTCCCTCAATCTCAAGAGCGGAAAATCCGTCAACGATGAGTTGTTCGACACAAATTTCGAAGTCGAGAAACCTGCAAAAACAAAGGTTGTATCCACCAAGAAAAAACAAGAGAAAGCCGAGGATTTGTGGGCGGTTGCAACTCTCACAAAGACCAAGAAAGAAACCGCAACCGCCGAAGAAAAAGCGGAAGTCAAGTCTGTAAACAAATCTTCAAAGTCCGCGCCCAAAGCGCAAAAGCAGTCCGACGATGCACAAGTTGCCACCAAAAAGACCGCATCCAAAAAGTCAACAAAAGTTGAAGATACAAAAACACCTACGGAGGAAAAGAAAGTGGCAAAAGCAACGGACAAAACAACCAAACCGGTTCAAGAAGAAAAACCCGTGAAAACAACCAAGACTGCAAAAGCTCAAAAAGAAACTCCCGTCAAAGAAGATAACGCTCCCAAAGCAACGAAAGCCGTCGAAAAGGATGAGGAAACCGTCCTCGTTGAAGGCGAAGGCAAAGTTCACGGCAAATACGTCATCAAAAAGACGGACAAAGGTAACTTCGTGTTCAAGCTTTTCTCCTCCAACTATAGAGTCGTGGCAATCGGCGCACAAGCCTACACCACTCTCGGCGCAGCTAAAATCGGCGTGCAAAGCATCATCAACAACGCAGAAAAAGCCCCCGTCGAAAACCAAACGCTCAAAAATTACGAAACCCTCAAATTCCCCAAATGGGAAATTTATCTCGACAAAAAAGGCGAATATCGTCTTCGTTTGTACGCAACCAACGGCAGCCTCATCGCAACCACCAACGACGGTTATGCTGACATCAGCGGCGCAAAGAACGGCATTGCCGCAGTTGCAAGAGCAAGCAAGGGTTGCGCAATCGTGAGAAACGACAACCTTTGGTAAATTTTACCGAAAATTTGATAAACTGCTTGTAGAAAAAGGACGATTAACGTCCTTTTTCTATGTCGATTTTCAATAATACTCGACCAAAATGAATGGCATTATCAAACCGCAAAGAACGCCGGAACTTGCGCGGTTCACTCCGCCCTAACTCCCTCCGACGTCACCGAATAGTTTTTGCGATACCGCAAAGAAATCTAAGCTTATTCGTTACAAGTTGAAAAACAAATGCAAAAGACCTCCGAAACGGAGGTCTTTTGCAAAAAATTTGACGTTGATTTATTCTTCAATATCGTTAGTGTTTGCGCCTTGGTCAAATAGCTCGCTATTCTCTACTTGCTCAACGCTTATTTCCTTGATTGCAAGCGTTTTGAAAACCGCGCTTACTCCTCTGAAAATCGAAACTGCAAGCAACACGCACGCTCCCGCAACGAGCGTCGCATCGTTTCCGCACTGCGTGAAATCGTATATCGCACCGACAAAGAAAATACCCATTGCCGCATAGTTAAATCCTGCGGCGACTTTAAGCATGTTCAGTCTGTTTTTCAGTGCCGAAAAGTCTTTGTTGACGGATCGTAGCGTAATCACCGTCCCGACAAGGGATATAAGCATGGCAATCAAGCAAATAATTCCCACGACAATCGACAAAACGCCCAAAATGCCTGTGGCAAACGCTCCGCCAATCTCTTGGATTGCGCCCGACATGTTGTCCTCACCGCCGGATACGTCAGTGTTTAGCAGCACCGCTCCGAATATAAAAAACAATATCGCAAGCACAAAATATGCAAACGAACTCAATGCGTCCATAATCCCGGACGACAGAATCTTCGGTCTGGATTTTGAATAATTCATAAAAATAACTCCTTTATGTTTGATGAGAATATCCCATCTTTGTTTTGCGATGCAAAACTCATATACGGTTAGTAATGGATTTTTCATCATCATATCAATCCATAACCACAATATAACACGATCCGCGACTAAATTCAATTCTTTCTTTTTTAGACACTTACCGGTGCTTTGTTAATTGCGATCGACACTTGAAAAACATTTGAGGAATCATCACAACAATATATGACGCTTTATGTGACAGAATACAGCGGAAACGGGCGTAAAATCAAACGCATAAAAAGCTAAAACCCTACCAAACAGTAGGGTTTTCAATAGTTGGCGGAGCATTTGTAACGTAAATCGAATTTTATTATATTATATTGTTTAAAACATATTTTGTCCCATCCAACAAATCTTTAACTTGTGTATCCGTTGGATCGGATCCTTTATTATGGCAACATAAATTTCTTATATCACCTAAATATTGCAATTTCCTCCACATTGCCAAATCAATAATGGCGTTATCCTTCAATATATTATACAGATCAGACAAGGTTGGTTCTTTTTTAGCAATTTTTATTGAGTGCGCATTACATACGTTTAACAGGTGTTTTTCAAGCAATACTCCTGCTATAACGCCTGCGGATCTTAAGAACTTTTTCTTTAATAATTCATAAGCAGAATCTAGTTCCGAATCAAAAACATCATATTCTATTTCTGTATTCAAATTGTAAAAATAATCATTTATTATTGTTTTCAACGATGCGACAATTTTTACTTGCATTCTAACTTTTGATATTATATCTTTAGGTTCAGCAATTACTTTATCTCCGCGCGACCAAATCCTTCCCAATAAAGCGTCCATTATACAATAGTTTTCGATTGAAAGAGTTTTACGATTCTCACATTTATATAATGATACAAAATCACTTAATCGATAGTTAGCAACCATGTGAATTAGATTATAGCACTTTGTATACCACGATTCATAATCACTATTAAAATCAGGCAAGACCGTTGGATCTACATTTTGTTTTTTCAAAGAATTTAAGCCCTCTTGACTCAATTTAAACAAACTAATGGAAAGCATTTCGCCTTCTGAAACTAATTGATCTATATTGTCATTCATTATTGTTTTATCAAGCATAACATATCTCCTTTGTTATTTCTTAAACACAAACAAATACTCGTGAGCGAGGAGTAGGAAGTTAAACTTTATGCTGTTTGTTTTCCAATAGCCCGTAGCTTTGCAGTTGTGCTGTTCCTTGATAATTATTTCTTTTGTTTTGAACCCTGCCATCTCAAAAATACGCATTGTTTCAAAAGCTAGCGGCTGAACCATACCGTTTTTGCGAGTATCTCCCATAAGAATAGCACAAAACTTATCATTTTTCAATACCCGATAGCATTCGTCCGCAACTTTGCCGATTTCAAATAAGAAGTCTTTCATCGGCATAAGCGACATATCACCGTCGATATCTTCGCTGTAATGAATAATGTCGGCATACGGCGGGTGTGTGCAAATCAAATCCACCGAATTGTCGGCAATCGCCGCAAGATTGCGTGCGTCGCCTTGCATAATTTCTATCGACGGACTAAATTCACACTCAAAATTCAATTTGCTTTTCGTGGTTTCGAGCGCGTTAGGATTTATATCCACGCCGATAAAATTTCTGTTTGTCAATTTTGCTTCAACAGCTGTAGTTCCGCCACCGACAAACTGATCTAAAACCGTATCGCTTTCTTTTGAATAACGCAATATAACGTTTCTCGGAATATACGGCGACCAATTTCCGCGATATTTAGCGTCGTGCGTTGCCCATTTACCGCGATCGGGGAACGCCCAAACTGTATTCGTTTCGAGTTCGAAATTTTCGGGCTGTAACGGTATATTTTTTTTTGCCATATATATGTTAGTCTTCAACGAGTTCCGGCGGAACAGGCAATCCCAATCTAGTCAACGGAATATATTCAAAATAGTAATCACAACCGACAGAATGGATATAATCCAACACATCTGCGTATTGTTCTTTTCTGAACCAATTATCCAACAAATAGATGTATTCAACATCGATATTTGCAGCAGACATCAATTTTTTATATTGTTTTTTCTTAAAATCACACGTTTGCAATTTCTCATCGACTGAACCTGCAACTTCTTGATGTTTGCATTCAATAATGAACAAAACATTATTCAATAACACAAAAATGCTATCATCTGGCAACAAACGTTTAGAAATATGTTTTGTCCAATCAATTTCAAGATTTTTTAGAAATATTGAATAGAAATTGTGTTTCTTGTATACTTCGGCAACCTTTTTATCGTCATAAAACACATCGTGTCCCATTACAGAATAATGAGGTTGTTGGGATAAAAAAGTCGATAGATCAGTTTTCCCCTCGAAAACCAAACCTGTGCGAGTATTTCCACCGCCTTTTCCGCTTTTTATCATTTGCATTACTCCTTAATTGCAAATAAGCAATTCGTTTATTTTTCCGCGTTTATCGCCTTTGCTGTTTATTGCTCGACTTGCTTCAACGCGATTTATTTTGTAATTCTTATATAAATCATCAAAGAAATTATCTTCTTCGTTTACATTTTTCGGGTCTGAATTGCTTAATACGATTTTTGCGCCCGAAAGATTGATTTCATCAATAAACTTTGCCAGTCTGATTTGTTCATCGTCATCGAATACATCTGCATTGTAAGCAGTAAACCCCGACGTTTCGGAAATCGGGCGATACGGCGGATCGAGATATACAAACGTATCTTTATCGATAAACGATTTTGACAACGAATAATCACCGCATACGATAGTGACGTTTTGCAATGCTTCGTGTATATTGCGCAAATTTTCATCGTCGCAAATAGTCGGGTTTTTATACGCACCCATAGGAACGTTAAATTGTCCTTTTCTGTTTACGCGATAAAGTCCGTTAAAACAAGTTTTATTCAAGAAAATAAACTGCGCCGCTTTTTCTGTTGACGTTTCGTCCGATAATTTAGTTGAGTTAAATCTGTCACGGACAGTATAATAGAAATACTTTCTGCCGTTTTCGTCCATAGGCAAAAACAACATTTGCATTTCGTTAAGTTTCGCAATCAACTTGTCTACGTCGTTTTTTACGGCTTGATATGCATTTATAAGTTCGGCATTTATATCGCTGATATACAATTCATCGAAATCGTATTTTGAAAGTATGCTAAAAAACAATGCCCCACCGCCAACCATAGGTTCCGCATATTTTGTTAACATTTTATCACCGTCAGACGGAAGCATTTTTTCAATTTGTTCGACAAGTTGACTTTTGCCGCCAACCCATTTTACAAAGGGTTTAAGCGTTACAACTTTAGACTTTTCATAACGAACGGTGCGTTTATCTATCGGTTTTTCGGCATTTGACGGAATAATCCACATATTACCAACCATCATTGCGCCGTTTATTCTGTTTTCGCTACATAATACAGACACACGTCTTTGCGAAATATTCCATTTTTCGGCGGCTTCTTTTGAGGAAATGTATTTTAACATAGACTTACCTAATAATTTGATAAAAAAATTATATTCCAAAACGCGAACAATAGCAAGGGATTTTTATGCAAAATCTAGATATCACATTACACCAAGCATTTTATTCTTACAATGGCGCGAGAAGAAGATGTAAGTCGTTGCATAGCAACGAACATCTCTTTGCTCCGCAGGTCTCCTGCCACCAAGTGCAATCCTACCATGCTGTGCATGTTTGCTTTTCCCTTTTTCCCGCAAACTCGTGCCAGCACGATTGTGGGGAAAAGAAAAAAGCAACCCTACGGGTTGCGTAGGATTGCATTTTGGTGGCGGAGAAGAAGAGATTCGAACTCTTGAACCGCTTTTGACGGTTACGCGATTTCCAGTCGCGCGCCCTCGACCAAACTAGGCGACTTCTCCAGAAAGTATAGCTATATAAATTTTGAGCTTTACATGTGGGTGGCAGTTGGAAGCCAATGGAAAACAAAACCATTTCCTCCAACTGTTCACAGGGAACTGCCCCATCAAACCCAACATGACGATTATATATCACCGAAGCGATTTTGACAAGCGGTTGACAGACATATTTTGCTAAAAATATAAAAATAGTCAATGCGCCACGCGAGGAGGCAAGCCACTTTTTATAGCATCCGAAATATCTGTGATATTGTTTCAAAACCGCAAGCGGCAACGGCAATTATTGCTTTGCACCGCAATGCTTGCAATATACGGAATCTTTTGCGATTTTTTGTCCGCAAGCGTGGCAATACATCCACTCCCCCGATTCGTCAACGGATGGTTCGGTAGTTGCAGCTTCTTTGACCGTTCGGATGACTGTTTTGAAATTTTCTTTGTTTGTATCAAGCATCACGCCGGTGATTTTAGGAGCGAATTTTGCCATTGCAGGCATAACAAATCCGAACATCGTCAAAAAGAGCGTAATTACGGCACATATTCCGCCGATAACGGTCAATGCTATTGCACCGTTGTGCGGAACGAGAGCTTCAGCTTCTTTTTCGAGAAACGGACCGGCTTGCACGAGAGAACTTATTCCCAAAGCCAAAAACACAATCGCCAAAACGATTGTACAACACCATACAATACGAATATTTCTCACTATTTTTTTCAAATCTTTTTTATTTTGTTCGATATTCATAACATTTCTCCTTTTTTCTAATCATAACACATGCAAAAACTCATTGCAATACACATATGCAACATCGCATCTCACATTTATATTATTCTGTCCGTTACGACAACGGTGTAATTCTCTTGTTCGCACTCGATTCCCGTCGGCACAAGACCTAGTTTTTGCCAAAATGATTTTGCTTGCGGATTTGTTTTAACATAGCCGAGTCTAACGTGCGTATAGCCCTCGGCAGCAAGTTGCTTGAAACAAGACGAAACTATTTTGCTTCCGACGCCCCTGCCCTGATATGCCGCCGCAACCATAAACAGACCTATAAAAACGGTTTGTTTGTCGGGATATTTTTCAATCAAGTCAAGCACTGCAACTAGATTATTGCCGTCGAAAAAACCAACGAAGTGTTTGTCGGCGATGCTTTTTCCGTCGGGAAGCGCGCGCATATCGTATTCAACAGATTGAATCGTGGGCGGTGGCGGACAATGCTCGAAATAAAGCGGATTTGACTCATACAAGTCCAAAACCGTTTGAGCATCGCACTTTTCAAGGTGGCGAACTTGATATTTTGAAGATAGTTTTTCGATATTCATAAACAAATTATATAACTACGTCTGGCAAAAATCCAGCAAATATGTTATATTTAAAACGATATGGAAAACGATGCGAATATCAAATTTGAAAATACAAACGAACTCTCTGTTGACGAGTTTGCGAAAATCGTTGCAAGTTGCTACGCTTGCAAGGTTTTCACGCGTACTTTCGAAAACAGAGTTATAGTTGCTATCGACACGTTTTTGCCGGGATACGACGAGGGCGTTTGCAACGTTTTGGAAAAAGTCCGCAACAGCGTAGAAATCTCCGACAACCGCTCGGTTACCGATTATTGGGAGATTATGGACGTAGATATGCGCTTGCACAAAGAAAAGATATGTAAAATCGAAAGCGAATACGGATTGAGTTTTGCGGACGGCAATTTTATATCCGCTTTCCCCTACGACGTAAGCAAACTTCAAGACAACGTTGCCAAATTCAACGAAGCGTTGTTTAAACTTGCAAAAATCGACGAGGATTGAACCGCATGAACGTTTTGACTGCCGTAAAACAAATTGAAAACAAATATCCCGTGCAACGTATCGCAGACGATTTTTACGAAATTCCGACGGGATATTTTACTCGCGGTGGCGAAAGGATATCCCTATATCTCATAGATATGCAAGGCAAACTCTATCTCAGCGATTGCGCGGATACGGCAAACGGAATTGGCGAAAAATTGACCGAAAATCAGCTTTGCGAATTGGCGGCGGAACACGGCTTTTCACTTGACGACTGGCACGTTGTGAAAGAATCCGAAAGCGTTGCGGACGTAGACGATTTTGTAAAAATGATTTCCGACGCTTTTTGCGACGATCTGTACACGCTTTAAGACGTGCCGTAAACTTGTTCCACTTCTTGTCCGAGACAAACGAAAAACTCGCTTACACGATGCTTTTCAAAGCAAAATTGCCTGATTTGCAGCGTTTTCCGTGATTTTTGCACACACATTCGCATACATTTTAAATGTGTTATTTACAAAATCTACATTGTATGTTATCATCGAAATATCAAAATTTTAGGAGATTATATGGGCAACTTACTTGGCGCAACCGCTGACCCTGACCCACTCAGTACGATATTATCGTCTATTTTTATCGTTGTTTTGGTGCTGTTTTCGGGATTTTTCTCGGCAACGGAAACCGCATTCAGCTCTGTCAACAGAACGAAACTCAAACTTAAAGCGCAAGGCGGCAACAAATCTGCGCAAAACGCTTTAAAACTTCTTGACAAATTCGACAAACTTCTCTCAACCATCCTTGTGGGAAACAACCTTGTCAACATCACTCTTTCAGTACTTTTCAACAATATTTTCGAAAGCGTGATTCCCGATCCGGCGGTAAGCGGCATCGTTTCGGTCGCCGTGTCCACCGTGATCGTTTTGACGTTTGGCGAAATCACCCCCAAAATGATTGCAAAGGAAAATTCCGAGCGTATCTGCATGGCGTTCGGCTACCCCATCCGCGCAATTCAAATCATACTCTATCCGATTACGATTATCTTTACGGGGTTGAAATTCGTTTTGAACAAGATTTTCAAATCTCGCGACGACGACAAAATCACCGAAGAAGAATTGCTTTCAATGGTCGAAGAAGCGCAAGAGGACGGCTCTCTCGACTCACAAGAGCGCGAGCTTATTTCGAGCGCAATAGAATTTGACGACTGCGAAGTGCAAGACATTCTCGTTCCGAGAGTAAACGTCATTGCGGTGCCGACCAATATGGCGATGGACAAAATCAAGGCGATTTTCCTCGAATACAACTATTCGAGATTGCCCGTCTACAAGGATTCCATCGATCAAATCGTTGGCATGATCCACAACATCGACTTCTTCACTGCTCTTGAAAAAGGCGAGAAGAACATAAAAAATTACATAACGCCGGTTGCGGTGGCAACCGAGCATATGAAGATATCCGCATTGCTCAAAAGTATGCAACGCCAAAAAGTGCATATGGCTGTTGTCGTTGACGAGTACGGCGGAACGCTGGGTATAGTCACCCTCGAAGACATCCTTGAAGAACTCGTAGGCGAGATTTGGGACGAACACGACGAAGTTGTCAACTACTTCACCAAAATCGACGATGAAAATTATCTCGTAGACGGTCGTGCGGAACTCGATGATTTCTTCAAAGAATTTAATATCGACGAAAACGAAACGGAAAATTTCGACTCTCAAACCGTCAGCGGTTGGGTTATCGAGCAATTCGGAGAAATTCCCAAAAAGTCGCAATCTTTCGATTTCAAAAATCTCACGATCGTGGCCAACAAACTCACCGCAAGAAAGATTATAGACGTAAAAGTGAAAATCAATCCCCACGTCAACGATGAAAACGAACAGGAACAAAAATTCCGATTTTTTGACAAACACGATAAGGATGAAGAAAAAAACAACGAATGACGTCCTGTTTAACGATAAAAGGCAACTCGTACGAGTTGCCTTTTTGATTGTATATGCGTCATTATTTTTGCTTAAATCACAAAAACGCAATAATGGTGTTTTGTTTGAGTGACCTCTGATTATTTCAGACTTCTTACGGTGTAGCCTTCTTTTGCAAGCACACGCAGTTGAAGGTTGAGTTGGTCGATAAACTCTTTGTTGGAAGAAGTTTTGACAATCATATTGATAAGGTTTTCGGTTGCTTCGGCGTTGTCCGCGTTCGACAAAAGTTTGCGGATACCCCACGTGCCTTCGAGTTCGCTGGGCGTAAGGAGCAACTCTTCCTTTCTCGTACCGCTCTTTGCAAGGTCGATTGCTGGGAAAATTCTCTTTTCGCTGAGTCTGCGGTCGAGATGAATTTCCATATTGCCCGTGCCTTTAAACTCTTCGAAAATGACGTCGTCCATACGACTTCCCGTGTCAACAAGCGCGGTTGCGATGATCGTGAGCGATCCGCCGTTTTCGATGTTTCTTGCGGAGCCGAAAAAGCGTTTGGGACTATGCAATGCGCCCGGATCGATACCGCCGGAGAGCGTTCTGCCCGTAGGCGGAATCGTGAGGTTGTACGCTCTTGCAAGTCTTGTGAGCGAGTCGAGCAAAATCACGACGTCTTTGCCCATTTCGACAAGACGTTTTGCGCGTTCGAGTAACATTTCGGCAGTCTTTGTGTGATGTTCGGGAAGTTCGTCAAAAGTCGAATACACCACTTCGCCCTTTATGGAGCGTTGCATATCCGTGACTTCCTCGGGGCGTTCGTCGATGAGAAGCACTTTGAGTTCGATGTCGGGATAGTTGGTTGCGATGGAGCTTGCAATCATTTTCAGAAGCGTCGTCTTACCGGCTTTCGGAGGTGAAACGATGATGCCTCTTTGACCTTTTCCGATAGGCGATACGAGGTCGATGCAGCGAGTTGCAAACTCTCTGGGCGCAACTTCAAGGCGAATACGCTCGTCGGGATAAATAGGCACGAGATCGTCGAAATTGGGACGTTTGCCCACTTTGTCGGATTCGATGCCGTTGATCGTTGTTACGCTCACGACTGCGGACGGTCTGCCCTCTTGCACCTTTTTGCAAAGAGAAGTCACGTAGTCGCCTCTACGCAATCCGTATTGTTTAATTTTCATTGCGGACACGTAAGCGTCCATTTCGTTAAATTCACCGTTTTTTACGCGCAAAAAGCCGTATCCGTCGGGGTTGATTTCAAGATAGCCTTCACGGATTTGTTCGGTTTCTTCACCATCTTTGCGTTCTGCGATAGCGTTGTCGCGTTGCACTTGATTTTGGTTTTGATTGCGGAAATTGTTTTGTTTTTGACCGTAATTGTTTTGATTGAAGCCGTTGTTGGAATATTGTTTTTGATTTTGTTGAGCGAATTGGCGCGTCGGCTGATATTTTGGTCTTTCAAATCCCTTAGGAAGCGAAATTTCGCCTATGACCTCAACTTTTGCGGGAGACGGCGTGAGAATTTGCTCGGGTTGAGCAAGGTTTTGAGCAATTTGCGGTTTTTCGCTTGTCGTTTGTTCGGTTGCATCGCCATACTTTTTAGGGCGACCGCGTCTCGGAGCTTGCGGCGGCTCTATTTCACCGTTGGTGATTTTAAAGACCATATCGACAAGTTCTGCCTTGTTCATTTTCGTTGGCGCGCTTATGCCGACTTCTTTTGCAAGGGCGCGCATTTCGAAAATGCTTTTTGCCTCTAATTCCGATTTCGAGAATTTTTGCATCATTTTCTCCTATATTCGAACTTAGCGTCCGAAAAAAAATTATATTACTTTTTTAATGCCAAACGGCGTATTTTGGTGTTATGCGTCATGGAGTATATCGTCCGTTGCCGACAGAAGTCGGCAACGGCTTAAAAAGCGTAAATAAATTATTTTGAAAGTTTGTCAAGCACCAAAACTTTTGTTTCTTCGCCGTCAAAATCGGCTCTGTCGAATTCAACCGTGCAAGAGTCTGCGTAAACGATGTTTTCGTCGTCGAAAAGGGACAAAAACTCATTGACTTTGTCGATGTCAAACTCGCAATCTTTGGTCTTGTAGTGCATGGGGATCACGACATCGGGCATGATGCGATCGACGTATTCTTTTGCTTGTTGCGCATCTATCGTATAGTTGCCTCCGACAGGAACGAGCAACACGTTTACGGGCATAAGAGATTCAACCAAAATTGCGTTGCACTCCTCGCCGATGTCGCCCATATGGCACACGTCAACACCGTCCATACGATATTTGAAAATGATATTTTCCCCTCTCAGACTGCCCTTTTTATCATCGTGATACGAGCGTTGAGCAAGGATATGTACGCCGCCGATTTCGTATGCGCCCACTCTGTTGAGCACTGTGGGATCGCCGCCTACTTTCGAAACGCAGCAATGATCGTTGTGTGCGTGAGAAACCGTGACGATGTCTGCATCGACGTCGGGCATCTCATAGCCTACGTATGAATGATAAGGATCGGTGACAATCTTCGTTCCCGTGCTCTCTTCAAGCAAAAACGAGGAATGACCAAGCCATGTGATTTTCATCTTTTACTCCTTTTGTGTCAACCGTTGAGTCTGTCCACAAGCTCGCGGATTTTTTGCGAGGGATCGAGAAGATTCGCAACGGATTCGTTGACGTTTGCGGCGGCGATGATATAAGAAATATATTTTGACAAATCCGCTTCCACAAACCATTCGCACTCTTTGAGTTCCGGAATACGATACGTGAGGTTTGTCGAAAGCACTGCGTCAAACACGCCGTCCTGATATGCTTTGTTAAATTTGTCCACACCTTCGGTGAAGAGCGAGAACGTTGCGGCAAGGAAAACCTTTTTTGCGCCCTTCTCCTTTATCTCTTTTGCAAGTTTGAGGATGGAATCGCCCGTTGCAATCATATCGTCTGCAACAAAGACGTTCATACCCTCGACCGATGCGCCGATATATTCGTGCGCAACGATGGGATTGCGGCCGTTGATGATTGTTGAATAATCGCGTCTTTTGTAGAACATACCGAGGTCTAGTCCGAGCACGGAAGCGTAAAATACGTTTCTCGTCATTGCGCCTTCGTCGGGAGAAATGACCATGAGGCTGTCTTTTTTGAGTTTGACGTCGGGAAAACGTCTTGTGAGGCATTTGAGGATTTGATAGTGTGCAAAATAGTTGTCAAATCCCATAAGCGGCACCGCGTTTTGCACTCTCGGGTCGTGAGCATCGAACGTGATGATGTCCGCAACGCCCATATTTTGAAGTTCGAGAAGCATTTGAGCGCAGTCAAGCGATTCTCTTGCGCTGCGTCTGTGCTGTCTGCCGCCGTAGAGCATCGGCATAATGACCGTGATACGCTCGGGCTTGCCCATGCATGAACATATTATGCGTTTGAGGTTTTGAAAATGCTCGTCGGGTGTGAGCGGAATCTCTTTTCCGAAGAAGGGATAGGTCACGCCGTGATTGCCCGGATCACAAATGATGTACAAGTCTTTGCCGCGGACGGTTTCGTAGATGATACCCTTTGCGTCGCCGTTTGTGAAGCGCGGGCAGTCGGATTTAAGAATAAACGTTCCGTTGTGGAGTTTGTTGCCGAGGTGCGATTCGCTGAACAGTGTGATGAGTCGTTTGTCTATAAGTTGAGCAAGTTCTTCAGCGCCGGGAGTGGCGATGATGGCGATGGGCGCGCTGGGCGTCTCTCCGTAAATAGATAAATCCGGTGTCATTTGTGCCTCCGTTGTTTTCAAGCAAAGTATAACAAATAAATTTTGGATTGACAATCATTATTGCCAAACAAAAAAATAATATTTTTTATTCGAGATTTTTATGCTTTTTTCGCATTTTTTTCGCATTTTTTTAATGCTTTTTTGTCGGCATTTACCCCCCCCATTGAAAAAAACCGCGTCAACGTATTCGTTTTTGTGTTTTAAGCAAATTCATATAGGTTTTGCCTATCCTCAAATATTCAGAATTTCTACCAATATCGAATTCATAACAGCCATACCCTCTCTCGTCAAAGACGCATAGCCGTTTTTTCTTTCAAAATACTTTTCCAGATTTTGCGGAACAAGTGGCAAAAGCTCTTCTTTTATGCCTTTATTCGTGCGCAAAGCAAGCATAATTTCCTCTTCTTTCACATCTTTTCCCGTAAGATATTCGCAAAAATCACGGCAAATTTCGTCATATGTATTTGCGCTTTCCACAGCATTTTTATATTCGTTTAACGAGCGCAAATTCGCATACCTGACCTGCCCGGAAAAATCTTTCGTCGTATTGACGTTTATCTTCGATTTTTTCAAAAAAGAATGTGCGCCTGCGCCGAAGCCGAGATATTCTTCCCTTTGCCAATAGCCGAAATTGTGCAAGGAAATCTTGCCATCCTTTGCAAAGTTGGAAACTTCGTATCTTTCAAATCCGCTTGCGTTTGCGCAATCGTAAGCACAATCGAACAAATCCTGCGTTTTATCGTCGTCGGGCAAGACAATTTTGCCTTGTTTGACCATTCTGTCAAGCGCAGTGCCCTCTTCGACGCTCAATTCGTACATCGACAAGTGTTTCACAAGCGGCGCAAGCGTTTCGACTTCGGCTTTTATTCGCTCGTTCGTGTCGAACGGCAGTCCGATTATAAGGTCGGCGGACACGTTGTCGAAATAACGCCTTGCAAGTTTGATTTTTTCTATTGCGGTTTTTGCGTCGTGAAGCCTGCCGATTGCTTTCAAATTGTCGTCGAAAAGGCTTTGAACACCGATGCTGATTCTGTTTATGCCGACGTCTTTGTAAAGTTCGAGTTTTTGCTCGTTTATGCTTTCGGGATTGCACTCTATCGTCCACTCTTTAAGGTGGGATAAATCGAACCTGCAGGCAAGATTGTTGAGAAGCGACCACATAAGACTTCCTTCAATCAAACTCGGCGTGCCACCGCCAACGTAAATCGTGTCTGTTTTCTCTTTTCCGTATTGCTCGCTTGCAAGCCTGATTTCATCGTCTAACACGTTTAGATACTCGAAAATCGCTTGTTTATCATGGCAAGCGTAAGAGTTGAAATCGCAGTAGCGACACTTTGATTTGCAAAACGGAACGTGGATGTAAAGTTGCATGTTTTTTATTGAAAACCCCGAAAATTTTGACGTTTTCGGGGCGATTTTTTATTTGTTGGGATCGACTTTGAGTATGGAAATAAACGCCTCGCTCGGCACTTCTACGCTGCCCACTTTGCGCATACGTTTCTTTCCTTCTTTTTGCTTTTCAAGCAGTTTTTTCTTTCTCGTTATATCGCCGCCGTAGCACTTTGCAAGCACGTCTTTGCGCATTGCTTTCACCGTTTCTCTTGCAATGATTTTGCCGCCGACGGTTGCTTGAATGGGGATTTCGAAAAGCTGTCTGGGAATGACGTCTTTAAGTTTTTCGGCAATACCTCTGCCCCTTGCGTATGCATTATCTTTGTGCACTATAATGGAAAGCGCGTCGCACATATCGCCGTTTATCATCATATCAAGACGCACGAGATCGCTCTTTTCGTATCCGTCCATCTCGTAGTCGAGGGACGCATAACCGCGCGTCCTGGACTTTAAACTGTCGAAAAAATCGTAGATTATTTCGTTGAGCGGCATACGATAGATAATTTGCACGCGAGTGGGATCGATATAGCTCATATCAATAAAAACTCCCCTCTTGCCTTGGCAAAGTTCCATAATAGGGCCGACGTACTCGGGCGGAGTATAAAGCGTTGCTTTGACGATAGGCTCTTCGATGCTTGCGATTTCGCTGGGATTTGGCAAAGCCGTAGGATTGTCGATGGTCAACTTTTCGCCGTTGGTTTTTGTTACGATATACGAAACGCTGGGCGCAGTGGTGATAAGATCGAGATCGAACTCTCTTTCAAGTCTTTCCTCGATGATTTCCATGTGCAAAAGTCCCAAAAATCCGCAACGGAATCCAAAACCGAGAGCGGTTGAAACTTCGGGATCGAAACTCAAAGACGCATCGTTGAGTTGCAATTTCAAAAGAGCTTCTTTGAGATCGTCGTATCTTGCGCCGTCCGCAGGAAAAACGCCCGTATAAACCATCGGAGTTGCCTTTTTGTAGCCGGGAAGAGCTTCTTTTGCCGGGTTTTGAGCGTTGGTGATCGTATCGCCCACAGCGGTGTCGCTGACGTTCTTTATGCTTGCCGCGATATAGCCGACTTCACCCGAGGAAAGCACGTCGCAAGGACGCATACCCGGTGAAAAATAACCGACTTCGACAACCTCGAACGTCTTGCCCGACGACATCATTTTTATCGTATCGCCGACTTTTACAGTGCCGTCCATTATGCGCACCATAGAAATTGCGCCGCGATAATTGTCGTAAAAACTGTCGAAGATGAGAGCTTTGAGAGGAGCGTCGTCATCGCCTTGCGGAGCAGGCAATTTTTCGATTATTTGCTCGATAAGATTGTCGATGCCTATGCCCTCTTTTGCAGAAACAAGCGGACAACCGTCGGTATCAAGTCCTATTATGTCCTCAACTTCGAGTTTCACTCCGTCAACGTCGGCGGAAGCAAGGTCGATTTTGTTGATAACAGGCAATATTTCAAGGTCGTTTTCAAGAGCAAGGTAGACGTTTGAAAGTGTTTGCGCCTCTACGCCCTGCGTTGCGTCGACGACAAGCAATGCGCCCTCGCAAGCGGCAAGAGAGCGAGATACCTCGTAGGTAAAGTCAACGTGGCCGGGAGTGTCGATTAGATTGAAAATGTACTCCTCACCCTTGTACTGATAATACAATCTGCACGTTTGCAGTTTTATGGTGATGCCTCTCTCTTTTTCGATTTCCATATTGTCGAGCAATTGCTCGCTCATTTCGCGCGCGGAAACCGTACCCGTCTTTTCGATGAGTCTGTCGGCAAGCGTACTCTTGCCGTGGTCGATGTGCGCGATTATGGAAAAATTGCGTATATGTTTCTTGCTCAATTTGCCCTCGTATTTTGCGATTTCTTACAAATATATAAAAAATCGCAATAAATTTTGAAAACTGTTGACTTTATTATAATTGAATAATAAAATTTTATCAACAAAATAAAATGACAAATACGGGGGTTTCAAGCATGAATTTTCAATGGCTTTTCGATAGACCTATCGCGCACCGCGGTTTGCACGACGAACAGTATCCCGAAAACAGCATGCCCGCTTACGAGCAAGCGATCGCGCACAATTTCAACATCGAAATCGACGTTCACGTTTCAAAAGACGGCGAAGTGGTGGTTTTCCACGACGACAACCTCAAAAGAGTGTGCGGCGTTGACAAACTCGTCAAAGATTGCACTGTGAAGGAGCTTAAATCATATCCGCTTGCAAACAGCGAGTACGTTATCCCAACTTTTAAGGAATTTCTTGCGCTAGTTGACGGCAAAGTCGGTATTTTGTGCGAGATAAAAGGCATCAATCCCTTCGATCATCGCATCGTGCGCGAAACGATAAAAGTGCTCGACGAAGTCGGATACAAAGGCAACATCGCCCTTCAATCCTTCGATTTCGGCGCGGTGCTTTATGCCAAACGTCATTCGAACTACGCGTGCGGCGAACTTTGCACCTGGTGCTCCCCCGACGGAAAACACAATAGATGGTGGGCAACCGATTTTATGGGCAAACTTTGGATAAACAAAATCACGCGCCCCGATTTCATCGCATACGACGTGCGTGCGGTTGACAGAAATTTGCCGGAAAACAAATGGATTGTCAAATGGAGCAAGAAATTGCCTATCCTTATGTGGACGATAAAGTCGCAAGAAACGCTCGAAAACGCCACAAAGTACGCAAACAACGTGATTTTCGAGCATATGGACGCCGCACTGATGGACAGCCTTGCACGCAAGTTTATGCCCTTCCGCTGTCTTGAAAAGAACTTGCCCTCGAACAAATAATCGATTGCAAGTTTGTAGCCGCGATAAATTTGCAACAAGCAAAACCGTAAGCGGCAAGATTCATTCGATAAAATTGCAACAATGTGATTTTTAACAACTAAAAACGACGCCCGTTGAGCGTCGTTTTTAATATAGATCTTACGATAAACTTCGTTTTAGTCCTCGTCCTTTTTGAGCTTTGCACTCAAACCTTTGAAGAAGTTTTTGAGCGTTGCGCCGACGGTTTCCGGCATAGCTTTGATATCCACGATCTTTGTGTTGTTGGTGATCGAATAGCTCACGTAAGCGTAGTAGCCGATCAAAAGCACCGTAAACACGCAGAATGTGATGTAGAATGCGCCCGTCGTTTCGAAGTTGGTGATTGCGGACGAAATCACACCGCTCTTTACAAAACCGCTTTGGTTCATAAGTTGAGCGTAGTTGAGGAAGCCGAGGAAGGACATTCCGCTCGTCACGAAATACATTCTCTTGTCACCGCTGACCATCGTAAAGATAAACGCAAGTGCGATTGCAAGGAACAAATACGTGTATGTCACCTTTATCGTGAACACTGCAATAACCGCAAACGTAAAGGACGCAAGGAGCAACAGCTCTTGTTTGTTGCGGTTCTTGAAGTAAAGCGAGATAACGTACGCTTCGAGCACCAAGAGGAAGATGAGGTTGAGGATGTTGACGCTTTGTTGCGAGGATTTGCCGTTCATACCCACCATGCCGTAGAGGTTGAACGCATTTTTGACAAAGTAGTTGACGTTGGTCATTTGTCCCATCATCAATTTGAAACCGTAGAAAGCGTCACCCGCTACGATTTGATGAATCGCGCAAGGAATGGTAAGCGCGTAGGCAAGCACGAAGCATGCGGGCAAACCGAACACGATTTTCGCTCTGTTGGACGTAAATTTCTTCTTGTCGTCGTTATCTTTGATGTACATATACACAAAGTACGCAACGACGATGGGCGCAATTGCCATCGCTCTCAAATCGAGCACTGCGGCAAGAGTCATCACAAAGTAAGTTGAAATATACTTTTTGTTGATCATCAAAATCAACGCACCGACGATAAGAGCAATCAAAAGACTTTCGAACGTTGCGCTGTGACCGCTCACCATAAGTGCGAACGGAAGCATTGCGTACACTGCCGAATAAACGGTTGCCAGCTTGTTGCCAACCTGCTTTTTGCCATAGAAATAAATCATCGCGATCACTGCCAAATCGGCAATTACGTTGATAAGGCGAAGCAAAATGGAAAGCGAAGCGTCGTCAAGGTTTTGACCGACGAAGCCAAGCACGGACAAAATGTAAATCACACCGGGCGAATACGTCATAGTCGTGTTTGCGGAAGCCATCTTCTCTGCAAAATTGAATACGCCGTTGTTTACGCCAAGGTATTTTCTTGCAATGGAGAGCGTATTGGTCATCTCGCTGCCCATTCCGTACATCGTGAGCAAAATCACAAGGCGAATTGCCGCCGCTCCGAGCAAAATCATGCTTACGATAAACGCGTCGGACTGATACCACTTTGCAGTGAAAGTCGTTGTCTTTTTGTCAAAAACCGTTGTTTTGCCGAAATCGGTAAAAGCGTCTTTTCTTGCATACAAGCGTCTGATAAGCACATACGCGCAAGCAAGCAATGCAACTCCGAACAAACTCATAAGCACCGTAAAACATATGCCGTTGACGTCGGCACTGGTGTTGACGGTTTTTGCCTTTCTGAAATTGACAAGTTCGAACCCATCGGGAACCGAACTCACTCTTGACACGTTGACGTTGTCAAAATATACCGTGCCTTTGCAGCTGTTTTCTTGAGAACCGATGCAAAGCGCAATCGTGAGATAATCGGTGTTTTTGGGCTTTACGTAGAAAGTGCTGGTAACGAAACCGTTGGTCTTTTGAGAGTGCGTCACAAACTTGTAATCGACGTTTTCAAGGAAAGACACGTACGCGCCTTGTTTGTTGGAAAGTTCGGCGTCGATTTTCATATCAACGGTCACTTTGTAAATCTTGTTGACTTCAACCTTGACGGATTGTTTGAGATAGCTGTACCCTGCCGATTTGTTTTCGATTTTGAGAACGTTGTCGCCGGACTCGGAATCCGAGCGTTGCACTCTTGCAAACGATACGCTCGATGATGACGTCGTCCAACCCTCGAACTTGTTTTCCGACGTAAACGTGGAAAAATCACCGTTGGTGACGAGGTTTACGCCCTCTTCGCTCTCTGCGTTGTTGCATGCCGTAAATGCGAAAAGTGCCAGTACGAATACCAGCACTAACGCACTTATGAAAATTGTTTTTCTTTTCATTGTGTTCCTCTAAAAAAATCGGATTTCCGCAATTAGACTTCTTTGAGTTTTGCAGCCTTACCGGTTCTTTCTTTCAAGTAATAGAGTTTTGCGCGTCTGACTTTGCCGTGGCGAACGACTTGGATGCTGTCGATCTTGGGCGAATGAAGCGGGAACGTTCTTTCAACGCCGACGCCGCATGCGATACGACGAACTACGATTGTTTCGCGGATGCCGCCGTTCTTTCTTGCAATGACGATTCCCTCGTAAGTTTGGATACGTTCTCTCGTACCTTCAACAACTTTGACGTTCACTCTGACGGTGTCGCCGATTGCGATTGCAGGCAAGTTTTGTTTCATGCCTTCTCTTTCGATTGTGTCGATAATGTTCATTTTTGACCTCCTGTATTTGCGCGATGTTCACGACAAGCGTCTCTTGTTCGGCGGAACATCCGAGTCACGCGTGTTATATTATCATAAATAAATTTATTAAACAAGCAAAAATACAATATAAATTTGCTTTTTAATCAATTTCTTTCGATTTTTATTCAATTTCTAGGATATTTTGCGTCGTTTGCGCAAAAAGCGTTCTCGATATGGCGGATTCCTTCGTCGTCGATTGCCACTATATCGAAGCGCACGTTTACACCGCTCAAATGCTTTTGCGTCGTATATGATTTCGCCGCCGTGACGTATCTGGCGACTTTGTATGGCGTAACCGCCTCTTCCGGCGTTCCGAACTCACTGCCGTATCTCGTTTTTACCTCGACGAAAACAATCATTCTTTCCGCCTTCTTCAAAGGATTGATTTTCAGCAATTCGTGCACGAATTTTTCAAAACGGAATTTGGCGTTTTGCTTGATTAGATTGCCGTTTTCATCGGTATAGCACTCGCAAATTATATCCACCTCGCAATCGCAGTATTTTGCGTTGCGTTCGAGAATTTTATAGCCCTCTTTTTCAAGGTATTCGGCGGCGATTTTCTCGCCTATATCACCTGAAAATCTCGTGTTCATTTCACAAAGTTTCCTATAAACGATCTGCGGTGTATCGGCGTTGCGCCGAACTCTTTTAGCGCGGCAATATGCTTTGCAGTTCCGTAGCCCATATTGTGTTCGAAGTCGTATTGCGGATATGTTTTTGACATGTTTTCCATATATCTGTCCCTCGTAACTTTTGCGACAATAGAAGCGGACGCTATGGAATACGAGAGCGCGTCGCCGTGAATTATTCCGAAAGTTTTATAAGGGATATCAAGTTGCAGTGCGTCGACAATCACGATATCGGGATTTACCGAAAGCGACATAATAGCGTCACGCATGCAAGCCTTCGTTGCGTTCAGAATATTCATTTCGTCGATTTTTTCGGGAGGATAAGAAACCGTTGATACCGCAACCGCTTTTGACAAAATGACGTCGAAAAGTTTTTCACGCTTGCCCTTGCTCACCTTTTTACTGTCGTTTACTCCGACGATAAGATCATCAAGATCCATAATAACCGCCGTGCAAGTCACGGGACCGGCAAGCGGGCCTCTGCCCACTTCGTCCACTCCGCAAATATAGCGATAGCCTTTTTCGCGCAGTTGATTTTCATACGTCATCAAATCTTTGGGATCGACCATAATTTTCATCCTTTGTATATGTGCTGATATTTCGGTATTCTAACGTGGTTGATTATCTATTTATGCCGATATATTGCAAAAATCAGTTTTCGGAAAGCGTAATTTTCTTGGGTTTTTCAAGCATGATTTTGCCAAGTTTGCCCTTTCTGAAATCGTCGATAACCATCTTTGCCGTGCGCTCGTAATCGGGCTGATTGCCTTTGAGTTTGAAGCCGCGTGCCATTGCGATTTGCTCGAAAATCTGCAACGTATCGTCGCTCAACTCGCCGAGATTGTAGCGATTTTTGAGCGCGTCGGGATAAATCTTTTTCATCTCGTCGATGAAGTCGAAGCAAAGCTCGCTCACGTCCAGAATATCTTCCCTTATCGAGCCGATATACGCAAGGTGATGCGCAACCCTTTGATCCTCGAACTTGCCCCACAATGTGCCCGGCGTGTCCAAAAAATCGACGTTGTCGATGGACAACCATTGCTTTCCGCGCGTAACGCCCGGTCTGTCACCCGTAACCGCTTTTGCTTTTTTGACCATAGCGTTTATGATGGTGGATTTTCCGCTGTTGGGAACGCCCACAACCATAGCTCTGACCGATATATTTGCGCCCTTTTGGGCATATTTTCCAATTTTGTCGGCAACGACTTTTTTGAGTCCTGCCACGATTTGCGAGCAATCGCCCGAAGTACCGATTGCCTTTACGTAAGGTTTTCCTTGTCTTTCAAACTCTTTGCACCACAAATCGAGGTCGTTTTTTTCAACGAGGTCGCACTTGTTGAAAACGTAAAGCACCCTCTTGCCTTGCAAAAGTTTGTTGAAAAGCGGATTGTCGCAAGAGTAAACCGCTCTTGCGTCGATGACGTAAATGAGTGCGTCGACAAGACGAAGATTGTCCTCCATCATGCGTATCGCCTTTGTCATATGTCCGGGAAACCATTGAATGTTCATATTGCCTCGTTAACGATTTTCGGCAATCTAACAAACAATTTTGAATAAATCAGCGTTTAGATATGCCTATAAATCGAATTTGAAGATACTTATATCTTCTTTTCAAAAAACCGTCTTATCGACGGTGTTTTTTCTTCCTCTTGGGAAGGTACAATTTCAAGTCCGTGTCTTTAAAAAGGTCGGGACGATTTTTCATCGTGATTTCAAGAGATTTTTCCTCTCTCCACTTCGCAATGTCTTTATGGTTGCCGCCGAGCAAGACTTCGGGCACGCTACGTCCCCTGTAAACTTCGGGGCGAGTGTATTGAGGATATTCCAAAAGCCCGTTTGAAAAACTCTCCTCTTTTGTCGATTCGTCACATCCCAAAACGCCGTCAAGGTATCTTGCAACAGTGTTGATGACAACGAGTGCAGGCAATTCTCCGCCCGTAAGCACGTAATCGCCTATTGACAGCTCTTCGTCTATACATATGTCGAGTGCACGTTGATCTACGCCTTCGTAATCGCCGCAAAGAATGAGGATCCTATCCTCTTTTGCAAGGCTTTCAACCTTTTTTTGACAAAGTTTCGTGCCGCGCGGCGACATATAAACGCGCCATGCCTCGTGCTTGGGATCGACAGCTTCGATTGCGGAAACGATGGGATCGGGCGTCATAACCATACCCGCGCCGCCACCGTAAGGCGTATCGTCGGTTTTGAGATGTTTATCCTTTGAAAAGTCGCGTATGTTGGTTATTTCCACGCCAAATTTGCCTGAATCGATTGCCTTTCCCAAAAGGCTTTGATTCAGGACGTCGAAATATTCGGGAAAAATCGTCAATACGTCGAATTTCATATCAGTTGTACACCACTACGCGAGGGAATATCATATCGTCGAGCACCATCTTTCCGCCTTCCAAATCAACGGATTTGATAAGGTTTGCGATTGCCGGAAAAGATAGCGAATCGTTGCCGTTTTTGACAACGTAAACGTCGGCAGAGCCGTATTGCAACACGTCGCAAACTTCGCCCACGACTTCACCTCCGACTACGACGTCAATCCCTATCATATCGACGATATAATACTTTCCGTCGGGTAGCTTGGGAAGGTCGTTGCGATTTGCAGTGACGAACTTTCCGCGCAAAAGTTCGGCTTTTTCAACGCTGTCTATGCCAAAAAGCGTGAGATATCCCACGTTCCCTTCGGGCGAGATGTGTTCGATGTCGTATTCAACCGAGTCGATTTTGATTTTTTTTAGGCGAGAGAACCGTGCGGAATCCGAGGAGTAAATCTCGATTTTGATTTCTCCTTTCAGTCCGCGCGGTTTCAAAACCTTGCCTATTGTCAATTCAGATTTCATCTTTTTCTTCGATGACGACGTTGTATCTTACGTTGCTCTTCGAACTTGCGGATTTGACGAGAGTGCGGATCGCTTTTGCAATTCTGCCCTGCTTGCCGATGATCTTGCCGATGTCCTTTTTGGCAATCGTGATAACGATGTCGTTTGCATTGTTTGCATCTCTTTGCTCGACGGTGTAATCTCCGTCTGGAACGAGAGATGAAACAAGATATTCGACCAGTTCAATCATTGTCGTCACCAATTACTTCTTCTCGACTATACCTTGAGAAACGAGCAATCCCATAACCGTATCGGTGGGTTGTGCGCCGTTTGCAAGCCATTCTTTTGCTTTGTCTGCGTCAATGACGATTTGCTTCGGCTCGGACACGGGGTTGTAGAAACCGATTTGGTCGATATACTTGCCGTCTCTTGCTTTGCGAGAATCCATTGCAACGATACGATAGAAAGGAGCTTTTGTTGCGCCCATTCTGGTGAGTCTAAGTTTAACCATAATAGTTAATCCTCCATTTGTGATAAGATTTTTATTGATATATTTCTATATTTTTGCAATTTTTAGAATACTTCGTGCGATTTTTGTCAGAACAAGCCTTTCAAACCTCTCAAACCTTTAAGACCGCCCTTTTGCATTCTTGCCATCATATCCTTGGTCATTTCAAACTGTTTGAGCAGTTGATTGACTTCCTGTATGCTTGTTCCGCTACCCTTGGATATGCGTTTCTTTTGCGACGCCTTGATGATTTCGGGATTTCTTCTTTCCTTCGGCGTCATGGATTGTATGATTGCTTTCGTCCTTGCGATTTGCTTTTCGTCGATTTGCGCGCCCTGTTTGAGCTTGCCCGAAAAGCCTGGTATCATCGACATCATATCTTGCAGATTTCCCATCTTCTTCATGCTGTCGAGCTGTTGTAAATAATCTTCGAGGTCAAAAGAATTTTCTTTGAGTTTCTTTTGCAGCTTTGCTGCGTCCTCTTGGGATATTGCCGCTTCCGCTTTTTCGATGAGCGTAAGCACGTCGCCCATGCCGAGGATTCTCGACGCCATGCGTTCCGGGTGGAAAGGCTCGAGATCTTCCATCTTTTCGCCCGTGCCGTTAAACTTGATCGGCTTGCCGGTAACAGCTTTGATGGAAAGTGCCGCGCCGCCCCTCGTATCACCGTCAAGTTTTGTCATGATGACGCCCGTGATGTCGAGTTTGTCGTTGAAAGTTTGAGCAACCGTAACCGCATCTTGTCCCGTCATGCTGTCGACAACAAGCAAAATCTCGGTGGGTTTGACTGCGTTTTTGACGTTGATAAGCTCTTGCATGAGAGCTTCGTCGATATGCAAACGGCCTGCGGTGTCGATAATCATCGTATCGTAACCGTTCTTCAAAGCATATTCAACGCCTGCTTTTGCAATCTTTACGGGGTCTACCTGTCCCATATCGAAACATTCGGTATTTGCTTTTTTCGCAACCACGTGAAGTTGTTGGATTGCCGCAGGTCTGTATATATCTCCTGCAACCAAAAGCACTTTTTTGTTTTGCTTTTTGAGATAGGTTGCAAGTTTGCCGCACATCGTGGTCTTGCCCGCGCCTTGCAAACCGCACATCATATAGATTGTGGGTTGTTTGTCGCTTACGGCAAGTTTTTGATGAGTGCTACCCATGAGCGCGCATAGTTCGTCGTTGACGATTTTGACGATTTGTTGCGCAGGCGTCAAGGATTTAAGAATATCCTCGCCCAACGCCTTTTCGCTCACTTTTGCCGTAAAATCCTTTACGACATTGTAGTTTACGTCCGCTTCGAGCAAAGCAACGCGAATTTCACGCATAGCTTGCTTTATCTCAAGTTCCGTCAACTTGCCTTTGTTGCGGAGTTTTGAGAATATATGGTTCATTCTGTCCGATAAACTTTCAAAAAGTGCCATTTATTCCTCCAATAACAACTTAAGTTGCTGAGCGCATTGTTTAGCCCTGTCGTCGTCAATGCATGCAAGCGAATCGATAACGGCGTGCATTTTTCTGTCTTTCTCGACGAGGCGGAGCTTTTGCTCATACTCGCAAAGATGCTTCTCACCCTTGTTTATACCGTCAAGAACGGCTTGGCGCGATATTCCGACAATGTTTGCGATTTCACCGAAAGACAAATCCTCGTCATAGTGCATAACGAGCATATCGTTCTGTCTTTGTGTTAGAAGCGCACCGTAGTAGCTCCTGAGCGTTGAAACTTCAAATCTGTCCATATCACCCTATCAAGCATAAGAGCTTGACACAATAATACTCCTTAAAAAATAAGGTGTCAAGCATTTTTGCAAGACACCTATAATTTTATTATATAAAATGGTATTATTCGATAAACCGAATCCGTTCAATGCAATTCTAACAATGAAAATCCACTATTACAGCAAAGCGTTGATAAAATCGGTTGCGTCGAACGGAATCAAATCGTCGATTTTTTCACCGACTCCGACGTACACGACGGGAAGTCCAAGTTCTTCGCTGATTGCAAGCACCACACCGCCCTTTGCCGTTCCGTCAAGTTTGGTAAGAATTATACCGTCGGTGTCGATATCCTCGCTAAAAATTTCCGCTTGCGACACGGCGTTTTGTCCCGTGGTTGCGTCGAGAACGAGATATTTGCGGAAGTCCGCATTGGGCAATTCTCTCTCAACTACACGGCAAATCTTTTGAAGTTCTGCCATAAGGTTCTTTTTGTTGTGAAGTCTGCCGGCGGTGTCAACCAATATCACGTCGTTCCCTTTCGCTTTTGCGGAAGATATTGCGTCGAATACGACTGCCGCGGGATCTGCGCCCTCGTTGTGACGGATAACTCTGACGCCTGCACGCTCGCCCCACACTTCTAGTTGCTCGCTTGCGGCGGCTCTGAACGTATCCGCGGCGGCAACGACAACCGAATGTCCTTGATCCTTGAACATATGCGCGAGTTTGCCGATTGCGGTGGTTTTTCCCACGCCGTTGACGCCCGAAAGCAAAATCACAAGCGGATATTCGTATTCGGGGATATCGTAATCGATATCCTCGATCATAAGCTCGGCAAGCACGCTTTTTGCGTCCTCGGGCTTTTTGATTTTGCGTTTAAAAATCTCGTCTTTAAGTTCGTCGATGAGGTTTTCGGTTGCCGTTATACCGACATCGGCGGTGAGCAACGCTTCTTCGAGATTCTCATAAAACTCATCATTGAGTTCTCTCGCCGAGAAAGCAAAAAACAGTTTTTTTGAAAACGCATCTTTGGTTTTCTTTATCCCTTGTACGATTTTTTGAAAAAATCCCATATATTACTCCATATCTATATACGTTGCGTTTCGCAACGGTTATATCGCCTGCGGCGGTAATATGCACGCAAAGCGTGCGTGATTTTGTCCTTGCGTGAGCGTTGTGTACTCTTAATACAACTTCCCCCTTCCTCACGTGTTTGGACTTCGGCGTTTGCAGAGCAATCCGCCTCGTTCGCTTTGGCTACAACACATTCACAG
>ULWM01041135.1_pt1 | contig 29331 bp, 22 predicted proteins | sample 1960331 | NCBI WGS metagenome assembly ULWM01 (sample SAMEA4835812, study PRJEB28245) | human gut metagenome | biome: gut microbiome; material: fecal sample | place: Denmark | collected 2008 | reverse complement strand
CTCTGGATGCGGAGATAATATCTCCCATCATGAAGCGCCTGTCGTTCAACAACGTCGACGATCTCTACGCCGCGATAGGCTACGGCGGCGTGACCGCGACGCGCGTGGCGAACCGCCTGCGCGACGAGCTCGCCCGCAGCAGCAAGACCGACAAGAAAACCGCACTCGACAAGGTCGCCGAAGCGGCGGAGCGCCGCGAACAGAAGGCAGCCAAGGAAGGCAAGGCCATCCACGGCATCCTCGTGCAGGGCATCGACAACTGTCTTGTCAAGTTCTCCCGCTGCTGCACCCCCGTGCCGGGGGACGATATTGTCGGCTTCATCACCCGCGGTCAGGGCGTGTCGATACACCGCCGCGACTGCGAGAATTACCAGCGCAGCCTTGCGCATCCGGAGGAGTCCGCGCGGTGGATAAACGTCTCGTGGGCGCATAATATTACCGACAGCTACGTCACCTCGCTCGCCATCGCGTCGAAGGATCGTTCGGGTCTCGTCATGGACATCGCAACCGTCCTCAATTCGATAAACGCGAAGGTGCGCACGCTTTCCGCGCGCGACATCGGCGCGGGGCAGGCGCTCGTAAACGTATCGCTTGAGGTGCGCTGTCTCGCGGATCTGAAATATATAATGAGCAGGCTTGCCTCCATCCCCGGCGTGTCGTCCGTAACTAGAAACGGGAAGTAACGGAGTCGCCGCATTTACCACATTATAAGGAGAATCACATGAGAGCAGTTGTTACCCGCGTGCGCTCGGCCTCGGTCGAGATCGGCGGAGAAATAAAAAGCAGCATCGGTCAGGGCTTCCTCGTCCTTCTCGGCGTGCACGAGGATGACGGCGCAGCCGAAGCCGTGAAAATTGCCGACAAGATATGCGGGCTGCGCGTATTCGAGGATGAAAACGGGAAAATGAACCTCAATCCCGAAGCCGCGGGCTGCCCGAATCTGCTGATAATCAGCCAGTTCACGCTGTTTGCCGACTGCAAATCGCGCCGTCCGGGCTTCTCGAAGGCCGCCCGCCCGGAGAAGGCGATCCCACTCTACGAGAAAGTCATCTCCCTCTGCCGCGAGCGCGGCTTTTCCGTCGGCACCGGCGAATTCGGGGCGGATATGCTCGTCGAATCCGTCAACGACGGCCCCGTAACCATAATTCTTGACACTAAGGAGCTTTGAACCATGCTTATCAAGACCATCCCCGTCGGCCATCTTGAGACGAACTGCTATATCGTCACCGACGAAAATACGCTCGGCTGCGCTGTCATCGACCCCGGCGACGAGAGCAACACCATCATGGACTATCTTGAGGACAACCGCCTCAGCTGCAAGGCCATTCTGCTGACCCACGGCCACTATGACCACACGGGCGCGGTCGCCGCCGTCGCGGAAGAGACCGGCGCGCCGGTCTGGATGAACAGGCGCGACACCCGCAAGCCCACCGAGAACGACCCGTACCGCTACGCGCCGCCCGAGGGCTGCAATTTCTATGACGACGGCGACTGCGTGGATGTGGACGCGCTGCATTTTCAGGTCATCGCCACCCCGGGACACACGCCCGGCGGCGTGAGCCTTGTCTGCGGCGAAGCGCTTTTCACCGGCGACACGCTGTTCAAAGGCTCCTGCGGCCGCGTCGATCTCCCCGGCGGCAGCGCAAAGGACGAGATGCAGTCGCTACGCAGGCTCTGCGCCCTCCCCGGCGACTATGAGGTCTACCCCGGCCATATGGATCCCACCACGCTTGAGCGCGAGCGCAACTTCAACTATTACTGCCGCGAGGCGTCAAAATAACGCCCCCGCCGCGAATATTATACTCAGAGGTGTTTTTAATGGAACCTACACTTGTTATCCTCGCCGCCGGAATGGGCAGCCGCTTCGGTGGACTCAAGCAGATAACCGCCGTGGACGAGATGGGTCACGCCATCATCGACTACTCGATGTTCGACGCATACCGTGCCGGTTTCCGCAAGGTGTGCTTCATCATCAAGCATGAGATCGAGGACGATTTCAAGGCCAGCGTCGGCAAGCGCATGGAGAAGGTTTTCGACGTGCAGTATGTCTACCAGCAGCTCGACTGCCTGCCCGAGGGATACAGCGTCCCCGAAGGGCGCGTCAAGCCGTGGGGCACCGCGCACGCCGTGCTCTGCTGCGCGGGTACTGTCGAAGGGCCGTTCGCCGTCATAAATGCGGACGATTTCTACGGCCCCGGCGCGTTCTCCGCGCTCTATGACTTTCTGAAAAATGACACAAACGACCGCGAGCAGTGCATGGTCGCCTATCAGCTGCGCAACACCGTCACCGAGCATGGTCACGTCGCGCGCGGCATATGTCAGGTTGAAAACGGCCTGCTGACCGACGTCGTCGAACGGCTGCACATCGAGAAGCTCGGCGACGACGCGGCCTACACCGAGGACGGCGAGCACTTCATCCCGCTCTCCGGCAGTCTCCCCGTGTCGATGAATTTCTGGGGCTTCAAGCAGACGATGATGCAGGAGCTTAAAGAGCACTTCCCCGCATGGCTGGACGAGAATCTGCCCGTGAACCCGCTCAAGTGCGAGTATTTCCTGCCCTTCGTCGCAAACGCGCTCATCAAGGAAGGGCGCGGCACCATACGCGTTCTCCCCTGCCACGAGACTTGGCACGGCATCACCTACAAAGAGGATATGCCCAGCGTCGTCGGCTCCATCGCCGCGATGCGCAAGGCCGGCATCTATCCCGAAAAGCTCTGGGAATGAGCTTCTGACACGCGGCGCTGTGCCGCGGAATTCAAATTAAACGGAGGTATCATTATGAACGTTCTTGTCACCGGCGGCGCCGGGTACATCGGCAGCCACACCTGCGTGGAGCTGCTTGAAAAGGGCTATGGCGTTGTCGTTATCGACAATCTGGTCAACTCCAGCGCGAAATCGCTTGAGCGCGTGGAGCAGATAACCGGCAAATCACTCGACTTCTATCAGAACGACGTCCGCGACCGCGACGCGATGGAGCGCATATTCTCAAAACACGACATTGACTGCGTCATCCACTTTGCGGGGCTCAAGGCCGTCGGCGAATCCGTTGCCATGCCGCTCGAATACTATGATAACAACTTGTATTCAACCGTCGTTCTCTGCGAGACGATGCGCGATCACGGCGTGAAGAACATCGTTTTCTCCTCCTCCGCCACAGTGTATTCCGGCGACAACACCATGCCCCTGCGCGAGAATTCGCACACCGGCATGTGCACCAATCCCTACGGCTGGACGAAATACATGTGCGAGCAGATCCTGCGCGACACCGGCAAGGCCATCCCCGACTGGTCCATCGCCCTTCTGCGCTACTTCAACCCCATCGGCGCGCACAGCAGCGGCCTCATTGGCGAGGATCCGCGCGGCATTCCGAACAACCTCATGCCCTATATCTCGCAGGTCGCCATCGGCCGCCGCGACCATCTGAACGTTTTCGGTGACGACTATGACACGCCCGACGGCACCGGCGTGCGCGATTATATCCACGTTGTCGACCTCGCGCGCGGCCACGTCGCCGCGATAGACTACATGCAGACCCACAAGGGCGAGAACGTGTTCAATCTCGGCACCGGCATCGGTTACAGTGTGCTGGACATGGTGCACGCCTTTGAGCGCGTGACCGGCAATAAGATTCCCTACGAGATAACCGCGCGCCGCCCCGGCGATCTTGCAACCGTCTACGCAAGCCCCGACAAGAGCGCGGAGCTGCTCGGCTGGAAGGCGCAGTACAATCTCGATGACATGTGCCGCGACACTTGGGCATGGCAGACGAAGAATCCCATGGGCTACGGCGAATAAAGCCCGAATATAATATACAAAGACTTGCGGAGGTGATGCAGTGAAGGCACAGGAAACGGCAAAATACCGCCTGCTGGCAGTCGACTGCTGCGATGAGCTGGTGGACGCGATAAAGTCCCGCGCCCTCGGCGGCTGCATCTCCGCCGTCCTGCGCGCGTCCGCGTTGCAGGACATCCCCGCGATAGTCGCGGCGCAGAAGCCTGACGCCGTGGTGATATCCGGCGGCGCTTCCGCTGCGGTCGCGATCGACGCTGCGGAGCGCTCCTCCTCGGCAATACTCCTGCTGACGGACGACACCGCACTTCCCCGCCGCTGCATCCGCGCCGGAGTTATGACCGCGCATCCGGATGAGCTTGCAGCTGTTCTGCCCGCGCTGCTCGCATCCGCGGAGCGGCTGCGTACGCTGCGCGATAAGACCAGCTCGCTCCAGCAGCGGCTGGACGACAGCAGGATAGTCGCCCGCGCGAAGCTCCTGCTTATCTCGCGTCTCGGCATGAGTGAGGGTGACGCGCACAGATACATTGAGAAAACCGCGATGGACTCCTGTCTGCCCCGCCGCGATGTGGCCGAGGGCATCATCCGCACCTACGAAGAATAAAAATAGTGTACAAAAATTTTCTGTTGAAATTATGGATTTTTTACAGGCCGCCCCATTGACAAATGAGGCGGCCTGGAATATAATCCGCACATATTGAAACGGCAAAGACGTCGTGCATTGGCATGGTGTCTTTGCCGCTATTTTTTCAAAGATATGAGAGGTATGAACATGAACACTGTCACCGAACTTTTTGGCTCCATGGTTTTCAACGACTCCGTTATGCGCGCACGGCTCCCCAAGGACGTATTCAAGCAGGTGCAGCGTTCCATTCAGGACGGCAAGCGTCTTGACAGCTCCGCCGCGACCGTAGTCGCAAACGCCATGAAGGACTGGGCTATCGAAAAGGGCGCCACCCATTTCACCCATTGGTTCCAGCCCATGACCGGCATCACAGCCGAGAAGCACGACAGCTTCATCTCCCCCGTGGAAGGCGGCAAGGTCATCATGGAATTTTCGGGCAAGGAGCTTATACAGGGTGAGCCTGACGCCTCCAGCTTCCCCTCCGGCGGCCTGCGCGCCACCTTTGAGGCTCGCGGCTACACCGCATGGGACCCCACCTCTTACGCATTTATAAAAGACAACGTGCTCTGCATCCCGACCGCGTTCTGCTCCTACGGCGGCGAGGCGCTGGATAAAAAAACTCCGCTGCTGCGTTCCATGGAGGCCATCAACCGTCAGGGCATGCGCGTCATCAAGCTCTTCGGCAACGACGACGTCACCTCCATCCGCACCACCGTCGGCCCCGAACAGGAATATTTCCTCATCGACAAGAGCGTTTACGAGAAGCGCAAAGACCTGATGTACACCGGCCGCACCCTCTTCGGCGCGAAGCCGCCCAAGGGTCAGGAGCTTGAAGATCACTACTTCGGTACGATAAAGCCCCGCGTCTCCGCATTTATGAAGGAGCTGAACGAGGAGCTGTGGAAGCTCGGCATCATGGCCAAGACCGAGCACAACGAGGTTGCCCCCGCACAGCACGAGCTGGCGCCCTTCTTCACCACCACCAACATTTCCGCCGACCACAACCAGCTCACCATGGAGCTGATGCAGAAGATAGCAAAGAAGTACGACATGGTCTGCCTCCTGCATGAGAAGCCCTTCGCGGGCGTCAACGGCAGCGGCAAGCACAACAACTGGTCGCTCGTCACCAATACCGGCGTGAACCTGCTCGAGCCGGGCGAGACGCCGTACGAGAATGCACAGTTCCTGCTGTTCCTCTGCGCAGTCATTCAGGCCGTCGATGATTATCAGGACATGCTCCGCATCTCCGTCACCTCCGCTGCAAACGATCACCGTCTCGGCGCGAACGAAGCGCCTCCGGCCATCGTCAGCATGTTCGTCGGCACCGAGCTTGAGGACATTCTCACCGCCATCGAGCACGACATTCCCTACGGCAGTAAGGAGAAGGAGCTCATCAAGGTCGGCGTTCACGTCCTGCCGAAGTTCCCGAAGGACACCACCGACCGCAACCGCACCTCCCCGTTCGCCTTCACCGGCAACAAGTTTGAGTTCCGTATGCTCGGCTCCTCCGCGTCCATCTCCGGTGCGAACGTCGTCATCAACACCGCCGTTGCCGAGTCGCTGCGTCAGTACGCGGACATTCTGGAGAAGTCCACCGACTTTGAGGCTGACCTGCACGATCTGATAAAGTCCGTCATCGCAAAGCACAAGCGCATCATCTTCAACGGCAACGGCTACGACGAGTCCTGGATCCACGAGGCCGAGAGCCGCGGACTGCTGAACCTGCGCTCCACGCCCGACTGCGTCCCCTACTACCTTGCCGACAAGAACGTTGAGCTGTTCACCCGCCACCGCGTCTACTCCCCAACCGAACTGCACGCCCGCTACGAGATAAAGCTTGATGGCTACTGCAAGGTGCTGCACATCGAGGCGCAGACGATGCTCGACATGGTCTGGAAGGATATTCTCCCCGCCGTCAGCGCATACTCCAAGGAGCTGACCGACACCGCACTTGCGAAGAAAGCGCTCAGCGCCGACATCGACTGCAGCTTCGAGACCGATCTTGCCGCGCGCATCAGCGCACTGACTGCCGCCGCTGTCAAGAAGACCCGCGAGCTTGAGTACGCGGTCATGGGCGTGAAGGATGTCGAGGGTACGCTCGAACAGGCAAAGTATTACAAGGACGTTGTGTTCTCCGCAATGAACGAGCTGCGCATCGTCGTAGACGAGCTTGAGACCCACACCTCCGCCGAGTACTGGCCGTACCCCTCCTACGGTGACATCCTGTTCAGCGTTAAATAATCAAGTCTCCACTATATTTGCCTCTATATTTGTCCTGACACAAAACAAATCATCCGTATGATAATCATACGGATGATTTGTTTATTATCAGCTTTTGTCAGCCCACGGCGTGAGTGCTGAGGTATTCGAGAACCTTGCTGCATCCGGCGCTGCTGAGCGCGTGTCCGTCGCCGGTCGAATACTCCGATGCGAGCGAGCCGTTCAGCGTCAGGGCGGAGGAGATATCCGCGTAATAGACGCTTGCCTCGGTGCAGACCTGCTTGAGCCACGTTGTCGCCTGCGCGATGGCCACGTTCGTAAGTCCGTCCGCGCCGGTGTAATTCTCGGTCACGGGCAGGAGCGAGCAGACAATTATCTTCGTGTCCGGACTTGCGGAGCGGATGGAATCGATCAGTCCCTTGTACGCCGCGCGGAACGCTTCCTCCGATGCGGAGGCCAGCCCGTCATTGCCGACGCACAGCACGAGCAGCTTCGGCTGGGCTATCATCGCCGCAGTTGCTGCGGATATCTCAGAGCCGTCGGCCGGATATTTGATGACGCAGGACGAAAGGCTCTCGATGGGTATGGTGCCCGCGGTGCTGCCCCAGACCTGCGTATTCGCGCTGCCGCCGGAGAGCATTCCGTAGTCGCGCATCCCGATCATGGTGCTGTCGCAGATGAAGGTCAGGCTTGCGAGATAGTCCTGTCCGGCATTCTTTGTCTCCTTCAGTTCGTTCAGCTCGCCCGGCGCGAGCGGCGCCTGCTGTGCAGTGCCCTCGTCCTTGATGTTCGTCGCCGCGCCGAGATCGACTCCCGGCTTCTCGCTGCTGCCGCCGTAGCCGTGCGCCATGGCGAAGATCAGCCCAAAGAGCACCGCGACGAGGCATATTCCTATGCCGATCGCCCAAAGCGTATCCTTCAGTCCGGTAAGTTTGCCCATCATAAAAATCCTCCATGCGGCCCTGCCGCATCGGTCAAAAAACTGCCTCTAAAAACTCGGCGGACTGTTGCCAGTCCGCCGGATCATTTTTGAAATTAAGAGCTTACTCCTGCTCTGCCAGAGCCTTTGCCTCTTCGATGACCTTCTGCTGCACGTTGCCGGGAGCTTCCTCGTAGCGGACGAACTTGCAGGTGAAGGAACCGGCACCCTGAGTCATGGAACGCAGGTCGATGGTGTATGAGGTCATCTCGGCGAGGGGAACCTCGGCCTCGATGGTAGTCATGCCGTCCTCAGCGGGCATGGAGCCCATCATGGTGCCGCGGCGCTTGGAGTTGATGTCGCCGATGATGGCGCCCTGGTACTCGTCAGGAATGGTGACGAAGAGCTGGCCGATAGGCTCAAGGATGGTGGGCTTGGCCTTGGGGATACCGTCCTGATATGCAAGGCGGGCGGCAGTCTGGAAGGCCATATCGTTGGAGTCAACGGGATGGTAGGAGCCATCGTACAGAGTAGCCTTCAGGCCGACCAGCGGGTATCCGGCGAGAACGCCCTTGACGACCGCGTTGCGCAGGCCCTTTTCGACGGAGGGGAAGAAGTTTTTGGGGACGGAGCCGCCGAAGACTTCCTCGGCGAAGATCATGTCGTCCTGCTCATCCTGCGGCTCGAAGCGGATCCAAACGTCACCGAACTGGCCGGAACCGCCGGACTGCTTCTTGTGACGGCCGTGTGCCTCGACCTTGCCCTTGATCTTCTCGCGGTATGCGACGCGGGCGGGCTTGAGCTCGGTCTCGACATTGTAGAGGTTCTTGAGCTTGGAGCAGAGAACGCCGATCTGGATATCGCCTGCGCCGGAAACGACCATCTGGTGAGTCTCGGCGTTGTTGACGAGAGTGAAGGAGATGTCCTCCTCGTTGAGCTTTGCAAGACCCGCGGCGACCTTGTCGTCCTGACCCTTGGTCTTGGGGGAGATAGCCATGGAGTAGCAGGGTTCGGGGATTTCGATCGCGGGCAGCTCGGTGCCGTTCTTGTTGTCGGTCACGGTGTCGCCGGTCTTCCAATCCATCTTGCCGACGGCGACGATATCGCCGCAGCAGGCTTCGGTGACTTCGGTGCTCTTCTTGCCGCACATGGTGTACATACGGCCGAGCTTGTCGTTGGAGGAAGCGCGGAGATTGTAGAGGGACATGCCGGCGGTGATCTTGCCGGAGACGACCTTCACAAAGCTGAACTTGCCGAACTTATCAGAAACGGTCTTGAATACGAAGCCAGTCACGCCGTCGTTCTTCTCGACGGGTGCGTGGCAGTAGTCGGCGATGCCCTGGAGCATTGCAACGGTGCCGACGTTGGTCATTGCATCGCTTGCGAAGACGGGAACGACGGAACGATCCTTCATACCGGCCTTCAGCCCCTCGACGATGTCAGCCTCTTCAAGCTCCATGGTCTCGAAAAACTTCTCCATGAGCTCCTCGGTAGCGCCTGCGGCGGCTTCCATAAGCTCTGCGCGAAGCTCCTCAACATGGTCGGCATCTGCCGCGGGGACTGCGCCCTTCTCGGTCTTGCTGCCCTTGGTAATGTAGGCAACGTTGTGGACGAGGTCGATAACGCCGGTACCGTCGGAGGTGGGGATGGTGACAGGGCAGACGATGGAGCCGTACTTGCCCTTCAGTGTCTCAAGAGCCTTGAAGTAGTCGCCGTGCTCTTCGTTGCACTTGGAGATGGTGAACATGACGGGCAGGGAAGCTGCCTTGAGGTAGTTCCAGCAGCGCTGTGCACCGACGGGAATGCTCTCGCCAGTGTCCTTCGCGGAGGTGACTATCATACCGGCCTCGACCGCGCGCAGCGCGCACAGCGCGTCGCCGACAAAGTCAAAGAAGCCGGGGCAGTCCAATACGTTGATCTTGCAGCCGTCGTAGCTGACGGGAGCAATGGAGGTGGCGATGGTTATCTGGCGGGCGATTTCCTCTGCGTCGTAGTCGCATACGGTGTTGCCGTCGGAGACCTTGCCGAGACGGTCGATAGCGCCGGTGACGTACAGCATACTCTCGGCCAGACTGGTTTTGCCGTTATTGCCATGACCCAGCAGGGCAATATTGCGGATGTTCTTGGTTTCGTAGCTCATGTGTTGCTTCCTCTCTGTCAGAATATATTAAGATGCAAATTTTAATTGCAAAAATTAATCAGCAATCAATTTATTATACACTAAGGCTTTAGCCTTGGCAATATTAAAATTAAGAAAAATGGCACAAACGTGGTGCTCTCAGCCCTCCGCCACGCTTATCACGGCGACCGGCACGGCGCTGAGCAGCATATACACCAGCAGGAACACGGGGCTTACCGTTCCGGTGGAGATAAGCTTTATGAACACCAGCAGCAGACCAAGCAGCGACGACGCCAGCGTCACCGCCAGATTTGCGCGCACGGCAAGGTACATTTTCCGTCCCGTCTCGGCCACATGCGTGAGCGGCCCGAGCCCCTCGCGGCATACGACCGCCGCGATCTTGCTGTCCTCCCCCGGCGCCGCGGCGGATATCTTGAACCGCTCCACGTACGGCGGGAAATCGTAGCCGTCGGTCGCGATGTCAAAGGTCTTCGCCAGCATTTCGGGGTTGATATTGAAGTCGCGTATCGCAAATATCGGGTGTCGGTCGGAGCGGATGAGATTTATCAGCGCCTGCCGCACCTGAGGCAGCGGGGTGTACTTGACGTTGAAGATGCCGTAGAGCACGCCGTCTATGGCCAGCAGCACCGATGTCTTGCCGACGAGCCTGTACGGCACGCGCACGTTCATGAGCCGCATCAGCTCCGTGCTGCCGCAGATGACGACGCTGCCGTCGATGATGCCCTTCATACCGCCGCCGGAGAGATACTCAAAGTTATCTATCCTGCATGTGGTATAGCCGTTATCCTCCATCAGCTTGCCGAACACTTCGCTGACACTGCATCCCGCCGCGCATATCATGCTCCCCGCGAAGGAGATTATGCGCTCCGGATCACCGTCGGCAAAGATGCGCACATTTTCAAGCTCAACGCTGCCCTCAGGAAAGAGGTCGCGGTCGGTAACGATGAGGTTCTTGCTGCGGCCGATGTCGCTCAGCCCGGACCAGCCCGCTATCGCCGCGCCGCTGGAGAAGATGCGCAGCGAGCCGAGCAGGAACGGCAACGCAAAGCACAGCAGCGCCGCAATGGGCACTCCGGGGGCGAAGATTGCCGAATAGATAAATATCAGGTCGCCGAAGCTCTTCTTGACCGCGGCGACGATTATCGCCAGCAGCAGCGCCGCGAACATCAGCGGCAGCGCCGCCTTCTGGAATATCTCCTCGTCGGGCGCGGCCTCTTCCGTCCTGTGGACGAAACCGGAGAACGGGCGCAGCGACTTGAGCAGCGTTATCTCATGCGCCTTGACGTCCATCTCACCGGTCACGGTGTACGCGCGGCGGCCTATCGCCGGTACGCGCAGCGCCTTGCGCATCCCGCGGCAGCTTATCAGCGAGCTTGCGAGCGCGCCGATGAGCGAGAGCGTGGAGATGCAGCAGAGCGAGACGTGCGGGCTAGAGATATTGCCGAGCGAGACTACCAGCGCATCCGCCCCCGTAAGGAAGCAGGAGAACACCGCCAGCGTCTCCGCGCCGGGCTTGCCGCGTACGAGATTCATTATTCCCGTCGTCACGACGTCCAGCGCGAGCAGCGACACGGTAAGCTGCATTGCGAGCAGCGCCGCGGACGCGCACTTATAATCCTTCAGCATGCCGGGGACGGGCAGTCCCACGGTTATCCATATCATCACGACCAGCATTATAAGACTCACTCGCAGGCGCAGCCGCAATGAATTCGTAAAGCTGGCATAATATTTTGACGCGTTGAGCGGGCTGACCTCCGCCCCAAGCTCCTCCGGCTCGTCCTCCATCGTCAGCGAGCTGCCCCTGCCGCCGCGCAGGCGGTAAAGCAGCGTGGTTATGACGGAGAATATGTATTCCTTGAAGCTTGACGGGAAGAAGTCCTCCTTCTCCCTGAACTCCGACTCCGGACGTTCATAGTCGATCTTTTCGGCATAATCGTCGCCCAGATCGTAGTCCACGAAGCCCTCGGCGTACCCGTCGTCATCCGTGCGGTGCGCACCGGCGGGGTCAAACGCGTTGAAGCTGTCAAACTCATAGGGCGACCGCTCCTCGGGCGGCTGGGTCGACTCCGGTTCGGGCTGCGGCTCGTCGTACTTCGCGAAGTCGAACTCCGGCTCCTGCCAGGGCGTCTCCTCGGGCGTGGCATAGTCCGTCTCCGCTGGGGCGTCGTCCTCGTATTCGTCCGCGGCTTCGTCAGCCTCGCCGTATTGCGGCTGATACACCGCCTCGTACGCGGGTTCCTCCGGCTCGTACGCATCGTCCTCGTATTCCTGTTCCGATTCCGCCGCCTCATAGGCGCTGGCGCGGCGCTCATACTGATCCTCCGAAAGGTCGTATGCCGTCGCGGCAGCGGCAAATGCGTCGTCCGTGCGGCGGCGGCGCTTTATACGCGGCTTTCCCAGCGAAGCCTGATCGAGCTTATCCACGAGTCTGCGGAAAAATCCGCGCGGCGCTTCCTCCTCCGGCTCCTCCGCGGAGTCGGCTCCCGCATAGGCGGAGACGAAGTCCGCGTCATGCGGCAGGGGCGGCGCATAGTCGTAGTCGGCGCTCAGGTCAACGCTTTTCCCGTTGAACGACAGCTCCGTGTCCTTCTTTTTGCCGCCGAGATTGAAGCGCGGGTCAAACTCTATCTCCTCCGCGTCCGTATCGGCGCTGGCCGCGAAGCTCTTCGCGCCGCTGCCGGGACAGTATATCCTTACGTCGTCCTCGTCCTCCGCGTCTGCCGCGGGGCTCGGAGAATAGACGCGCACGTCGTCCTCCGGTTCCGTGTCGAATGAGAGATTGAACGCGTCAAAGTCCGGTTCCCCGCGCTCACCTATCTCGTGCGGGAACTCGAATTTCGGTTCGGCAGCTTCCGCGGCGTCCGCTTCCGGTTCGGGAAACGTCACGTCCTGCTCGCCGCCGTATTCGCGGAGTATGGCTTCGAGATCTATCTCTTCGTTCCAGTTATCCATCAAATCTATCCCTTACTGTATATGTAAACCCCCGACTGTGGAGAAAAATGTCGGTGAAGTTTCGCCGCGGTTCAGCCCATGCGCTGTCTGAGTATCTCGTACATGGTTATCGCGGCGGCGGCGCTGGCGTTGAGGGAGCTGACCTGCCCCTTCATCGGCAGGCTCACGATAAAATCGCAGCTCTCAGCCACAAGTCGCCCCATCCCGTCGCCCTCGGAGCCGATCACAAGCGCGAGCGCGCCGGTGAAATCGGTCGTCCAGAGGCCGTTCTGACCTCCGGCGGCGGTGCCGTATATCCAGAGTCCGTTGTCCTTGAGCGTCTTTATCGCGGCGGGCAGGTTCGCGACGCGGGCGATGAGCATATGCTCCGCCGCACCGGCGCTCGCCTTGTCAACTATCGCGGTCAGCCCCGCGGAGCGGCGCTTCGGTATCACGACGCCGTGCGCGCCGACGCATTCCGCGGTACGGATTATCGCGCCGAGGTTGTGCGGGTCGCTTATCTCGTCGCACACGATGACGAACGGCGGCTCTCCGCGCTCTGCCGCGAGCGCCAGAATATCCTCGATCGAGCAGTAGTCGCGCACGGCGCACACGGCGATGACGCCCTGATGCGCCTTGGTCTGGCTCATAAAGTCGAGCTTGCGCCGGTCGCTCTCCACGACGACTATGCCCTTCTCGCGCGCCTTGGACGCGATGTGTCCCAGCGTCTTGTCCACGTCGCCGCGGGCGATGAATATTTTGTCTATCGCGCGGCCTGCGCGCAGCGCCTCGATAACGGCGTTGCGGCCTTCAATAAGCTCATTTTTTATCTCGTTGTTATCTATCATCAGAAAAATCTCCGGTAAACATAATATGACAAGTCTCATAATAACACAATGTTACCGAAACATAAAGATAATTTTTCGCCTTTAACAAAATTTTCATAGACTTGAGCTTAAAATAAGGGTATATTTATATATACTCTTCACATGGCGCACACCCTGCGCGTGAAACGACCTGCATTCCCAAGGAGGAACTCTATATGAAAAAGCCCATGGACTATGTCTATCGCTTCTGCAATAAGCACCCGAACTTCGGCATCCCGAACCTGATGAAATACATCGTCGGCGGAAACGTCGTGTTCTGGCTGCTGAGTCTTGTCAATCCCGTTCTGATGAGCTACCTGTCGTTCTCCCCTGCCGCCATTCTGCACGGGCAGGTCTGGCGGCTCATCAGCTTCATATTCTACCCCGTCAGCTTTGATTTTCTCGCCTTGTTCGCTTTCTATTTTTATTATCTCATCGGCAACACGCTGGAGCGCTACTGGGGTACGCCGCAGTTCACGATATTTTTCTTCTCCGGCGTCATTCTCTCCGAGATATTCGCCTTCATCGTCTACTTTGTCTCCGGCGTTAGCCTGAACATCACGGCGACATACATCTATTTCTCGATGTTCTTCTCCTTTGCGACGCTCTACCCGGACATGACCATACTGCTGTTCTTCATCATCCCGGTCAAGATAAAGTGGCTCGCCTACGTCAACGCCGCGTTCTTCCTTATAAATATCTTCACCACCAGCTTTCCTCTCAACATGCTCCCCGTCGTGGCGCTGCTGAACTTTATGATATTCTGCGGCGGCGATCTGTTTCATGCGGCGAAGATACACAAGCCCAGCGCGAACACCGTAAACTTCCGGCGCGAATCGCGGCGCATACGTCAGGAGCAGCGCGACAAGCTCTACACCCATAAGTGCGCCGTGTGCGGCCGCACAGACACCGACTATCCAGATCTTGAGTTCCGCTACTGCTCGAAGTGCGCCGGATATCACTGCTTCTGCCAGGATCACATAAACAACCACATTCACTTCACCGAGTGAGCGGCATTCAAAAAATATCCGATAAATTTTCATAAAAACCGCTATCCCTCCCGAAGCCCGGATGATATCATCCGAGCATCAGGAGGGATTTACCATGAAAAAAGCACTTTCCATCGCAGTATCCGCAGCAATGCTGTTCTCCCTCAGCGCCTGCGGCAGCAATGAAACCATTGCGGGAACCCCATCCCCGACGGCGACGGAGCTTCAGGCTTCCGTTGAAACCGCCGCTGTCGACTCCAGCATGTTCACCAAACGCGACAGCAGCACGGACTACGACGCAAGCGGAAATGTGCTGCTCAGCTACACCCCCGCGGACGACTATTCCTGCATCGTCGTGAGCTGTCCGGAGCTTTCGGAGGGCAGCGAATATACCCTCAGCTACGGCAGCGCGTCCCAGAGCTTCACCCAGAGTGAAGCGCATATGGGCTCCGCGTCGAACGTCCCCGCCGGAGGTTTCGGCGGCATGGGCGGCAACATGGGCGGCGGATTCGACAAATCCCGCAGGCCGTGATCGGCGTTAGATTAACATAATGTAATTTACATATTATCATTTACATATTGTATGTAAAGAATGGGACGGCATCTTCCGTCCCATTCTTTGTTTGTTCGGTGCATACTTTCTTTTCCCCTCTGCCAGCGTCTCCCCTCCGGCGACCCCTTTCCCCTAGAAGGGGCAGCGCGATGCGGCAAAGACTGGGCATTGGCGCATCGCAGTACCTCATTTACATTCCCCATCGATGATGATATAATCATAGTCTCTGGAACGGAGTGCTGCTATGGAAACATCATCAAGAGAACTAAACATAAAATACGCGTTCGTACAGGCCGGATACTGGATGGGCTTCTGCGTAGCGTTCAGCTTCGGCGCTGTGATGCTTCAGGCGCGCGGCTGTTCGAACGCGGAGCTTGGCGGAATAATGGCCGCCGGCAACATCTGCGGCTTCATCCTCTCGCCTATGCTCGCCGAGCGGCTTGACAGCTCGAAGCGCCTCACGGTATACCACGCGCTCTGGGCATTGCAGATTTTCGAGCTTGTGCTGCTTGTTGCCTTCGCGCTGATACCCGGGCACGGCACAGCTGTCGCCGTGATATACACACTATATATAGCGATTGAGGTCTGCATAAATCCGGTCAACACGCAGCTGTATAACCTCATGGAGCTACGCGGCATACATATAAACTACGGTCTCGCGCGCGGCGTCGGCTCGCTGGCGTTCGCCGCCATATCCGCCGTGCTCGGCATACTCGCAGGCAGCCTCGGCGCGGCATCGCTGCCGGTCGCAGGGCTGGTGCTCTGCCTGTTCCGCTGCGCCGCGCTGCTCGCCATCCAGCTCCGCCTGCGCCGCGGCGGCAATTCCGACGCGCTTCCGGAGAACGGTGCAAAGAGTGAGGACAGCCGCTCGCTCATCGCCTTTCTGCGGTATAACCCGCGGTTCTGCGGGCTGCTGCTCGGCGTCGCGCTGCTGTTCTTCGGGCACAACACGGTGACGAATTTTATGATAAACGTCGTGCGCAGTGTCGGCGGGAACGAGACGAGCATGGGCTGGCTCAACGCATTCATGGCATCGACGGAGATCCCGATAATGTTCCTGTACGACCGGCTGACGCGGCGGGTCAAATGCCCCGCGACCCTGCGCTTCGCGGGAATAATGTTCGCGGTCAAGGCCGCGGCCTTCGTGCTCGCGCCGAATATGCTCGGGCTGTACGGCGCGTGTGCACTGCAATCGCTGTCCTTTGCGCTTCTGATCCCCGCAAGCGTCAGATACGTCAACCTGTATATCGCCCCGGCGGACTGCGCAAAGGGGCAGGCGCTCATCGCCGGTATGACCAGCCTCGGCTCGATATTCGCAAGCTTCGTCGGCGGGATGCTTTATGATATGACCAGCGTCAAGATAACGCTGCTCGTCGGATTTGCCGCAGCGGCAGCCGGCGCCGTTCTGTGCCAGATAGGCACGGTGCGCGAATAACGCGAAAAAATATGACCCCCTTCGTATGACATATCATACGAAGGGGGTCATATCTATATTTTCCGGCTTCAGTCGCCGAAGGAGATGCCGATGTCGCGCGCGACCTTTATCATCGGATGATCCACGGGGAGGAACTTTGTGCGGCTGGCCGCCTCCTCCAGCGGGATGGAACAGATGTTCCCGCTCTGGATCGCAACCATGCGGCCGTACTGATTATTGATGATAAGCTCCGCCGCAGCGGCGCCGAACTGCGTTGCGAGGACGCGGTCATACGGGCAGGGAGGGCCGCCTCGCTGATAGTGTCCCGGTACGGTCACTCGGGTCTCCTGTCCGGTGAGGGCTTCGAGCTTCGCGGCGATCTCGTAGGACACGGTGGGATAGCTGGAATTCTCGCGCATATGACGCTTCGTCTCCTCGTCGAGAACCGCGTCGGTCTTTGCAACCGCGCCCTCGGCGCAGGCGACGATGGAGAAGCTGCGGCCTTTTTTCCTGCGCTTCTCGATAAGCTCCGCAACCTTGTTGATATCATACGGTATCTCCGGAATTAGAATGACGTCCGCGCCGCTGCCGATACCGGCCTGCAGCGTCAACCATCCGGCGTCGCGCCCCATCAGCTCCACGACGAAAATGCGCCCGTGGGAGCTTGCGGTGGAGTGTATGTAGTCGATAACATTCGTTGCGATGTCAACGGCGCTCTGGAAGCCGAAGGTGGTGTCCGTGCCGTAGATATCGTTGTCAATAGTCTTCGGGAGAGTGATGACGTTCATTCCGGCATCCATCAGGAGCTTTGCGCTCTTCTGCGTCCCGTTGCCGCCCATGATGACCAGGCAGTCGAGGTTGAGGCGGTTATAGGTGTCGAGCATAGCGGGGATGAGGCTGTTGCCGTCCTCGTCAACGATGTCTTTTCCGGGGATATAGCGCTGGCGGGAGGTGCCGAGTATCGTGCCGCCCTCGGTAAGGATGCCGGAGAAGTCCTTCGGCTCCATGAATTTGTAATCCCGCTCTATAAGGCCGCGATAGCCGTCGTACATACCGTATATCTCAAGGTCTTCGACATGCTCAAATAGGGATTTTGCAACACCGCGCATTGCGGCGTTGAGTCCCTGACAGTCGCCGCCGCTCGTGACCAGCGCGACTCTTGTCGGTTTATTCACTGAAATTCCTGCCTTTCTGAAAACGCATCGCCTGCGGCGGACGGCACCGGATGTACGCTTCCCTGCCGCGCGGCGGATATAGCTTTTATGACCTTTTATGCCCTATATTATCGTATAATCCGACAGGAATTTCAAGGCGGGAAAATAGACAAATTTTACGCAAATAACCATTGCTGAAAAAGCCGTTTATATGCTATAATTTATAAGCCTTTTTTTGCAATTCATGCGGGCATGTTTCCCGCAATCTCAATAAAGGAGCTACGACATGGCAATGAAAGGGAATTCCTTTATGCATCGCGTCGCGGAGCTTATCGTAAAGCTGCGCTGGGTGTTCATAATCCTCTTCGTCGCGGCAATAGTTTTTTCGGCGTTCTCGGTGCAGTGGATACAGATCGAGAACGATATAAAGGCCTATCTGCCGGACAGCTCTGAAGCCAAGCAGGGTCTCCAGATAATGAACCGAGAGTTCGTCACCTACGGCACGGCGGATATCATGGTGCAGGATGTGAACCGCGAGGAGGCCATGGAAATATACGACGCGCTCGTCGCCCACGACGGGGTCGTTCTCGTGAACTTTGACCTCACTGAGGCTCACTATAAGGATGCGGCAGCGCTCTATTCCGTCACCTTCAACGGCCTCGCCGAAAGCGAGGAGTGCACCGCGGCGATGGAGAGCGTCCGCCCGCTGTTCGCCGGTCATAAATATTATATGTACTCCGACGCCTTCAGCAATCTCACCGAGATAATCGTCAACGAGATGAAGGGTGTCGTCGTCATCGTCGCGCTGGTCGTTGTGGCGGTGCTGATATTCACGTCGAGCACCTACGCCGAAGTCCTTGTCCTGCTCGGCACCTTCCTCGCCGCGGCCATCATCAACATGGGCACTAACTTCCTGATGGGGAAGATATCCTTCGTTTCAAACTCCGTCGCCATCGTCCTTCAGCTCGCCCTGAGTGTGGACTACGCGATAATATACTGCAACCGATATAAAGAAGAACACAAGACAAAACCGATACGTCAGGCGGCCATCGACGCGCTCACGATGTCCATCCCCGAAATTTCCGCCAGCAGCCTGACCACCATCGCCGGACTTACGGCGATGACCTTTATGAAATTCCGTCTCGGCTTTGACATGGGCGTGACACTAATCAAGTCCATCGTGTGCAGCCTGCTGTCAGTGTTCCTGCTGATGCCGGCGCTGCTCATGTGCTGCGGCAAGCTCATGGATAAAACGAAGCACAAGAACTTCGTGCCGAAGATCAACTTTGCGGGCAAGTTCGCATATGCCACGAGATTTATAATCCCGCCGCTGTTCGTGCTGCTCGTCGTCGGAGCATATTTCACATTCGGCAGCTGCAATTATGCTTACTCCATGGATCTTGTCCACACCAAGCGCCAGAACGAGCAGGACATCGCCGCGAACGCCATACATGAGCGCTTCGGTGAAAATAACCTTATGGTCGTTATCGTTCCGTCCGGCAGCTATGAAAAAGAGGCCGAGCTCATCTCGGAGCTTGAGGCCTGCCCGGAGGTGAATTACGCCCTCGGCATCGCGAATATCGACGCGATAGACGGCTATAAGCTCGGCGACATGGTGGATTACGCCGAATTTTCCGGCATTGCGGGCGTGGACACCATAACAAGTCAGGCGCTCTTCGCGTACTACGCGGCAAGTCAGGACGAGTACCGAGACGCGAGCGACGATCTGACCGGCTACAAAGTGCCGCTGGTCGATCTGTTCCTCTTCCTGTACGATATGCGTTATGACAGTCCCATGCCGCTCGGCGAGGAGCAGATAGCGCTGATCGAGGATCTTTACTCTCAGCTTCAGGTAGCAACCGTGCAGCTGCAAAGTGAGGATTACAGCCGTTTCCTGCTGTACGTCGATCTGCCGATGCAGGGCGACGACACCTTTGATTTTCTCCAGCGCGCACGGCTCATCGCTTCGCAGTATTACCCCGAGGGCAGCGTGTACTTCACCGGCAACGCCGTGGCGGCAAGCGACTTCAACGACACCTTTGTCAGCGACAACATGGTCGTGAGCCTGATGTCGCTGGGGCTCGTCATGCTGATATTGCTCTTTACCTTCCGTTCGCTCGGAATGCCGCTGCTGCTGATCCTGGTCATTCAGGGCAGCATCTGGATAAACTTCTCTATCCCCGTCCTGCGCGGCAACTACGTGTTCTTCATGTGCTACCTCATCGTCAGCGCGATACAGATGGGCGCGAACATCGACTACGCCATCGTCATCTCCTCGCGCTATAACGAGCTGCGCGGGAAGATGCCCAAGCGCGATGCGATAATCGACACGCTGAACTTCTCGTTCCCGACGGTCATCACCTCCGGCACGATGATGGTCATCGCCGGACTCGTCATCGGCGATCGCGTGTCGCAGGTCGTCATCGCGGGCATCGGGCAGTATGTCGGCATCGGCACGATAATCACCATCGTGCTCGTAAACTTCGTCCTGCCGCAGCTTCTCCTGCTGGGGGACGGCTTCGTGCAGGCGACTACCGTGAAGCTGCGCGGGCTGCACGTCAAGGATCCGCGCCGCACCGCGAGACTGGCGTTCAACGTGCTGCTCGCTGCGGCCTGTGTGTTCGCGCTCGTCGCGGCTCCGATGTGCCGCGCGGCGGTCGACTCATGGCAGAGCAGCTCCGTGAGCGAGAATAAGCAGCTTCTGAAGCAGACGCGTGAGCTGCGCCAGCTTGCCGAGAAGCTGAGCATGGATCAGACCCGATACGACGATCTGCGGTACAGCTTCGCCGAAAGCCTTGTGACCGACACCGTCGGCAGCGATCAGCTTGCAAGCGGTGAGGCGCAGTATAACGCCGGTAAGGCACAGCTTGAGGCCGGTCAGGCGCAATACGACGCGGGCAAGGCACAGCTTGACGACGCGAAGTCGAGATACGAGAGCGGCAAAGCCGAATACGAGGCTGGACTTGCGGAGTATAACGCAGGCAAAGCCCAGCTCGAAGCCGGTCAGGCGCGCTATGACGCGGGCGCGGCACAGCTTGAGGCCGCCAAGCGGCAGTACGCCGAGGGCGAAGCGAAGCTGAACGCCATCACGCCGATATATAACGCAATTCTTCCGCTGTATAACGATTATCAGCGTCTTCAGGCCGAGTATGACGCGGCCGTTGCCGAGGGCGACACGGTCAAGGCGCTGCTCATCAAGCCGCGGCTTGATGCGGCACGCATCGCGCTCGATACGCAGATCGCCGGTACGGGCTACTCGCTGTCCGGGATAATCACGGAATATCAGGCCGGACAGCAGCAGCTCGCCGAGGGCAAGGCGCAGATAGAGGCCGCCGAAGCGGAGCTTGCGGCCGGCAAAGCGGAGCTTGACGCCGGATACGCGCGGCTCGCCGAGGCGGAAAAGCAGCTGGCGGCGGGCAAAGCCGCGCTGGAAGACGGCGAAAAGCAGATAGCCGACGGCGAACAGCAGCTTGCAGCCGGTAAGGCGGAGCTTGACGCGGGCTACTCCCGTCTCGACGCCGCCGGTGCACAGCTCGCGGCAGGGCGGAACCAGCTTGCCGCGGCGCGCGAACAGCTTCAGGAGGATCTGGCGGCGCTGGATAAATATTCAGACGAGAAGGAGCGGCTTGAGGCCGGAATGAAGCTGCTGATGTCCGACGAGAACGTGAAGAAGCTCTCCGGCAGCACGGCTACATACGCGGAGCTGTGCGATGCCGCGGAGGAATACTTCGCCTCGCAGATAGACTCGGCGAACGACGAGGCGTGGTGGGCAAATGTCCTGACCGCCGCACTGACTGTAACGGTCGTGCTGGCGCTCATTTCGCTGCTGCTCTGGCAGTTTGTGCGCAGCAGCGGAGCGGCGGCGATCATCGCCGGTATATCGGCAGTCGCGGCGCTGGTGTGCGGAGTTCTGTGGCATAATCATTGTCCGGCGGACGGTACGCTCGCCTTTGCAGCCGGTCTGACGCTGTGCCTTATCGCCGTGGTGTGCACCGACCTGATGGCGCACCGTGCGAAGGAGGCCTCGGCGGTTCCGGCCTCATCGGCGACTGCAAACTGAGCAAGGGCACGCAGATTATGAGAATGGATCAGGCTTGACGGCCTGAACATATAAAAAGGAGGACAAAACATGAAGAAGATGAAAGTTATAGCAATAGTGCTGGCGGCAGTGCTGTGCATGGGGCTGCTGTCCGGATGCGGCAGCTTCTCCGCCGCAGACCTGGTCAAGAACAATCTTGACCTCATCTACCTGAACCAGTACACCGACGACTACCTGACAAGGGTAGGACTTGACAAGGAGCAGGCCGATCAGGAGTATGAGGGCGGTCTGGAGGTCGAGGCGGAGTATTTCGCCAACACGTTCGACATTGATCTGGATATCTGCGGCGACGAGATACGCCAGCAGATCATCGACCTGTACCGTCAGATATACACCCACAGCAAGTATGAAGTAGGCTCGCAGAGTCGCAATGGCGACACTTATCTTGTGCAGCTGACGGTTTACCCCATCGACATCTTCCAGAAAGTTAACGATGAGGACTCCGAAGCTTTCTTGGCGGATTTGCAGGAGCGCGCCGATGCCGGTGAGTTTGTCAACATGACCGACGATGAATATGAAGTCGTCTGGGCGCAGGCGATCATCGACATGGTCTCCGCCCGCATCGACTCTATCGGCTACCTCGACCCGCAAACCATCTCCGTGCAGGTCGTGAAGGGTGAGGACAATGTCTACGTCATCGACGACAGCGATTTCAACCGCATCGACAGTCTAATCATCGCATACTGAAATTTGCTTTTATGCACTGGCCGATTTTCGGCCGCATCGCCTGAAAACTCCGGGGACATCCGTCTCCGGAGTTTTTTGTCGTTATCGCTCCATCTTGGTTAAATATGCACTTGAAATTCCATTCAGCCTCGGTTACAATATGACCTGCGCGCTTCGGCGCAAATTTTTATTTTTAAAGGTAAGGTAATTTCAATGCAGCGTGAATCGTTTCGCTCCCGCCTAGGCTTTCTGCTTGTCAGCGCGGGCTGCGCTATCGGAATCGGCAATGTCTGGCGCTTCCCGTATGTGACGGGTCAGAACGGCGGCGGCTTTTTCGTCCTGATCTATCTCATCTGCCTGCTTATAATGGGCGTGCCGGTGCTCACGATGGAGCTTGCGGTAGGCCGCGCGGGCAAAAGCAGCGCGGTGCTGGCGTACAGGAATCTTGAGGGCAAGGGCCGCAAGTGGCACATTCACGGCTGGTTCTGCCTGATCGGCTGCGTAGTGCTGATGATGTACTACACCACCGTTACCGGCTGGATGATAGATTATTTCGGCAAATTTCTGACCGGCAGCTTCCACACCGGTATGGACACCGCCTCCGTCACCGCCGAATTCGGCACGATGCTGTCAAATCCCGGCGAGATGGTGATATGGACGGAGCTTGTCGTGATTGTCGGCTCTCTGGTCTGCTCGTTCGGCCTGCAAAAGGGTCTTGAACGCGTGAGCAAGATCATGATGCTCGCGCTGCTGGCGCTCATCATGGTGCTCGCGATACACAGTCTCACTCTGCCCGGCGCCGCCGATGGCATGAAATTCTATCTGCTGCCCTCTATAGATTCGATACGCAAGGTCGGCCTCGGCTCGATAATCACCGCCGCCATGAACCAGTCCTTCTTCACGCTGAGCCTCGGCATCGCCGCGATGGAGATCTTCGGCAGCTACATGCCGCAGGATCAGACCCTGCCGGGCGAGGCCGTGCGCATCTGCGCGCTGGACACCTTCGTCGCGCTCATGGCAGGCACGATCATCTTCCCCGCCTGCTTCTCCTTCGGCATCCAGACCGACAACGGCCCGTCCCTGATATTCCAGACCCTGCCGAACGTGTTCGTCAACATGGCCGGCGGCCGTTTCTGGGGTGCGCTGTTCTTCCTGTTCATGATCTTCGCAAGCCTGTCCACGGTGCTTGCGGTGTTTGAAAACATCATTGCCATCTGCATGGACACCTTCGGCTGGAGCCGGACGAAAGCCTCCGTCGTAAACGGCATTCTTCTGCTTGGGCTGAGCCTGCCCTGCGTGTTCGGCTACAACATCTGGAGCAATGTGCACCTCATCGGCGGGCGCGATATCCTCGACAGTGAGGACTTCATCGTCAGCAACCTTCTTCTCCCCATTGGCTCTCTGGTGTATCTGCTGTTCTGCGTGACCAAATGGGGCTGGGGCTTTGACAAATACCTCTCCGAGGCCAACCGCGGAAAGGGTCTGAAGCTGTCCCCGAAGCTGAAGCCCTACTTCCAGTGGATCCTACCGATACTGATACTCATCATCCTCATTCAGGGGCTCTGAGTATAAAATCTCGCTCGCGCGGGGACAATAGAGTCAGCCGTACATAAGATGTATTGGGCGACTTTATTACCCGGAGAGTGAGACCCATGGTAAAACGAGGAGATATTTATTACGCTGACCTTAGTCCGGTGGTCGGCAGTGAGCAGGGCGGGATGCGTCCGGTGCTCATCGTGCAGAACGACACCGGAAACCGCCACAGCCCGACCGTTATTGCCGCAGCGATAACGAGTCAGATGGGTAAAGCGCGCCTGCCGACGCACATCCAGCTTCAGGGGCAGAGCGTCGGTCTGAGTCGGGACAGCGTCATTCTGCTCGAACAGATACGCACCATAGACAAATCGCGTCTGCGCGAGCGGATGGGGCGGCTGGACGAGAACACGATGAGCGCGGTAGACAGCGCCATCGCGGTCAGCTTCGGGCTTCAGGGTTAAAGCGTTTTTTGATGAATAAGCATCGGCTTCGTGCATATAAATATGCACGAAGCCGATTTCTATTTCTTCAAAGGAGCAAACCATGATCTACGCCATTCACCCCGTCGGAAAGCTGACCGTCACGCCAGAAGGGGCGTATCTGCGCTTTCACGCCGAAGCGCCGCAGGCGGCGGGGCTTTTGCGTCTGTGGCTCTCCGGCTGCGGACGCTGCGAGAGCTTGGGGCTGATGGAGCCGCGCGGCGGCAGGCTGGTATTGGATCGCCGCCTGAGCCGGCGGGAGCTGTGCCGCTTCCCCGCCCAGATTGAGCGCGCAGAGCTGGCGGAGCAGCGGCCGTCGGGCGCGCCCGCGCGGGAGCCTGAGCCGGCGCCGTCCCATGATGCATCCGATGTTATATGGCGCGGTGACGCCGGAACGGAGCTTGTCGCAGAGATAAACGGGCGGAGATATATCGCGCTGCCCGCAAAGCTGCGCCGCCCCTCCCACTGCTCACGAAATATCGGCGGGCAGGAATACGTGATTTTCCCCGCGCCGTCTTGTAAAAACGGCGATAATAGTGTATAATAAAATTTCCAAAAGGCAAAAAACATCCCAAAAGGAGATATACATATGCTAATGACAGACCTCATCGCCGCCAAGCGCGACGGCGGCAAGCTCAGCGCCGAGGAGATCGACTTCATGGTGCAGGGCTACACCAAGGGCGAGATACCAGACTACCAGATGTCCGCAATGTGTATGGCCATCCTTCTGCGCGGCATGGACGACGAGGAGACGCTGAATCTCACGATGTCCATGATGCACTCCGGCGAGGTGCTCGACCTCAGCGCCATCAAGGGCGTGAAGGCCGACAAGCATTCCACAGGCGGTGTCGGCGATAAGACGAGCCTTATCCTCTGCCCGATGGTCGCGGCCTGCGGGCTGAAGATCGCCAAAATGTCCGGGCGCGGACTGGGACACACCGGCGGCACCATCGACAAGCTGGAGAGCTTCCCTGGCTATGACACGGGCATCTCGGACGAACGCTTCATTGAAAACGTCAACCGCGTCGGCATCGCCATCACAAGTCCGACCGCGGACATTGACCCCGCAGACAAGAAGCTCTACGCCCTGCGCGACGTGACCGGCACCGTGCCGAGCATACCGCTCATCGTCAGCAGCATCATGTCCAAAAAGCTGGCCGCGGGCGCGGACGTCATCGTGCTGGACGTCAAGTGCGGCGGCGGCGCGTTCATGAAGACCGAGGAGCAGGCGCGCGAGCTTGCCCGCAATCTCACCCGCATCGGCAACATGGCCGGACGCAAGACCGCCGCGGTCATCACCGACATGGATCAGCCGCTCGGCTGCGCGGTCGGCAACGCCGTCGAAGTCAAGGAGGCCATCTCCGTCCTCTCCGGTGAAACACAGGGCGACCTGCTTGAGCTGTGCCTGACGCTCGGCAGCTGCATGCTCGTCTCCGCAGGCTTTGCCAAGAATGACGACGAGGCGCGCGCGGAGCTTATGGAGACCATCCGCAGCGGCAAGGCGCTGCAGAAGCTGGCAGATCTTGTTGAGGCTCAGGGCGGCGACGCGGACGCAGTATATGAGCCGTTGATGCTGCCCGACGCGAAGGTAAAGCTTGAAGTACCGAGCACCGAGGCGGGCTATGTCAGCCATATCAACGCCGAAGAAGTCGGCCTTGTGAGCATGCATCTCGGCGGCGGCCGCGCCACCAAGGAAAGCACGATCGATCTTTCGGTCGGCGTCGTGCTGGCAAAGAAGCTCGGCGACCATGTCGAAGAGGGCGAAAGCCTCGGCACGATACACGCCTCCAGCATGGAGAAAGCGCAGGAGGCGGCGGAGCTTCTGCGCGGCTGCTATAAATTCAGCACCGCTCCGGTCGAGCGTCCGGCGTTCATCAAGGGCATTGTCAGATAAGAATATTGATACGAGCAAGCCGTCCATATGGGCGGCTTGTTCTATTATATTCGTCTGAACCCACGCGCAGCAAAAAAGCCGCCCGTATGGGCGGCTTTTTTATGCTATGTATTGTTGGTATCAGGCTATTCCTGAAACCCGAATCAAGCCTTCTTGGCCTTGGGCTTTGCAAGAACCTGAACGCCCTCGACGACGAGGATGACAGCCAGAACGATGAGGCCGATGGACCATACGAGCTGGAACCAGTCGCCCCATGCAGCGGTCTTGTCTGCAACCAGACCGGCGATGAGCTTGATCTTTGCGATGATGGTCATGGTCAGGGAAGTGCCGGTCGCGGCAAGCATGAATACCATCGGGACAAAGAACATCTTGTTGCTCTTACCGACCTGACCGAGCCAGGAGGCAACAGCCAGCATTGCGATACCGGCGAGGAGCTGGTTGGCAGCGCCGAACACGCCCCAGATCTGGTTGAGGCCCATGAAGCCCATGCCGCAGCCGATAACGACCATGATGAGAGTTGCAACGAAGGGGTTGGAGAAGAACTTGCGAGCGCCGGTGAGCTCCTCGCGGGTCTTTCCTTCGGGAACGAAGAGCTCAGCAAACATGTAGCGAGCCAGACGGGTACCGGAGTCAAGAGAGGTCAGTGCGAAGACGGAGACCGCAAGAGTCAGCAGGGTGTAGGTGGTGTCGTAGACAGGGTTGGAGAAGTCTGCAACGCCGCCGAAGGTGGTGGCAACCATGGTGGCAACGCCGCCGGCGAAGATGGTGGGAGGTGCGGTGAGGAGGAACTTCTCGCCGCCGCCGATGTTGGTCTCCTTGAAGACAACACCGATTGCGATAAGGGCGATGACTGCCAGAGCGGACTCGACGATCATTGCGCCGTAGCCGATGACCTTTGCGTCCTTCTCAGAGTCGAGCTGCTTGGAGGTCGTACCGGAACCGATCAGAGAGTGGAAGCCGGAGACAGCGCCGCAGGCGACAGTGATGAACAGGGTCGGGAAGAGGCTTGCGTTGCCGTTGATGCCGGCCCAGCCTGCGAATGCGGGCAGATCGACCTTCGCGCCGGAGAAGAGAATACCGATGATAGCAATGATCATCATGCCGTAGAGCAGGAAGGAGCTGAGGTAGTCACGCGGCTGGAGCAGCATCCAGACAGGAAGCAGAGAAGCGGCCATGACGTAAACTGCGATGAAGAGGACCCAGAAGGTACGGCTGCAGTTGATACCGAAGTTCAGACCTGCGATAACGATGGCAATGATGCCGATGATACCGACGATGGTAGCGGGGCCTATCTTGCAGTTCTTGCGGTAGACGAAGAAGCCGAAGATAAAGGCGATAACGATAAAGAGCAGAGAGGTAGTTGCGGTAGAAGCGTTGCCGCTGACGTTAGCACGACCGACGGTGAACAGAGGAATTGCGGGCTCACCATCCTTCGCAACGGAGACGAAGGTACCGGCGACAACTGCGGTGAAGGAAGCGATAACGAGAATAAGAACGAGCAGTGCGAAGATGGTGAACAGTCTCTGTGCCTTGACGCCCATGCTGTCCTTGATGACCTCGCCGATGGAGCCGCCGTTGTGACGGATAGAGGCGAACAGAGCACCGAAGTCATGCATTGCGCCGAAGAAGATACCGCCGATGACAATCCACAGGAAAACGGGAACCCAGCCGAAGATAGCGGCCTGAATAGGTCCGTTAATGGGGCCGGCGCCGGCGATGGAAGAGAAATGATGTCCCATCAGGACGGCGGGGTTGGCAGGAACGAAGTCCTTTCCGTCGTAACTGGTGTGTGCCGGGGTTTCACGATTGGGATCCACGCCCCATTTCTTTGCCAGGAAGCTACCGTAGAAGATGTAGCCGCATGCCAGCAGGGCGAGTGCGATGATGAGAATAAGAATTGCGCTCACACTTTTCACTCCTTATAAAAAATGTTTTATTTACTCGCGGCCGTTCATTTTTTTGCCGCGAATAATTTCTTGAAGTATGCCTCCAACGGGCGGCCTGCGGAGTTTGTCCTAGTGCTCTCGGTGCCCAGCTCTACCGCGGCTGTCAGAAGCTCGGTGTATCCATGCAGTGAAAATTTATAGCTTTTGCTGAATGAACGTTTTGCGATATGTTTCGCCGTTGCGGGATCAAAGCTTTCCGCGACGAATATGGCGGCAATGTTCGTATACTGGTGCTCCTTGTGTGGCTTCACGCGGGGCAGCCCGTCGGCAAGGGCGAAATCTATGCAGTTGTCAACAAGCTCCTTGTCAAAGCTCTCCGCCGCGAACATGTACACATGCTCGTTTGTCTCGTTGCCCCAGACCTTGATATTTTTCGTCAGCCAGTATTTCTCGTTGCGGGAGGAGTAGTCCGCGCGGAAAACGAGCGGCAGCTCCGTGAAGCTCTCGTTCTCGTGGATGTCATAATAGGCGCTGTATGAATCCCTGAGTGTTTCAAGGAAGTCGGTACGCGTTCCCGTCATGCTAAGCCTCCGCAAATAGTTCATATAACAGCCGCCAAAAAATATGTACAAACTGTTAACCATAGTTAATATAACGCAAATATGCATAAATTTCAATAGGAACTTTTGCTAACTTTTAGTCAATCATTCTGTTTTGGTGATTCCAGACAGTTATTCGGAACAAACTTGGTAGTTTTGCACTAAACTCAGCGCAGAAATTTTGGCCTTCCGGCTGCCGCACGTTTTTCCAAAAATGTTCACAAAAATTTTTATATTGAATCCAACACCGGCATTTACAACTTTAAATTTTTGTAGTAATATAGGTTGAATATATTTACAGTGTTTAAAGAGGATCTTATATGGATTACAATTTCTGCGTCCCCTGCCTGCTCGGCCTTGAGGGGCCGATAAGCGACGAGCTGCGCCGGCTGGACATCCCCGGCGTGCGCGCAGAAAACGGCAGGGTATATTTTACCGGCGGCGGCGAGGAGCTCGCCCGCGCCAATATCAACCTCCGCATCGGCGAGCGCATACTGCTCGAGGTCGGCGGCTTCACCGCACTCAGCTTTGACGAGCTGTTTGAGCGCACCAAGGCGCTGCCGTGGGAGCGC
>ULWM01022265.1_pt1 | contig 30241 bp, 26 predicted proteins | sample 1960331 | NCBI WGS metagenome assembly ULWM01 (sample SAMEA4835812, study PRJEB28245) | human gut metagenome | biome: gut microbiome; material: fecal sample | place: Denmark | collected 2008 | reverse complement strand
TGTACGAACAGCTTAAATTCTGCGAGTATTGGGGCTATGAGCGTGCGCTTGCGTCTTATATCATGATCAACGAATTCGGCATCCCCGCAATCGCAATTGACCGTCAATACACGGCGAGCGCGTCGGGACAACTTCGCACGAGGATTCAAGCGTTTGTCGAAAGCCTTGAAATCAAACATATCCAAAAGGCAAAAGCCGCTAAGGCGAGCAAGTGAGGTGGATTATGGCAAAGAAAAAATACGGCGGATACAAAAATCTGCACGAAGATAAAACCGGACTTCTCAAACACCGCGAATGGCGCGGACTTAAAGATACGCTCGTCGACTATTGGCGTTGGCTCGTAACGTGGAAAGACATGATTGTGATGGTGCTCAAAAACCCCGTCGCCGTCGTCAAAGGTCTTTGGAGATATCGCTGGATGGCAACCTATCTTTCTACGCCCGCTTTTGTTGATCGTCACACCGAAGGCTTGCGCGGACCGCAACTTCTGATGACTCATCTTCATTTCAACATGATCGTCAAGCACGCAACGGGACTTATTCTCACCGCGTTCGAGGCTGACGAAAAGATGTTCCCCAAAAACAAAAAGAGCAAAAAACTCGTTTGCGTGGACGAACTTATCCCGGCAGAGTTTATCGCAGGTTTCCCCAACCTCAAAATGTACCCGATGCAAACCATGCCCATCTTCCTTTCAAGCATGGTTGACCAACTTGTCGTGCCGCCATACCTCGACGCAATCGAGAGCTTCGGCGTGCCTGCCGACGTATGTCCTCTTCCCAGCGCGGAAGCAGGCGTTTGCGTTGAAGACGACTATCCCAAACTCGGCAAGTGCATGATCACCTGCAATATGCCTTGCGACGGTTCTATCATGACCACGACGTTCCAGGACAGATATTTCAAACTGCCCACGCACGTGTACAACGTTCCTTTGAGATACAAGGGCGAGGACGTGCAAAAATACGCCGTCGACGAAATCAAAGATATGATCAAATTCGTCGAAGAGCAAACGGGCGAGAAGTGGAATTGGGATACGTTTATCGCCGCGCTCGAAAGCTACAACAAGCAACTCGATTTCGAGCTTAAAAAGTGGGACGTCAACAAGACCAAATATCCGCAAATGACGGGCGCTACGTTCTGGCTTTATAGGCTTTATTACTATCATCTTTCGGGCGGCTACGACAAACGCTTCCTCAAAGTTGACAAAAAAGTCAACAAGATTATGGAAAAAGCCTATGCAAAGAAGACGCCGTGCAGCAAGGAAATGCGCCACCGCGCAATCGTGTGGAGCTGCCCTGCAAACTATTATACGTCTTTTGCAAACTGGCTTGAAAACTGCTGGGGCATCAACGTGGTTATGGATATGGAAACCATGATTTCCTATCTCAAATTCCGCACAGACACTCACGAGCATGCTCTTGAAGACCTCGCAAAGACCTACCAGCGCGCAACGATGCGTACGCATACAAAAGGCGGCTATGCAAACGTTCTCAACGAGTGTTGGAGAGTTGCCGAAGAATACAACGTCGACACCATCATCATGTACGATCAGATTTCGTGCAAGGGTATGGACGGACTCGTCGGTATCTTCGACGACCAAGCAAGAGAGAAGGGCTACAATTTCATTTGGGTGCAACAAGACCTTATGGATTCAAGAACCATATCTCGCAGAGATATGCGTGAACAGGTAAACAAATATATGACAACCGTTTTGCAAGAAAAGCCGATTGACGAGAGTTTGCTCGACTTCGACGATTCGGAAGCATGGTAAGGATAAAAAGGAGAAAAGAACTATGAAATATTTTGGCGGATGCGACGTAGGTTCAACCTACACAAAGGCAGTCATCATGGACGAGAACGGCAAAGTCCTCGCACACACAACCATAAAGAGCAAAATCAACGCCGCTCTCTCTGCGGAAGCGGTTATGAACGAAGTCGTGGCGCAAGTGCCCGAACTTAAAGGCGACGTGAAGAACCTTTCATATCTCGTCGGTACGGGCTATGGCAGAAACAAGGTCGCAACGGCAGACGAGAACATCTCCGAAATCTCTTGTCACGCTATGGGCGTTCACATCACCGATCCGAGCGTAAAGGCAATCATCGATATTGGCGGACAAGACATCAAGGGTATCGCAATCGACACGGACGGCACCGTCAAGAACTTCGCAATGAACGACAAGTGCGCCGCAGGTACGGGACGTTTCTTCGAGGCAATGGCTCGCTCATTCGAATTGTCCCTCAGCGACTTCTCCAAGCTCTCGCTCAAAGCAAAGAACGTCATCCCCATCTCCGCACAATGCACCGTTTTTGCGGAATCCGAGGTTATCTCTCTCGTGGGCGAGGGCAAACCTATGGACGAAATCGCGGCAGGCATCGAGATGTCGGTTGCAAAGAGATGCTTCGTCATGGCAAAGAAAGCGGGCGCAACGGACAGCATCACGCTTTCGGGCGGCTGCGCAAAGAACGACGGACTCAAACAAGCGATAGAGCAAGTGTTGAAGATCAAGGTTATCGATCTTCCCATCGATCCGCAACTTATGGGCGCACTCGGCGCGGCGGAATACGCAAGACAAAAGGGTTTGGCCCAATAAGGAGGCAATTATGAGTACAGGAGCAATCGTCGGTATCGTGCTCGGAAGCATCGCAGCAGTTTTGCTTCTTTTCTTCCTCATCACGTTCACTGTTTACTGGTTCAACCTCGACATGAAATTCATCTATTGGTTTTACAAGAAGATGAAGGGGCATTATGATCATATGGAGCGCACCCACAAATTATAATTCGCTAAACGGCGAATAACTGCGTCAGAGCCACTTGTCCGTCAGCTCATGTACTATATGTACATTAGGGCTTCCGTTCAAGTGGCTCTTTCTTGTTCTTCATCCGTTTAGCAAATTATAATCATTAATTATTTAACTTTGTCAGACGCACCCTCTCGACAACTCATTTACAATTAGTAAATTAGGGTTGCCGCTTGGGTGCGTCTTTCGCGTTGATTGTAGATAAAATCTAACATGTTGAAATTATTGATTACCGCCTATTATTAAAAACAAATTAATTTGCCATATTGATAAAATTTTACTTTTTTTTGGAGAAAATTGATGTATAATGATAATAGGGGTGAATGGGCAATATTGCCTTTTTGCTCGCATCAAATCGAAATATGTTCCTTTCGGAACGAAAATTTTTATTAATAAAAGAGGTATGTTATGAAAAACATCGACTTGACAAAGTACGGCATCACCGGCACAACCGAAGTGGTTTACAATCCGTCCTACGAGATGCTTTTCGAGGAGGAAACAAATCCCGCTCTCGAAGGTTATGAAAAAGGACAAGTCAGCGAACTCGGCGCGGTCAACGTTATGACCGGCGTTTACACGGGGCGCTCACCCAAGGATAAATTTATCGTCGTTGACGAAAATTCCAAAGACACGGTGTGGTGGACTTCCGACGAGTACAAAAACGACAACCATCCCGCATCGCAAGAGGCATGGAAAGCAGTCAAAGACATCGCTGTCAAAGAGTTGTCAAACAAGAGATTGTTTGTCGTAGACGCATTCTGCGGTGCAAACCACGACACCCGTATGGCGATCCGCTTCATAGTCGAAGTTGCATGGCAAGCACACTTTGTCAAAAATATGTTCATCAAGCCCACCGCCGAAGAACTTGAAAATTTTGAACCCGACTTTGTCGTCTACAATGCTTCAAAAGCAAAGGTGGAAAACTACAAAGAACTCGGACTCAACTCCGAAACCGCGGTCGTGTTCAACATCACAAGCCGTGAACAGGTCATCATCAACACTTGGTACGGCGGTGAAATGAAGAAGGGTATGTTCTCCATGATGAACTACTATTTGCCCCTCAAAGGCATTGCGTCTATGCACTGCTCGGCAAACACCGATATGGAAGGCAAAAACACCGCAATCTTCTTCGGACTCTCCGGTACAGGCAAAACCACTCTTTCAACCGATCCCAAACGTCTTCTCATCGGTGACGACGAGCACGGCTGGGACGACAACGGAGTGTTCAACTTCGAGGGCGGTTGCTATGCAAAGGTCATCAATCTCGACAAGGATTCCGAACCCGATATCTACAACGCAATCAAGCGCAACGCTTTGCTTGAAAACGTCACTCTCGACGAAAACGGCAAGATCGATTTCGCAGACAAGAGCGTGACCGAAAACACCCGTGTTTCTTATCCTATCGATCACATCAAGAACATCGTGCGCCCGATTTCCGCAGCTCCCGCCGCAAAGAACGTCATCTTCCTTTCGGCAGACGCATTCGGAGTGTTGCCGCCCGTGTCCATCCTTACGCCCGAACAAACTCAATATTACTTCCTTTCCGGTTTCACTGCAAAACTTGCAGGTACAGAGCGCGGTATCACCGAGCCTACGCCGACGTTCTCCGCTTGCTTCGGTCAAGCCTTCCTTGAATTGCATCCCACAAAGTATGCAGAGGAGCTTGTCAAAAAAATGCAAAAGAGCGGCGCAAAAGCCTACCTCGTCAACACCGGTTGGAACGGAACGGGCAAGCGTATCTCCATCAAAGATACTCGTGGTATAATCGACGCAATCCTCAACGGCGACATCGAAAAAGCACCCACAAAGACCATTCCGTACTTCAATTTTGAAGTCCCGACTTCTCTTAATGGCGTTGCCACCGAGATCCTCGATCCGCGCGACACTTATGCCGACGTCAACGAGTGGAATCGTAAAGCAGAAGACCTCGCAGGTCGTTTCATCAAGAACTTTGCGAAGTATGAGGGGAACGAGCATGGCAAGGCTCTTGTGCCCGCCGGCCCTCAACTGCACTAAATCAAATGCGCTAAACAGCGCCTAATTTTGTCAGCACTCCTCTTTTGCCAGCTCATGTACGTATATGTACATTAGGGCTGTCACAAGAGGGGTGCTTTCGCATTATGCATCTGTTTATCGCATTTGATAAACGAATAACTGCGTCAGAGCCTGCCTCATAAACAGTCACGTACAATGAGTACGCTCCTGTCTATGTTGGCAGGCTCTTTCTTGTTCTTCATCTATTTAGTGCAGTTGAGGCAGTAAACGCGTATACAAGCGAATAACTGCGTCAGAGAGTGCTTATACACGGTATGTGCAACTTCGAAGACGGAACACGAGCCGCAACGGCGGCGAGAATATGAGCGCCGAGCTTGACGGACAGTACAAGCGACTGCGCCGTTTGTTGGCCACTGCCTGGCGCACAAAGCGTAGTGGCATAGCAAGTGAATTGTCCCTATCTATGCGAGTGCCGATTGTCTCCCCCGCGAACGACGGATATTCTTGTAGAGAATTGTCCCTATTTGAGTGGTGGGAGAAATACCGGCGTGTCCGGAAAGAGGGGGCGCATCTAATTAGAGTACACACCGACAAACTTTTGTTGAGGTAGAAGCACACTTATTCAGGGGAATATTGACATATCCGTTATTGATTGTCGATTTTTGCCAGCAATACTAAATCTACGAGTTTGCCGTAGCGACGAGATTTTTCGACGAGGGCATCATCTACGATCGTGCCTTCCTTTGCGATTATCGCGCCGGTATATGAAGTTAGATTGCAAGAAAGCACTCTACCGAGTAAGAAAGAGTAATCGGAGATTATTCGTGCGGGGGTGCGGCCGTCCTCCTCGGTTGACGGGGCGTCCAGCATCTTTAAAGCATTGCTTGAAAAATAGGGCGAATCGGCGGTTGTTTTGATTGCCATCGGTGCGTTTGCGAGCCGAATGGGCGCAAAATCGACGTCGACTTGTGATGAACAAGAAACAGTCTTTTCCGTTTCGTTTTGCAAAAGAGGTACGCTTGCGTCGGATAAATTTGCTATTTGTTTTTTCTTGTTTTCTTTCAGTGCCAATACCGTCGTTTCTTTTTCGGGGCGGGGTATAACCGCTTTTTTTGCTTTGCCTTGCTTTGTCGATTTGAGCAGTATCACGTCGCCTACGCACGCAACGTTTTGAGGGGTAAATTGCTCGTTTTCGGTGCAGAGTTTCGAAACTTTTCCGCCTTTTGCAAATTCGACTTTTTGAATTTTGCCTTTTAGAATACCGTTTTGCGTATATACTTCCATGCCGATGATTCCGTTTGAAAAGAGAGTGAAATCAACGTCGTCTATGCATCTGACGTTGGCATCGTTTTGCACGACAATCGCATCTGAAAAACACAAAACGTCCGCGATTGGCAACAGTGCGTCGCAACCTTGTTTGCACGATGAAACGACAAAATATGCAATAGTCGTGCAACCTTGCGAAAAATATGCATTTTTTATGCGTCCGACAACGTTTGACGTGTCGCGTTCGATGACGGGTTTGAATAAAAGAGAAGAGAGTTCGACCATAATTTTCACCTCGTTTCGATGTTATGTTTTCATTGCGATTTTTATGATTTTCAGGAGCGTAAAAAGTGGCGATAGATTGCCGAAAATATTGTCGCAAAAGGTCGAATTTTGCATTAGAATACTGCTTTTTTCGACAAAAAACCACTCTCTTCAAAAATACGTTTTGTATGAGAAAAAACGGGGTTATCCACCGAGTTGTCCACATTTTAAGGGCAAAATGTGGATAACTTTGTGGAAAAGGTGGTATTTTTATACTTGCATGAATATGTTTTCTTTTGTAACTATATGCGTGTCGAATTATGTCGTAGCGAAAGAAGAAAAAAGTTGTTGATTGCATGCGGTTTGATTGCCGTTTTTCTTGCGTATTGTTTTGCGTCGCCGTTTGTCGTAAGTGCGATTAAAAAGGAAAAAAGTAAATCGCTGACCATCGTCGTAGACGCGGGGCACGGCGGCGAGGACGGCGGAGTTAAGGGCGCAAAAACGGGTGTTGAAGAAAAAAACATAAATCTAATCGTTGCAAAATATCTGGGCGAAATGCTATGTGCATGCGGATTCAACGTGGTATATACGAGAAGAAACGACGTCATGCACAATTTTGACGGCGTAAAAAACAACAAAAAACGCGCGGATATGTTCCGCCGCGGTCAAATCGTCAACGACGTCAAGCCTTGCGCCGTGGTCAGCATACATATGAATTTTTATTCCATGCCTACAAGACGAGGCGCGCAAACGTTTTTTGCAAAATCGAGCAAAGAGGGCGAAGCCTTTGCAAAGGCGTTGCAAAGTGCGCTCAATGCCGAAATCAATTCCAAAGAGGGCGGTAGACAATATAGCGCGCTGTGCGCCGAAAAGTATATTTTGGAATGTAGTCCTTATCCGTCTGCCATTGTAGAGTGCGGATTTTTGAGCAATTACGCAGACGAAATAAATCTTCAAAAAACCGAGTATCAAATGCGGCTTGCAAGCGTCTTGTGCGGCGCGATAGCGGCGTTTGTAAAAGAGTGTTGAAACGTCGCTGTCGTTGATTTTTTATCAAAACGCATGAAAAGCGTCGATTTCCGCTAGTTTTCGGCGTTCGGTTTGTCGCCGTAATACGTGTGTTTGCGCGTTAAATGCGCGCGCTTGCGCGAAAAACCTTGATTTATAATTCTATATCGTCTATAATATAACATTATGACAAACGCATTTGCATTTCCGTGTCAAAAAATCCTCAAAAAACACAGCGACGACGAAGAAATCGCGCTCATTTTGAAGGATATAGAAAACGCCAAACAAGGCGTTATGACCTTTTCCAAGGAAGTGAAGAAATACATGCTTCAATTTATTCACGCACGCTACGACGACAATCAAGAGGTTATGTCACTCATAGAGGTGTTGCGCAAATGGAGCAAGTACGAAACTTTCAATTTTCTCGAAATCTTCCAATTGCAAGACGAGTGTTATTTTTGGTACGATTTTTTGCATGCGTACGGCGCGTGGAAAGTTATCGGAAAAACCTACGGATTCAAGGACGAGGAAGAGGCGTTGAAGATACTCATCAGGCTTGTCAAACTTGACGAAAGCGTGTTTAAGGCGTATCCGGAGTTGTAAATTATGGCAAGCGTTCACGACGGGCACAGAGCGCGCATGCGCGACAAAATCCGCAAAGGCGGTTTAGGCTCTTTTCAGCAGCACGAAATATTGGAGTATTTGCTCTTTTCGTTTGTGCCGAGGAAGGATACCAACGAAATCGCACACGCACTTATAGACAAGTTTTCTTCTCTTTCGGGCGTGCTTAACGCAAGCGAAGAGGATTTGGAAAAAGTGAGCGGAATGACTCAAAACGCGGCGTTGTTTTTGGCAACGCTCCCTGACGTTTTCAGAGCGTACGTTGACGGCGTAAACAGCGATGGAGCGAACAGGCAGGATTTGTCCGGAAGAGGAAAGGCGCGCAATTTTATGTGCGCAAGGCTGTTCGGACTCAATCAGGAGCACGTTTGCGTTGCGGCGTTGGACGCTCACGACAAACTCATCAAGTGCGAGATTATCGAGCAAGGCAGCGGCGATTCCGTGCGTTTGGACGTAAGAAAAATCGTCGATTTCGCGCTCAAAACGGGCGCAAGCGCGATACTTATTGCGCACAATCATCCGAGCGGCAATCTCTTGCCGTCGCAAAAAGACGTCAATATGACGCAAGAGGCAATGACGACGCTTTCGGGCATCGGCGTCGAACTTCAGGATCACCTCATCTTTTCTGGAAGCGAGTATTATTCCTTTGAAGAGCGAGGCACTATGGAAAAAATCAAAAACATACAAGAAGGCTTAAAAGAAGGTATAGCATTTTATGAGTGAAACGGTAAGAACAAGATTTGCTCCGTCTCCGACGGGATTTATGCACATAGGCAACTTGCGCACGGGTTTGTACGCATTTCTTTTCGCGCGTAAAAACGGCGGAAAGTTTATTCTTCGCATAGAAGATACCGATCAGGAACGCAAGGTCGAAGGTGCGGTTGAGATGGTGTATCGCACGCTTGCAACGGCAGGCATAACCTATGACGAAGGCCCCGACAAAGACGGCGGCTACGGTCCGTACGTCCAAACCGAAAGAATGGGGATTTACAAAGAATACGCGGAAAAACTCGTCGAACTCGGCGGTGCGTACTATTGCTTCTGCGACAAAGAAAGACTTGAAAGTCTGAAAGACGAAAACGGCGTGCACACATACGACAAGCATTGCCGCAACCTCTCAAAAGAGGAGGTGCAAAGACGTCTTGCGGCAGGCGAGCCATACGTCATTCGTCAAAAAGTACCCGAGGGCGTCGTGTCCAGCTATACGGACATGGTGTTCGGCGAAATAAGCGTTGACAGTGCGGACATCGAGGACGGCGTTCTTCTCAAGAGCGATGGACTGCCCACTTACAACTTCGCAAACGTCGTCGACGATCACCTGATGGGCATTACGCACGTCATAAGGGGCACGGAATATTTGAGTTCGACGCCCAAATACAACCTCATATACGATGCGTTCGGATGGGAAAGACCGAAGTATATGCACCTGCCCCCGATTATGAAAGACCAAACAAGGAAACTCTCAAAGCGTTTCGGCGACGCAAACTTCGAGGACTTTATCGCAAAAGGATATTTGCCCGAAGCAGTCGTCAACTACATTGCGCTTCTCGGCTGGTGTCCCAAAGACAACAAAGAAAAGATGACCATGCAAGAGATGATAGAGGCTTTCGACGTTGACGGCATTTCTCATTCGAGTTCCATATTCGACGAGGCAAAAATGCGCTGGCTCAACGGAGAATATCTCAAAGCAATGAGTGCGGAGGATTTTGAAAAAGTTGCAACGCCGTGGATTGAAAAAGCTATCGACGGCAAAGATTACGACGTCAAAGAGCTTGCGTCTCTCATGCAAACGAGAGTCGATATTTTGAGCGAAATTCCCGAAAAACTTGCTTTCCTCAATGAGTTCGGAGAGTACGATCTCGATATGTACGTGCATCAAAAAATGAAAGTCGACAAGGCGGTTGCTTTGAAGGCGGTTGAGGTTTCTATTGACGCTCTCAAAGACTTCGACGATTGGAGCGCGGACGCAATCAAAGAGCAAATCAAGGCTTGCTCGGAGCAAGCGGGCATGAAGAGCGGACAAGTCATGTTCTCCATGCGTGTTGCTTTGACGGGCGCACCCGTAACCCCCGGCGGAGCAATCGAAATGGCAATGGTTCTCAAAAAGGACGAAACTTTACGCCGCTTGAACTATTCGCTCGAACTTCTCAAAAACGCGCAATAAAACTTTGATTTGTGTATATAAACATGGTGTTTTGAAAATATGAAACATATCTTTTGCAAAAAAACTTTATCGGCATTGCTTGTCGCGATTATGTTGGCAAGCGTTTTTGCCGTGGCGTTTGCGCCGTCATCCGTGGCTTATGCTTCGAGCTGGGGCGGAAAAGACGTCGATACGCTTTGGTATTACGGCGAAGAGTATCTTGACGTCGCGTCTGCAAAAGAAGTCGTTTCGGGTTGGGATTTGTCAAAGGTTTCAACGCCCGTCGTAATTGCGGTTGTCGACACCGGCATAGACGCAAAACACGAGCTGTTTGCCGATGACGAAAACGGCGTCAGCGTACTTTCAAAAAACGCAAACGGCGATATACTCGGCTACAATTCGCTTACCGGTGCGGACGAGAGCGGCAACGTGGATATAAGCGACGAAAAAAGCAAACACGGAAGTGCGGTTGCAGGCAACATCGCAATGCTAATCCGCGAGTTCGGACTTGAAAACTACATCAAAATTTATCCAATAAAAGCAAACGATCAAAAAGCGGACACGTTCAAACTTACAAACCTTACGAGCGCGCTCAATTGGGCGGTGAACAACGCAAAGGCGGACGTCGTGAACATGTCGCTCGGATTGACTGCCGAAAATATTGCGGACTTAAAAAAGAACAAAAAACTCACGGACACGGAAGAGAGTGCGTTCGCAACCGCTGTTGAAAACGCACGTCGCAATTCCGTTGTCGTGGCGGCTGCCGGCAACAACAAAAAATCCGACCAAAACGCAAACGATTTATTCTATCCCGCGGCATATCCCGGCGTTGTGTCGGTGATGAATCAGTATAAAAACGAATTGTATTCGACCTCCAACTTCGGCGCAACGTACACGCTTTGCGCACCCGGCTACGGCATTTGGACGTCGAAAGGTTATCAGACGGCAAGCACATACGGCACCGAACAAGGCACGAGTATGGCGGCAACTTTCGTCAGTTTCGCGTCTGCACTTTTGAAATTGAGATATAAGGTCGAGGGCAGGGATATAGATTCCGTCAAACTTGCAAAAACAGTGAGCGCATTGCTCACCAAAACGCTTGTCAAAAACGATTTGACGTTTAAATATCTCGATTTGAAGTCGGTCGTTTCGGGGGATCTCGACAACGTAAAATATAACTACGAAACTCCGAAATCCATTGCAATCAAGCACGACGGCAATCTCGGCACGGGCGACTATGCAGGGATGATATATATGCGCACCGACCGCGCGAAATCAATCACGTTCTTGGCACAAGTCAATCCTGTGGGCAAGGTCGATCCCGACATCGAAAACACGCTTGAATGGAGCGTTACGAGAATAAAATCCGCAGACGACGACACCGCCGTTTCGGATACGACGATCATAGGCACGGGTACGCGCGTCGTTTACACTCCCTCACGCGGCGGCGACTTTTTGATAAATGCAAAAATTCCCGGATACGCGGCGGTGCAGACGGTTCAAATCCACGTCGAATACGGCAATTATTACGTGGGAGAAGTGAGAGTTACCCTTGCCGACGAGGCGCATAAAAACGCATCGGAAGCACCGTCGAGTGCAACGCTTTATTCAACCGAAACAACCCGTTTCGCACTTACGGGAGTGCAGTATCTCAATCCCGACGTCGAAACCAAATGGTACGTAAACGGCGAATACGCCGCATCCGGCAAAACCTTTGATTTCACACCCAAAAAAGCAGGCACGTATTACATCACGGCTCGCTACGGCGACGAGGCTATGGTGGATTATCAATACAAATTCACCGCAAACGTCAAGTCGTTCATCGCTCGTCCGCTCGATTTGTCGATGCTTATCGTAGGATTGGTGATTGCGGCGGCGGTTGCAACGACGATCACCGTTATAGCGGTGCGCAAGAAAAAATCGCAAAAGCCGTCTTCGACGCAAGATACGCAAAACGAGTGATGAAATTCGATTTTGAGTAAAATTTAGAGAATAACAATAATAAAAACGACCTTAAAATCAACAAAAAAACGGCACTTTCGAGTGCCGTTTTCAATTAGTTTTCGGGTTTTTGCCAAAGGTTGTTTCTTTCGGGGTGGTATATCGCACCCAAAATGCGCTGTTTTGCAAAGGGGATGTCTTTGCATATAGTCTTGATGAGGCTTTTCATATATTCTCGTTGCGACTCGTGATTCATAGGGCAAGGATTGTTGACGATGGGCAAATTTTGACGTTTTACCGCGGATTTGATGTCGTATTCTTCGAGATAGATGAACGGTCTTATCAACGACACGCCCGATTTGTCCATATACGCTGTGGGAGGGAAGCAAGAGAACCTGCCCTCGTACAAAAGGGATAAAAGCATGGTTTCGGCAACGTCGTCGGCGTTGTGGCCGAGCGCAAGTTTTCCGCCGCCGAGACGGTTGACTTCGTTGTTCAATGCGCCTCTTCGCATCTTAGCACAAAGGGAGCAAGGGTTGGATTCCTTTCTTACGTCGAATATGATTTCGGCTATATCCGTTTTGACAAGGTGATGAGGCACGTCGAGGCTTTCGCAGTATTTTATCAAAGCGTCGAGTTCGGTTTTGTCCGTTTCTTTCAACCCCATATCCACGGTGATTGCTTCGAGGGTGTAGCTTTGAGGAGAAAAGCGTCTGTAATCGGCAAGCGCACGTAAAAGCAGGGTGCTGTCCTTTCCTCCCGACAGCCCCACGAAAATTCTGTCGCCGTCCTCTATCATGCGATAGTCTTGCACGGCTCTTCTCATTGCGGATAAAATCTTTTGCATAGTTATATTATATATTGAAACCTAATATATTCTTTCGACAAAATTATATATAAGCGCGCGTTATTTTGCAAGCGGAACAAGGCAAATCGCCTTGACATAAACGTCGACGTAACTTATACTTTGATTCGAGGAGCAAAGGCAATGATTCAGGATTTGATCACCCAAATAAGCGATGCCATAGGCAATCCCTATCTGACGTTGTACGTAATTTCTATTATTCCCATAATCGAGTTGCGCGGAGCTATTTTGTTCATGCCGTATTTGTTTGACTCCATTCAGGAAATGATGCTCGGCATGCTCTGTTGCATTGCAGGCTCGACGACGGTTATCGTTCCTCTCATCTTTATCACAAGACCGTTTTTGCGCAAATTGCGCCGCTCCAAGTGGTTTTCCAAAATCGGAAAGCGAATGGAAGCAAACCTTGCAGACAGAGCGGAGAGCGCATATAGCGAAGAAAAAAACGAAAAAATCGACGAAATCAAACAAAAACACAAGCGCAAACCGATGTCGAAAGACGGCAAAAAGTTTTTGGGATTGTTCGTGTTCGTGGCAATTCCGCTCCCTATGACGGGGGCATGGACGGGCTCGTGCATAGGCAGTTTTTTGGATTTTCCCGTGTGGAAAGCGTCGCTGGCGGTGTTTTTCGGCAATATAGTTGCAGGTTTGATATTGACGACGATTGCGTTTTTCTTGCCCAAGCAATATGCCGACGTGTTTCTTTACGGATTTGTGATTTTGGCAATCGCAATTGCGGTGACGCTTTATTTTTCGCGCTCCAAACGCCTTGAAAAAAAACGCAAAGAAGAGCTTGAAAAGTACGCAAACAAGAGCGAATACGAGCTTGCCGTGCTCAAAAAAGAAGCCGATCAGGACGGCAAAGTGCTCATCAAAAAAGAATACGTGGACGAGAACGGCGACAAGCACATCGTCATAGGACATGACGAAAAACGAAACAAATCAATCGTCGACAAGGACGACCTCATATGATTTTTCAAAAAGCCGAACGCAACCGAGATTTTGATATAAACGGTTGTGTTTTTCTTTGCGAGGTTGTATAATGTTGACGAAATAAATTTTGGAGGCAACACTATGCCATTAGTTACAACAACCGAAATGTTCAAAAAAGCATATGCAGGCGGTTACGCAATCGGCGCATTCAACGTCAACAACATGGAAATCATCCAAGGTATCGTTGAAGCGGCGACTGAAGAACAAGCACCGCTTATTCTTCAAGTTTCCTCCGGCGCAAGAAAATATGCAAACACCACTTACCTCACCAAGATGGTTGAAGCGGCAGTCGAAACAAGCGGTCTCCCCATTTGCTTGCACCTCGACCACGGCGACAGCTTCGCACTCTGCAAAGACTGCGTTGACAGCGGTTTCACTTCCGTTATGATCGACGCAAGCGCACATCCGTTTGCCGAAAATATCTCGATCACAAGACAAGTTGTCGAATATGCACACGATCACGGCGTTGTCGTCGAGGCTGAACTCGGCAAGCTCGCCGGCATCGAAGATGCCGTAAACGTCGCCGCAAAAGACGCTCAATTCACCGATCCGGATCAAGTCGAAGAGTTTGTCGGCAAGACCGGCGTCGATTCTTTGGCAATTGCAATCGGCACTTCTCACGGCGCATACAAGTTCAAAGGTCAACCTCAACTTCGTTTCGACATCCTTGAAGAAGTCAGCAAACGTTTGCCCGGATTCCCCATCGTTTTGCACGGTGCGTCTTCCGTTCCGCAAGACCTCGTTGCCAAGATCAACCAATACGGCGGCAGCATGCCCGGCGCACAAGGCGTCCCCGAAGATATGCTCCGCAAAGCAGCGTCCATGGCAGTGTGCAAGATCAACATCGACTCCGACCTCAGACTTGCAGTCACCGGCGCAATCCGCGAGCACTTTGCTCTCAATCCTTCTCACTTCGATCCTCGTCAATATCTCGGACCGGCAAGAGAAGCGGTCAAACAAGTTGTGAAACATAAACTTGTGGATGTTCTCGGCTGCAACGGCAAAGCCTAAAAACGTCTGATTGAGCGAAATACTACGTTAACGCCTGTCTGCTCCAAAATCACGTACTTCAGTACGTTGGGTTTTGTTTCAGACAGGCGTTTCCTTGTCTTTCATCTCAATCAGACGTTTTTTACAAACCGCATATAGTGAAATACTACGGACGCGATTGACTTCGTAACAATCGCTATTCCGTCACTTCGTTCCTTACAAAACCCCTTCGATTGCAACTCATTTACTTCACTAAATTAGGGTTGCACTCGGAGGGGCGTTTCCTTGTCTTTCATCTCAATCATCGACCTGTCTAATTTTTATTGATAGATTGCTATATTTTATATATATGCCTTATAACCTGTATTATATTGACTTTTTGTGCATTTGTGGTGTAATATAAATGTGCGATAAACTTAATCAATTTGGAAGAAGACCTCTTCTTTTGGTAACAGGTGCATTTTTCGCATTACATAGCTTTTTCCAAATTGAGCATGTGGGTTTATCGCAAAATCTAGCGGGGATGCACTTGTTATATTTTTGCTTAGTTTTACATATCCCCGCAATATAACATTGAGGGGAAGTATGGGAGCCCACAAGAAACAACGTATTTTCAGTATTTTGGCAATTTTGACAATGGCCGTTATTTTGACGTGCATTTTTACGGCATGCAACAAAAACGACGCGCAGAAACCTACCGATAATGGTGGCACAACTCCTTATATTCGTTTTGTCGTGGATGACGTTGAGTATTCGAAAGTACAAACTAAAGGCAATGAAATTATTGTTATGCCTGCAAATCCGACTAAAGACGGATATACGTTTGTCGGTTGGTTTTGGGATACCGGCACTTGGGATAGACCTTTCACTGCAAATTCTATGCTCGACGAGCCGTTGAAAAACGATATGACGGTTTATGCATATTTTGAAAAGATGCACGAACATACATATTCGAAAGATTGGACGTATGACGCAACAAATCACTGGCACGCATCAACTTGCGGACATAGTGTTGTTGACGGCAAAGCACCGCATACGTTCAATGATGTGAACATCTGCACGATATGCGGATATAAAGACGTTGCTTTGCACGGCACGGATATTAAAACAAATACGCTAACCCTTGAAAACAACAATATAAGCGGAAAAGTGTCAAACAATCAAGAAGTATTCTCGTTTATAGACGAAATCACGGTTGCGGACGGAGCGACTTTCTCGGTGTCAACCGATATAAACGGTTCAAACGTCATCCGCACAAAGACCGTAAACCTTGCAATAGGCGACAACACTTACTATATCCTCGTTGAAAGCGGAAAGGATATAAAATTGTACAACGTATTTATCCGTCGTAGACCGATTTATACGGTTGCGTTCAATGAAAACGGCGGTACGGAAGTTCAAACGCAACAAGTGGAAGAAGACGGTTTTGCAACAGAGCCAACTTCGGAAAGAGTGGGTTATACGTTCGATAAGTGGAATTGGAATTTTGGCAATGCAATCACAGACAACACAACCGTGACTGCGAGTTGGAATGCTATCCCATACAATATCACTTACGACTTGAACGGCGGTGAAAACCCCGTCGATAACCCTGCTACATACACCATTGAAGACGAGATAGTGTTGTCTGCCCCCGTGAAAGTTGGGTATACGGGCACTTGGTCTAATGGCGGACAAATTGCAAAAGGCAGCACGGGGAACAAACATTTTGTCGCAACGTATACAATAAATCAGTATAACGTTTCGGTTTTGCAATCTATCAACAATAGTTGCGACCATACACGCGGCGGTGTATATGATTATGCATCGCAGATTACGCTTTCGGCAAATCCATATCTCGGCTATGATTTTGTCGGTTGGTATGATGGCGATACGCTTTTGACGGAGGAAAACACATTTGTCTTTGTCGTGCCTGCGAGGGATTGCAACATAACCGCAAAAACGACAGCAAAAGCAGAGATGCAAAACTTTGAGTTTTCATCAACAAAAAACTCTTGCACTATAAATAAAATCAAAGATAAATCCGCAACGAAAGTTGTTATACCTGACTATGTGTCAAGCATAGGCGATTCTGCCTTCTATGAGTGCACCGGGCTGACGAGCATAAATTATACCGGCGATATTGCAGGGTGGTGCGTAATAAGCGGACTTGGCAATTTGATGTCGAGTTCAAAAACGCTCTATATCGGTGGCAACAAAGTTGAAGGCGAATTGGTAATCCCGGATGGCGTGACGAGCATAAGCTCATCTGCCTTCAACGGATGCACGGGGTTAACAGGCATAGTTATCCCGAACAGCGTGACGAGCATAGGTGAGGGTGCGTTCAAAGGCTGTTCTTCGCTTGCAAGCATAACAATTCCGTTTGTGGGGGGGGCGAGAAAACGGCGGGAGCTATGGTTACAACAAAGTGTTTGGATATATATTCGGATATACGACAACATCATCGACTTCTTCAAATATTAGCGGAGCGATATGCCAGTATTATACTAATGCTGGTACGAGGATGGACTGCTATTGGTATTACATTCCGTCATCCCTAAAATCGGTTAAAATAAGTGACGGAGAAACATATATTCCGGAATACGCCTTCAAAGGTTGCAAAGACTTGACGAGTGTAACTATCCCGAACAGTGTGACGAGCATAAGATATAGTGCCTTCGAAGACTGTTCTTCGCTTGAAAGCATAACAATCCCTGACGGTGTGAAGGCCATAGCCAGTTGGGCCTTCAAAGGATGTACAAGTATGACGAACATAACCATCCCAAACGGTAGCATAGCCAGTGGAGTTTTCTATGGATGCAGAGAACTGACGAGCATAACAATTCCTGACAATGTGACGAGCATAGGTGATTATGCCTTCTATGGATGCAGTGGGCTGACGAGCATAGTTATCCCTGACAACGTGACGAGCATAGGTGATTATGCTTTCTTTATTTCGGGCTTGACAAATGTAATTATTGGCGATGGCGTGTTGAACATAGGCGATTATGTCTTCTGTAACTGTATGAGTATTAATTTCAAAGGTACAAAAGCGCAATGGAAAGCAATCAACAAAGGAACAAAATGGAATTTTGATATGACGAACATATGCAAAATAGTTTGCACTGACGGCACTATATAAATAAAAAATAAGGAGAAAAGAAATGACAGTATTAGTAGGAAAACAAGGGAATGTTGCAAAAGCGATAAACCAACAGACAACTTCGTTAAATCACGCGTGTTTGACGCGAGTGTTTATGAAAAATATTATGTTGAGAGCCGGGAACGTGCGTTTGTCGGTTCTTGATGTAAACGATGTGTTGAAGGCTGTTAAGTCGGCGTATTTATCAATGCAACCGAGAACGTATAAGAAGATGCGCGATAATGCAGAGATGAATCAAATGAGTAAAAGCAACCTATTGACAGATCTCGCCAAGCGTCTTGTGGACTTTTTCAAAAACAATAAAATTAATAATCAAGCCGATTTTGACGAGTGGCACAAAGGCGTGTGCGGCTGGTTTTTGCCCGAATTGAATAATGTGTTAAATAAGTCGGGATATTGTGGCGCGTTGTACGGAAAAGCGCAAAAAATAGTTAACGTAGCGTTCAAAAACTTGTATATGTTTGACGACGCGGACTTGTATGAAGATAAGTTCAAACTTTGTCATTTTATCATCGATAGTGCAAATTTGAAATGGTATAATTCGTTTGCAAACTCAAAATATTCAAATGCTTGGAGCGATATGACAGATGTTGATTATTCTAACATTCAAAATAACATAAGAAATTATTTGAACAGTAACAATAATTATCCGTCAGTTCCGTTTTATGCGGAGTTTTATGTTTGGTCAGATTATTACAAGTGGTAAAAAGTCCTAAAAATAAAGTTTCCCGAGTTAAAGTTCGACTCAACAAAAAAACGCCGTTGCAAAACGGCGTTTTGTGTTGGATGTATATCGGTACGTTTTACTTCAAGTTTTCGGGATTCAAACCGTAAAGTTCGGGGATAATGAATCTGCCGTCTTTGCGGATGAGAACGTCGTCGAACCAGATTTCACCACCTCCGAATTCGGGAGTTTGGCATAGCACCAAATCCCAGTGGACTGCGCTCTTGTTGCCGTTGGGGGCGTCGTCGTAGCTGCAACCGGGGGTAAAGTGGATTGAGCCGCTTATCTTTTCGTCAAAGAGGATGTCGCCGATTGCTTTGGTGACGTAAGGATTGACTCCTATTGCAAATTCGCCGACGTATCTTGCGCCTTCGTCGGTGTCGAAAATAGCGTTGGCTTTTTCGGAGTTGTTGGCGGTTGCCTTGACGATTTTGCCGTCCTTAAATTCAAGGCGCACGTTTTCAAAACGGAATCCGTTTTCGATGGACGGTGTGTTGTAGCTTATCACGCCGTTGACGCTGTCCTTGACGGGAGCGGTGTAAACTTCGCCGTCGGGGATGTTGCACGCGCCGTCGCATTTGATTGCTGGGATACCTTTGATTGAGAACGTCAAATCGGTGTCTTTTGCCACAATCCGCACTTTATCCGTGCGATTCATCAAATCAACCAGCGGATTCATCGCATTGCTCATCTTTTGATAGTCGAGGCAGCATACGTCGAAGAAGTAGTCCTCGAACGCCTCGGTGCTCATACCTGCAAGTTGACTCATGCTCGGAGTGGGGTATCTTAAAATAACCCAACGGGTGTGGGCGACGCGCCTGTCGCTGTGTACGGGGATGCCGTATCTCTTGTCGTACTCTTGCATTATGCTCTCGGGCAAATCGCAAAGCTCATAGCTGTTGTCGCCGCCGCGAATGCCGATATAGCAGTCCATTTTATCCATAAAATCGGCGTCGCGCTTTGCCCACATATCCAGCATTTCCGCCGTCGCACCTTTGAGGATTTCCTTTTCAAGACGCTTGTCGATGATGTTGAGGAAGGGGATGCCGCCGTTTTTGTACACCTCGCGGATGATGCATGCGGGCAGTTGTTCGCCGCATCCGATTGCGTCAATCCACACCTTGTCGCCTTTGCCGACGTGGATTGAATAGTTGACCAAATTGTGCGCAAGCACTTCTTGCCTTTTGTCGAGAATCATAATTCACCTGAAATTTGTTGATGAAGATATTATAGCACGATTGCGGTGATTGTTAAACCGTTTTTTACAAGTGAGTATTGCTCAAAAAAAACCGTTGCCGCGAAAGTTGCTTTTTCGGGGCGGTGTGGTATAATGTGTTCAGAATAAATTTTTAAAGGAAGGCTTTTTATGGATCTTACCTATAAAAGACAAAACGTTTACGCTTTGGCGGACGAGCAAGAGCTCAAAGCCATAAGCGATTATGCAGAGGGTTACAAGAGATTTCTCGACAACGGCAAAACCGAAAGAGAAGCCGTCAAGGAAACAATCGAAATGATTGAGAAAAAGGGTTATAAGCCTTATACGCTCGGCGACAAAATCAATGCCGGCGACAAGCTTTATTACAACAATCGCGGCAAGAGCTTGTTTATCGTAAGAGCGGGCAAAGCGGACGTCGCAAAGAACGGCGTGCGTATTCTCGTCGCTCACGTCGATAGCCCCAGACTCGATCTCAAACAAGTTCCGCTTTATGAAAAGGCAGATATGGCGTACTTCAAGACGCATTACTACGGCGGTATCAAAAAGTATCAATGGCTCACCATTCCGCTTGCGCTTCACGGTGTGATCGCGCTCAAAGACGGCACGTGCGTTGACGTCAAAGTCGGCGACGAAGAAGGCGATCCCGTGTTCTATATCACCGACATTCTTCCGCACCTTGCGCAAGAGCAAGTCACAAAGACCATTGCGGAAGGATTCCCTGCCGAAAATCTCAATCTTTTGGTGGGCGGCATCCCCGTCAAAGATGAGGAAAAGGACGCGGTGAAGAAAGGCGTGCTTGAAATTCTCAACCAAAAATACGGCGTGTGCGAAGAGGACTTCCTCTCGGCAGAGCTCGAAGCAGTGCCTGCGTCCAACGCTCGCGACGTCGGTTTTGACAGAGCGTTCGTCGCAAGCTACGGTCACGACGACAGAGTGTGCGCGTATCCCGAAATCACCGCAACTCTCGACACCGACACCGACCAAACCGTCATGTGCATCCTTGCCGACAAAGAGGAAATCGGAAGCGAAGGCAACACCGGCATGCAGTGCGTCATCATAAGCGACCTTATCGACGAAATCGCCAAGAGTTTCGGCGCAAATCCGTCCGTCGTGCGCGAACATTCAAAGTGCATCTCGGCAGACGTCACCGCAGCTTACGACCCCTCTTTTGCATCCGCATTCGAGGAGATGAACGTTGGCTACGTCAACAAGGGCGTGACCATGAACAAGTTTACCGGAGCAAGAGGCAAGAGCGGTTCGAACGACGCGTCCGCCGAATATATCGCATATTTGAGAGGCGTGTTCGCAAAAGAGAACGTTGTATGGCAAACGGGCGAGCTCGGAAGAGTTGACCTCGGCGGCGGCGGAACGGTTGCTAAGTACATCTCCAAGATGAACATCGACACCGTGGATATGGGCGTACCCGTGCTTTCCATGCACGCACCGAACGAACTTATCTCGAAAGCGGATCTCTATACCGCGCACAAAGCGTTCAGTGCATTTGTAAAATAACTTAAATACAAAGAAACGAGGCTTGCAAACGCAAGCCTCGTTTCCTGTTTTTTTGATATTTGTGAAGAAAAAAACATATATTACACTTAAAAAAAACCGTATTGACATTTAAAATTCGGAATGATATTTTTAATGTGTGAGGAGAAATATTGATTAAAATAGTATAGTTTAATAGTGTCGGATGTCATATTTGATTGCAAGGGGGAGAATAAAGTGCAAAAATCCATTTTTCACAGAATTACATCGGCTTTCTTGTTATTATTGGTTCTATGTTGTTTTGTTGCGTGTTCAAAGACAGATCAAGTTTTATTTGCAGAGAACAAATATGTGTATATGGGTGAGCCGCTTAAAATTTGCGACGGAGTTGTGATAGAAGACGCATATTTAAGTTTTACCGAGATTTCAGAAAAAGAGTATAATCAAGCCGAGAATAAGAACAATTTATTGAGAAACAGACGAAACAATGCGTGTTTTCGCATCGATTTAATGTTTAAATTCGATGGGTATGACGAAGTACATCCGACGTGTTCCCCTGCCGGAAACCATCCCCGATATGGCAGATTATTATTTTATGAGTATGTCATTCGAATTGGATGGAAAAGAAATAAAGCTTAATTACGAATGGTGGCGGTTTATACGGAATTATGATACACCCGATAGATGCGCTATAAAGATAGTAATAAGCGTAAATGCGATGCCATTTGATAGCAGCGAAGAAAATAATGAGAGAATCGTTTATATAGAACTCGTTTCAGTGAATATAAATGGTGAACCGAGATAGTGATAAATAAACAATGTGAAATAAGAAAATAAAATAAATAGCACAAATACAATAGTTGATGGCAAATACGAGCTTATTCGAAAGCGGATATTTATTCGGCTAACATAGCGTTCGCGCATTTGTAAAATAAGTAAAAAAGGACTTGTAACGCAAGTCCTTTTTTATAAACATTTTTACGGAAATAATCATAAAACGGTGTTTTATCCGTGCGATTTGCATAGATAAAACACCGTTTTTGAGTGTTTGAACAATTTTATCCGATCAAAATCGAGTTGTTTGATATCGTAAATCTCGTTTCCAGGAACGCCTTTGCACATTCTTGCATTTTTGCAATATCGGCATACGCAACCGTTTCGATGCCCGAATGCATTGCAAGTTGCGCAAGACCTATATCGCACGCTCTCATGCCGAGATTTGCGCTTGCCATAAGCCCTATGGTGCTGCCGCAGCGTTGGTCGGAATTGTTGTAATAATCTTGTCTTTCGACGCCTGCTTTGTCGAGTATGGTTTTTAGCATTGCGGAAGACTCGCCGTCGGTGGAGTAGTTGACATGATGTTTTATCACTATGCCCTTGCCCATGTACACGCGCTCTTTGATATCCGTTTTTTCGGGGAAGGAGGGGTGAAGGGCGTGTGCGTTGTCAACGGAAAGTATAAAGCCGTTTTCGCATGCGGACACAAAATCGTCTTTGGTTTTGCCGAGTCCGCTCGTGATTTTTTCAAGCACGGTTTGCAGAAGAGAAGAATTTGCGCCTTGCTTTGTAAGGCTGCCGATTTCCTCGTTGTCGAAGCATGCGCAGATTGCGACGTTTTGCGGTTTGCAAGACACGAGAGCCGCCAAGGTCGAGTATGCGCTTGTGAGATTGTCTATTCTCGGAGAGCAAAGATATTCTCCGTTTGCGCCGCTTCTGAAAGGCGACGTCGCAGGCACGACGTAGAGGTCCGCATCGACGATTTCGTCCTCGGTGAGAGTCGAGTAAAAATCTTCGACGTTGCCGATAAGCGGCAACATGTCCTTTTGTACGCTCACCGAAAACGATGAATTTACGGTGGGGTTGTGGTGTATCGCAAGAGAAGGAATATTGACGTTGTAGTTGCTTTCGATGGTTCTGCTCACAAGCATATCGCCGTGTTTTTCAAGCACTCTGCCCGCAATTTTCAAAGGTGCGTCGAGCATTGAATAGAGGATAAGTCCGCCGTACGTTTCGACGTTGAGGCGCGCACCCTCGGGAGAGGGAATGACCTCTTTGCCTTTGATATGCAAACAAGGCGAATCGGTGTGGCTTGCGGCAATGTTGAAAGCAAAATTTTCGCCAACGACAAACGCAATGACGGAGGTGCCGTTTTTGACCACGTAATACTTGCCTCCGACTTCAAGTTTCCACTTTTTTGCAAGGTCGAGTTTTTCAAAACCGTGTTTTTCGAGAATGTATTCGCTGTGCTTTACGGCGTGGTATGCCGTGTAGGATTTGTCCAAAAAGTTGATGACGTCCATAAAATAGTCCTTATTATCGTTTTTTTATATGATAATCCCAAACCGTAATATTTGCAAGCGTTGCAAAAAGATCGCGATTCCATGATGTATTTCGGCATAGGACACGTGCTTTACATCACATCTATGGCAATCCGCTTCCCCGGCTACGAAATGAATCTGCTTTGGTCGGCACTCGGCTCGGCGGCAATCGTCGGCGTAATGTTTCTCGTGTGTGTTTACGCAATGAAAATGCAGTTTGGCAAATTCCTTATCCCGAGCATAGCGTATGCATTTTTGCTTTGCTGGTTCGTGGTGCTCAGCGCAACGTACGTCAAGCCCGCACAAGGTTCGGCATCGGCAGGTATATTGCTTGCAGGCGCGATACTTTTCGTGCTCTCGGATATGGTGCTTTCAATGACGTATTTTTCAAAACCTGCCGACTACGAGCACAAAGGTATGCTCAATCCCGAATCGCGTCTTATGATAATCGTCAATCACGTGACCTATTATCTTGCGCAATTCCTCATTGCGCTTTCGCTTTTGTTTATCTAAAAAACGAATCCGATTTCCGCAATTTAAAATCGGCATGCGCCTTAAAACGCATACCGATTTTTTAATATTCGCATAAATATCAGAGCATAAGAATTGTAGGGGTTGTTCGTTTGGACTAAACTATAGGTGATTTTGCGGTCAAAAACAATACTTTACGATATGATTTTTTGTGGATAAACTAGTTGTTTTTGTCGTTTCCGTCGGTTTGGGATTTGTTATGTTTGAGGGACAGATGCTTCCTCGGCTTGACGATTTCGTTGACGGAGATTTTGAATCTTTCAAAATCAACGCATTCGGCTTGTATGCTCAACTCGTCGCCCACTTGAAGCACGGTGTCGGAGGCAGGCACTATCGATACACCGTCGCGCTTTATCGTGCGGATAAGCAAATTGCTCGGCCACAATACGTCGCGGATGGGCTTATGCATTGCAATCGAGCCGTCCTCGACCGTGGTTACGTAGGTGTGTTTTTCAAGATGAACGTTTTGTTCGTCGAGTATGTTGTCGAGCAGTTCGTCGTAAATGGAGCGTCTACCGCACACTTCGTTGACCATATAGCCGAAGGAAACGCCGAGTACAACGGGGATGAGAAGAGTAAATTGCCACGTAAGTTCCACAACCATAATTATTGCCGTGAGCGGCGCTTTGACTATCGTCGTGAAAAAAGTTGCCATGCAAATCATGACGATGCAGTCGGCATATTCGGGTGCCATGCCCCACATGATTGAAAGTTTCGATACAAGTGCACCTATACATGCGCCTATTGCGAGCATAGGAATAAAGATACCGCACGGAACGCCTGCACCGAGATTGAACGCCGTTGCGATGATTCTCATCACAAGCACCAAAATCAGCGTTACTACAACGGGCGATGAGAAAATCGTCGCAATCGACTGTTCCCGACTTCCGCCGAGAGTGCCGAGCGATTCTATAAACGAATGGCCTCCGCCCATGACGGATACGCTTATAAGCCCGAATACACCGGCAAAAATAAACGGGAAGAGCAATTTCAGATAGTTCGTGACAATCGCGTGCTTTGTCTGAATTTTGGCAAACATTTTTTTGGATAGCATGCAAAGGGCGTAAAAACCTATTCCGCAAAGTCCGCTCGCGATAGCGGCAAGCGCGACGAAACCGTAACTTTTCAGCGGAATTTGCACAAAAGCGAAGGATTGCAAACTTGCCGATATGTTCATGCCCATAAAACCGTAAAGTGCGTTTCTTGTTATTATTGCGGAAAGCACCGAGGAGAACGCGCATATGAAAATCGCAGGCGTAAATCGTCTGTGTGCCTCTTCAAATGCAAACGTGATGCCCGTAAGCGGTGCGTTGAACGCAACGGCAAGTCCCGCGCACGCTCCGCCCGTGATTTGATAGCGTTTTTCCATATCCGTGCAACGAAGAAGTTTTGACGTGCCTTCGCCGCAAGTTGCGCCGATAAACATGCTCGGACCTTCCGCGCCTGCCGTCAAACCCGATATTATGCACGCAAGGCAGGACGCCGCCATTGCCGGAAGAGATTTGTACCATTTAAGTTCCAGCAAACCTCTTGTCGCGCCTTCCGCTTGCGGAATGCCGCTTCCGCGCACCATAGGCACGAATTTTGCAAGAGTTGCAATCCCGAATGCGATGATTGCAAGCACGACGAAAAGCAGCGGTACGAACGCCGGATTTTCGCGCACGAGAGCATATAGGTCTTTTGAGTATTTCGACAAAAGCTCCGCGGCAATGTTGAAATACGTCACGACGATTCCTGCCAGGAGACCCGTGACGATGCCCACCGCCATGAGCTGAACGCCGTGTCTATATAATCTTGAAAGCAAATTTTTGTCCATATTGACTCACTTTCGATTTTGATGTTTGCATTATAGTTTTATGCAAAGTCAAAATCAATTCAAATTATCGAGCTGATTTTTATTAAATTTTTCAAAAATCTCGCGTTTAGTCCTTTTGGTAAAGGGCGAGGGATTTTTTCAGGCTTGCTATCACGTTTTGGCGCAAGGATTCGGGCGACAAAACTTCCACGTTGCGGTTGTATTGAAGCACCCAATAAAGCATCGCTTTTTCGCTTGCGACTATGGTTGCGACAAAGTATTTGTCGTCGAGTTTCTTTGCGGTGAAGTTTGTGCCGAACCAGTCGTAAAGTGTGTCTGCCATGCCTACCCAGCATTTTAGAGTGATTGCGACGGGAGCGTCGTTGTACATGTACGGCAATGACGTTGCAATGCGCTTGTAGTCTATGCCTTTTTCAAAGCCCTTGTTTTCGCGCAAAGGCTTTGCGTCCTCGTCCAAAATGTCGATGTCGGTGATTTTGTCCATGCGATAAAATCCCACCTCGTCAAACATTTCGTCGAACATCATAAGATAGTAGCGTTGATTGTGCAACAACATTTGATAGGGCGAACCTACGTGCGGTTTTGACACGTGCAACTTTTTATCAAGCCCGATTTTGTTGTAATTGAACTTGATTTTTTTGCCTTGCTCGATTGCCTCGTCCACGACGTCGATATTGTAGAAAAACGCCTTGTTGTCCGACTTGTCCCACTCTTTGACGGAATAGACGTGCTTGACGTGGCTTTTGAAGTTTTGACCGCCGAAAGATATGAGCTTGTCAATAAGCTGGGCGGAGTGCGTAGAGTTTACGTTGCGAGAGGACAGAACGCTGTCGATGAGAAGACGAAGCTCTGCGTTTTCAAATTTGCGCGAGGCGAGATACGTGCCGTTTGAGCACGATTCTATGTCGAACCCCATTTCTTTGAGATAGGATATATTTCGTCCGACGGCTTTTCTTTCGCACACGACGTCGTAATCTCGCTCCAGAATATCGATGATATTTTGCTGGGTGAGAGGGTGTTCTTCGTCGCTGTATTCGTCAAGAACCTGATAGATGCGCATTATCAAAGTTTTTTTTGCTTCGAGAGCCATGATTGCCTCCTTTTGAGAGTTTATATTTATTGTCGCGCGTGCGTGTAGGCGCGATGAAGAGCGGTTTTTACAAAATATAAAATAAACGCCGCAATGTACCGATTTCGGTACACAGTATAGCATATTATATGTTTGTAAGCAAGAGGAAAACAAAATTCCTCAAACGGAAAACTCAATGCAAAGGAGAAAAACAATGAAAATTTTTATGAGCAGAATAAGCAATCAAAAGAGAGTCAACAACGCGCAAATCGCAACGGACAAGGACGGAAAAATCGTGTTCGTTCGCATGAGCCTTATGCGCAAAGCATCCTAACGTATTTTTTTGCGAAAGTATTTCGCTTTTTTGCGGCTTGCCGACGTCGTTTTGCTCTCGGCACCGCACCCATACCCTTTTTTGATCGAAAACCCGACAGCCCCTATAAGTCGGGTTTTCGGCAATTATTTGCACTATTGTCAAATTCGTTTTCGAGGTGTATAATCAAATTCGATTTATAATCGCCTATATTGGAGAAAGGTATGAACAAAAAGATTTCGGCATTTGCAAAGGTTATTGCGGTTGCGATATGTGTGGCAATGATTCTTGCCACGCTTTGCGCGTGCGGCTTGTTTGGAAACGGCGGCGACGACGGCAACAAAACGCCGCAACCGAGCTCGACAAAGCTTTCCACACCCGTTGTTACTATATCAGAAAAAGGTCTTGCAAGCTGGGGCGCAATCGCAAATGCGACGGGTTACGAGTATGAGATAGACTCGATCGTCGGTACAACGACGAAAACGAGAGTGCAGCTTCAAGCAAACCAAACCATAATCGTCAAAGCGGTCGGTGGCGGCAAATACGAAGATTCCGATCCGTCCGCCCTTCAAAAATACGAGGTTAAGCAAGCGTGCAGCCACCAAGACATCGATTCAAACGGTTATTGCGACAAATGCGGCGCGGTTACGCCGTCGAAATGCGAACATGCCGACAAGAATGACGACGAAGTGTGCGATGTTTGCGGCAGAAGCGTAATAGTGTCCTTCAACTTGTTCGCGATCAACGATTTGCATGGTATGTATTGCGACTCGGAAAGACAACCGGGCGTGGACGAGTTGACGACTTATCTTAAAAATTATCAATCATCCTCGAATACGATAGTGCTTTCGTCGGGGGATATGTGGCAGGGTAGCAGCGAGTCCAACAACACCAAGGGCAAACTTGCAACCGAGTGGCTGAACTATATCGATTGTGCGTCGATGACGCTTGGCAATCACGAGTTTGACTGGTCTACGGAGAAAATCAAGACCAACGCTCAACTTGCAGACTTTCCCTTCCTTGCCATAAACGTTTACGACAGGACAACGAACAAGAGAGTGGAGTATTGCGACTCTTCCGTCGTGGTCGAGTTCGGCGACGCGAAAATCGGCATTATAGGCGCAATCGGCGATTGTTATTCGTCCATTTCTTCGAGCATGTGCGCGGACGTGTATTTCAAGACGGGCAGCGAACTTACGACTCTCGTCAAGCAAGAAGCGAACAAACTGCGCACGCAAGGCGTGGATTATATCGTCTATTCTTTGCATGACGGCGGCGACCAAGGTTCGTACATGGACTGGTACGACACCTCGCTTTCAAACGGATACGTCGACATAGTTTTTGAGGGACATACCCATCAAGCCTATTCGTATGCTGACGATTACGGCGTGTATCACATTCAGGGCGGCGGCTACAACAAGGGCATAAGCAAGGCGGAAATACGCCTGAATTTTGCAAATCAAAAGCATACCGCAAGAAATCAAGGCGTCGTGTATAACACCGTCTATTCCTCGTGCAAAAGCGATTCGATAATCGAGAACCTCGTTGCCAAATACAAGGACGAAATCGGCAATCCCGACGAGGTGGTCGCGCGTCTTTCCTCGTATGCGTCGAGCAGCGTAATCGCAGACAAAGTGGCGCAAATCTACTGCGAAAAAGGCGTTGAAAAGTGGGGAAATAAATACGATATCGTTCTTGGCGGCGGCTATATAAAAACGCGCTCGCCCTATTCGCTTTCCAAAGGAAACGTAACGGTGTCGCAAGTGCAAACGCTCTTGCCGTTTGAAAACAAAATCGTACTTTGCTCGCTCAACGGCACGGAAATCAACAACAAGTTTATCCATTCCACAAACAAGGAATATCACGTTGCGTACAGCACGTACGGCAACGGCGTGAAAGACAGCGTGCTCTACAACTCCAAAAAGACCTATTACGTCGTCACGGATACGTACACGTCCGATTATCATCACCTGACGGTGATAGACAGCTTGGGCGACGACGTGTTTGCTTGGAACTTGCTTTGCGACTATTTGCGACAAGGCAAAACGTTTTAATCGGCTTGTCAAAACAAACGAAAAATAACGAAAACGGCACTTAATGCGCCGTTTTTGCATGTATAAAATGTTTATGTTGTAAAAATATGTGGTGTCATCGTTTGTTTGATTCGTATTGTTCAAACAGCTTTTCAAATGCGGGAACGGAGCGTTTTATCATGTCATGACTTACGCAGTATGCGATGCGCACGTAGCCTTTTGCACCGAAATCGTCGCCGGGGACGAGAAGCAATCCAAGCTGTTTTGCCTTGTCTGCAAAAGCGTTCGCATCGTCTTCAAGAGATCTTACAAACAGATAAAACGCACCGTCGGGACGTACGCAATCGTAGCCGATTTTCGTAAGCGAGTTGAAAAGCAAGTCGCGGTTTTGACGATAAGCGTTTAGGTTCGGCAAGGCGTCCACGCACTTTTCGATGACTTTTTGATAGGTGGACGGAGCGCACACGTAGCCGAGTGCGCGTCCTGCTCCGCATATGGCAAGATATAGGTTCTTCGCATCGTCGGCTTTCGGGGATACCGCAATATAGCCTATGCGTTCGCCCGGCAAAGACAAGGACTTGGAATAGCTGTAACAGACAATCGTATCGCCGTAAAAATTCATGATATACGGCACTTCGACATCGTAGGCAAGTTCACGGTACGGTTCGTCCGCAATTATAAAAATACGGTGTCCGAATTCTTTGCTTTTACG
>ULWM01056241.1_pt1 | contig 30864 bp, 36 predicted proteins | sample 1960331 | NCBI WGS metagenome assembly ULWM01 (sample SAMEA4835812, study PRJEB28245) | human gut metagenome | biome: gut microbiome; material: fecal sample | place: Denmark | collected 2008 | reverse complement strand
ATGAGTGCTAACAACAAAACAGTATTTCAGAAAGGAAGGGAGCGGCTATGGAACTGGATATGCGGAAGATGCGTATATTGCAGGCCATAATCGACGATTACATACTGACCGCGACCCCCGTGGGCTCACGGACGGTATCAAAGAAATCCGACATCGCCCTTTCTTCCGCCACTATACGAAACGTGATGAGCGACCTTGAGGAGATGGGATACCTTGAGCAGCCCCATACCTCCGCCGGACGCATACCTTCCGAAAAAGCATACAGGCTTTATGTGAACAGCATAATGCACAGGGCGATGCTCACCGAGAGCGAGCAGAGGTTTATTCAGAACTGCTATTCAAATACCATCAACAAGGTGGACGAAATAGTGCGCCAGACGGCATGGGTGCTGTCAAACATGACCAAATATACCTCCCTTGTGCTTTCTCCCAACATCAATGCCGTAAAGCTGAAGCACATTCAGCTGGTGCCGGTGACCGAGGGCAAGGCTCTGGTGGTGATAGTTACCGACGCGGGTATTACCCGCGACTACATGATCAGAGTGCCCAGGGACATCACTGCGGAACAGCTTGAGCGCATTTCCAGAATACTTACCGAGCGCCTCCGCAACAAGCGGCTGGATACGGTAAATCAGGAGGAGATACCCGAGCTGTACGTCACCATGAAGGAGCAGAGGGATTTCCTGAATGATACTCTGGATACCGTGCGCAATAGTGCCGAGAACGGTTCAAAGCTTGAACTGTCAGGCGCCAACAATATGCTCAATTACCCTGAGTACAGCGACATGGACAAGGCGAGGAGCTTTCTGAACGTTATTGAGTCCAAGGATATGCTCCGCAACATGCTTACTGAGGCAACAAAGGTCGAGTTTTCGGTGACAATCGGCACGGAGAATCCTTCGGAGGATATGAAGGATTGCAGCCTGGTCACGGCTACGTATAAAGTGGGCGGGACGCCCCTTGGTTCCCTCGGGGTGATAGGGCCTACAAGGATGGATTACGCAAGGGTGCTTGCGGTGCTGGGCCAGCTTGGCAAGAGCCTCGGCACCATACTTACAAATATGTTTGAAGAGGAGCAGCGGTAAATTGGATAAGAAGCATGAGAACAGGAAAAAGGACGACAAGGATCCCGTAGAGCCGAAGCCTGAAAAGAACGAGGCCGAAGAGGAGCTTGTACCCGAGGAAACCGTAACTCTCAAGCAGGATGAGTTCCAACAGGTAAGGGATCACATCACAAAGCTTGAAGGCGAGCGGGATGAAATGAAAAATCTGGCTCAGCGCGTTCAGGCGGATTTTGATAATTTCCGCAGACGCAATGCCAGCGTTTATGCGGACAGCCTGGCTGAAGGCGAACGAAACGTAATAAAAGAACTGCTGCCGGTGATTGACAACTTCGAGAGGGCGCTGAATAATTCCGAAAATGTGGATCAAAACTACGTTGAGGGAGTGAGGCTGGTCTACAAGCAATTGATGGATGTACTCACAAAGAAGGGCCTTGAGGAGATAGACGCCAGCGGCAAGTTCGATCCCGAGCTGCACAACGCCGTGATGCAGGGCGAAAGCGACGACGCTGAGTCCGGCGACATTCTGGAGGTTTTCCAGAAGGGCTATAAAGTAAAAGATCGCATAATCCGCCATAGCATGGTGAAGGTTGCGAAATAAATATTAAAAAGTATAAACTCAACAATAATCAGGAGGAAATAGATTATGTCAAAGATTATCGGTATTGACCTTGGTACCACCAATTCCTGCGTAGCCGTTCTTGAAGGCGGCGAACCCGTTGTTATTCCCAACTCCGAAGGCGCGCGTACTACTCCTTCCGTAGTTGCTTTTAAGGATAACGAGCGTATAGTCGGCAACGCCGCAAAGCGCCAGGCTATCACCAACCCGGACCGTACAGTAAGCTCCATCAAGCGTGAGATGGGAACCAGCTATAAGAAGCATATCGACGGCAAGGATTACACTCCTCAGGAGATATCCGCAATGATCCTTCAGAAGCTGAAGAGCGACGCGGAAGCTTATCTGGGCGAAAAAGTAACTCAGGCCGTTATAACCGTACCTGCTTACTTCTCTGACAGCCAGCGTCAGGCTACCAAGGATGCGGGCCGCATTGCCGGTCTGGAAGTCCTTCGTATAATCAACGAGCCTACCGCGGCGGCGCTTGCATACGGCATGGATAAGGAAACCAATCAGAAGATACTGGTGTACGATCTTGGCGGCGGCACCTTTGATGTATCAATCCTTGAGATAGGCGACGGCGTATTTGAAGTTCTTGCCACCAACGGCAACAACCGTCTGGGCGGCGACGACTTCGACCAGCGCATCATGGATTATATCGTATCCGAGTTCAAGAAGAGCAACGGCATCGACCTTTCCGGCGACCGCATGGCAATGCAGCGTCTGAAGGAAGCTGCAGAGAAGGCTAAGATCGAGCTTTCCAGCATGGTGCAGACCAACATCAACCTGCCCTTCATCACTGCGGACAGCACCGGCCCTAAGCACCTTGACATGACCCTGACCCGTGCTAAGTTCAACGACATGACTGCCGATCTGATCGATAAGACCAAGGAGTGCATGCATATCGCGATGAAGGATGCCGGCCTAACCAATGCCGACATAGATAAGGTCATTCTGGTCGGCGGTTCCACCCGTATCCCCGCAGTACAGGAAGCTGTTAAGGCCATTACCGGCAAGGATCCTTTCAAGGGCATAAACCCCGATGAGTGCGTAGCTATAGGCGCTGCTATCCAGGGCGGCGTACTGGGCGGCGAGGTAAAGGACGTTCTGCTTCTGGACGTAACTCCTCTGTCTCTGGGCATCGAGACCGTGGGCGGCGTATTCACCCGCCTGATCGACCGCAACACCACCATTCCTACCAAGAAGAGCCAGATCTTCTCCACCGCGGCGGACGGCCAGACCAGCGTAGAAGTTCATGTGCTTCAGGGCGAGCGCGAGTTTGCACAGTACAATAAGACTCTTGGCCGCTTCCAGCTGGCCGGTATTGCTCCCGCTCCCCGCGGCGTGCCTCAGATCGAGGTTACCTTCGATATCGACGCCAACGGCATAGTACACGTATCCGCTAAGGATCTGGGCACCGGCAACGAGCAGAAGGTCACTATCACCGCTTCCACCAATCTGAGCGAGGACGAGATCAACAAGGCTGTACACGATGCAGAGCAGTACGCCAACGAGGATAAGGCCCGCAAGGAAGAGGTAGAGATCCGCAACCATGCCGACAGCATGGTATACTCTACCGAAAAGACCCTCAAGGAGCTGGGCGACAAGCTGAGCGCCGACGATAAGGGCAAGATCGAAGCTGAGATCGCTAACGTCAGGAAGGCCATGGAAGGCAATGACTCCGCAGCTATCAAGGCCGCCAGCGATAAGCTGACCGAAGTGTCCTACGACGTATTCGGCAAGATCTATCAGCAGGCCCAGCAGCAGAATCCCGGCGCTGGCGCAGGCTTCAACGGCAGCGATGCAGGCAGTGCGAACACCGGCAGCGCACCCCATGACGACAACGTTGTAGATGCTGACTACGAAGTAGTGGACGACCAGAAATAAAGCTTTTTAAGGCTTAAACAATCAAGTTTTTAGAAGCAGGGAGCCAAAGCGGATTCGCTTTGGCTCCTTGCGGGGGAACAAAGATAAAGAAATAAGAGAATTCACGCGAAAGCGGCAGATGTAGAAAGTTGGGGAAACAGTGGCAAAGGCAGATTATTACGAAATATTGGGAATCAATAAAGACGCTTCCGAGGCCGAAATAAAAAGCGCCTTTAGAAAGGCTGCCAAGCAGTACCACCCGGATCTGCACCCAGGCGATGCTGAGGCAGAGAAAAAATTCAAGGAAATAAACGAAGCCTACGAGGTCCTTTCCGACCCTCAGAAGAAGGCGCAGTATGACCAGTTCGGCCACGCCGCCTTTGATCCCACGCAGGCACAGGGCGGCGGCTTCAACGGCGCCGGCTTCGGCGGCTTCGAGGATATATTTTCCGCCTTTACTGGCGGCGGCTTTGGCGGCTTCGGCAGCGGCTTCGGCGGCAGCTCATCGGCGCGGCGCAATGCTCCTGTGGCGGGCAGCGACCTGCGCTATAACCTTACCATAACCTTTGAGGAAGCGGCCTTCGGAACGAAGAAGGAAATACTTGTACCTCGTGAGGAGAACTGTGCGGCCTGCGGCGGTACCGGCGCGAAGAAGGGTACGAGCCCCGTCACCTGCTCCGTCTGCGGAGGCAGCGGTCAGGTGCGTTCGCAGCAGAACACCATGTTCGGCTCCTTCTCTACGGTTCGTCCCTGTGATGCCTGCGGCGGCACAGGCAAGATAATCAAGGAGCCCTGTCCGGAATGCAAGGGCAGAGGGCGCGTCAATAAGTCCAAGCGCATAGTAGTCAATATCCCGGCAGGCATAGACAATGGCCAGATACTTACCATGCGCGGCGAGGGCGAGGCGGGCCTCCGCGGCGGTCCAGCGGGCGACCTGTACATAAGCATTACCGTGAGGAGCCACAAGCTGTTCACCCGCAAGGGCTCAGACTTGTACATCACCATGGACGTTCCTATGACAGTAGCGGCGCTGGGCGGCGACATACAGGTGCCAACCCTCAGCGGCACAGTTAAGTATCACATTCCGGAGGGTACACAGCCAGGCACTACCTTCAGGCTGCGTGAGCAGGGCATAGTGCGGCTCAATACAACTCAAAAGGGCGATCTTATGGTAAAGGCTAATATAGTCATACCCAAGAAGCTCACAGCCGAGCAGAAGGATATGATAAAAAAGCTGGCGGATTCCCTTGGGGATAAAGTATCCGAGGCAAAGGTCGGCAAAAAGACCATATTTGACAAGGTAAAAGATAAGTGGAATTAGACTAAATGCTTTAGGGCGGCTTTACGGCCGCCCTTTTGTGTTGCCCAAAAGTGAGAAATGCAGTATATTATACTTTAGAATTATATGCATAAAGAGGAATAGATCATATGAAGTGGATGGAGGTTACCATATTTACTACCGAGGAGGGCCTTGACCCGGTATGCGCTCGCCTTGACATGCTTGGCATAAATCAGGTTATGATAGAACAGGGCAGAGAAAGCATAGAACAGTTCCTCAGGGATACTGCCAAGTATTGGGACTATGCCGACATGGATAGGCTCGTCACCGGCGACGAGCCCTGTGTAAAGGCGTACATAGCAGATGTTGCGGACAATCGTGCTGCCGTAAGGGCCATAGAGGATTCCTTTGCGGAGCTCAGGAATATGGATGTGGGTCTGGATCTCGGCAGCCTGCGCACCGTTGTGCGCATCACGGACGACGAGGACTGGGAGAACAATTGGAAGATATACTACAAGCCCCTGGAGATAGGCGACAGGCTGTTGGTGCGCCCCTCCTGGGAGAAGGCGGAGGACACCGGCCGCATAGTACTGTCCCTCGATCCCGGTATGGCATTCGGCACAGGCAGCCATCACACCACGCGCATGTGCCTTGAGTTCCTTGAGAAGACAGTAAAGGCGGGAGATGACATGATAGATATGGGCTGCGGCAGCGGCATACTGTCTATTGCTTCTCTGCTGCTTGGCGCAAAGGAAGCGGTGGCTGTGGACATTGACCCCATAGCCGAGAAGATCGCCTACGAAAACGCCGCCATGAACGGCATAGGCAAGGATACCTACACTGTTCTTGTGGGGGATGTGCTGTCCGACAGCGCATTGCAGGATAAGCTCTGCGAAAAGAAGTATGATGTGGTAGCGGCAAACATAGTGGCCTCCGTCATAATCGAGCTTTCCGCCATAGTGCCGAAACTCATAAAGAAAGACGGCGTGTTCATAATGAGTGGCATAATCGCAGAGAGGCTGGACGAGGTGCTCTGCGCACTCGACAAGAACGGCTTTGAGGTGCTGGAGGTAAAGGCCGGAGACGACTGGCGGGCTATACTGGCGCGGCCCAAGAGGTAAGCATGAACAGGTTCTTTGTAAAGCCGGATGACATGACGGAGGACAGCGCCGCCATCATCGGTGAGGATGTGAAGCACATATCCAAGGTGCTGCGCATGCAGAGCGGCGACAGGGTGATGCTGTCCGACGGCTGCGGGTATGAATACCTTGCGGAGATAGAGACTATCTCCAGGGAGAGAGTAGAGCTTAAGCTTTTGGATAAAAAACCGTGTCCTGCCGAGCCGAAGCAGCGCATAACGCTTTATCAGGGCATTCCCAAAGCGGGCAAGATGGAGCTCATTATACAAAAGTGCGTTGAGCTTGGCATAAACGGGATAATACCTGTGGCCGCGGAGAGAAGCGTGGTCAGGGTGAAGCCGGGGGAGTACAGGGCGAAGCAGACGCGCTATCAGAGGGTAGCCTGCGAGGCGGCAAAGCAGTCCGGCCGCGGCATAATACCCCATATAGGCGAGCTTACTACATTTAAGACCGCCGATATGTCCGCCTACGACCTTATACTCGTAGCCTATGAGGACGAGCGTCAGACCAGCCTGAAGGAGGTCCTGAGGGCGAATATGAAGGCTGAAAATATAGCTGTTATAATAGGCCCGGAGGGTGGCCTTGAAATTGGCGAGGTAGAGAGCCTGATAAATAAAGGCGGCAAAGCCGTATCCCTTGGCCGGCGCATACTTCGCACCGAGACCGCCGGCATGGCTACCGTCGCGATGATACTTTACGAGCTGGAAGAATAGAGGAATACAGGTGAAGGCTGCATACTGTACACTGGGGTGCAAGGTAAACCAATACGATACACAGGCCATGCGTGAGCTCATGGAAAACGCGGGCTACGATACTGTGGATTTTGAGGAAGAGGCGGACGTATATATAGTGAACACCTGCACCGTCACCGCCACCGGAGATAAAAAATCCCGTCAGATGATATCCCGGGCCCACGGCAGAAATCCCGATGCAAAGATCGTAGTGGCCGGGTGCTATTCCCAAAGGTCGCCGGAGGAGGTGCTGGCTCTGCCCGGAGTGAGTCTGGTGATAGGCTCAAAGGACAGGGCGAATATAGTAGGCCTCCTTGCCAATCTTCACGAAGGCAGGCTCAACGCCGTAGGCTCTCTTATGGGAGAGCATGAGTTTGAGGAGCTTGTGGCCACGAGGGAGGGCCGAACAAGGGCGCATTTGAAGATTCAGGAGGGCTGCGACAGGTACTGCACCTACTGCATAATACCCTATGCCAGAGGTCCACTGCGTTCAAGGACGCCGGAAAACATACGAAAGAACCTGTTGCTGCTGGCCGAGCACGGCTATAAGGAAGTGGTCATGACGGGAATACATCTTATGTCCTACGGCAAGGATATGGACTGGAAGGTAGACCTGACAGACGCCATAGCGCAGGCGGACGGCATAGACGAGATACAGCGCATAAGATTAGGCTCGCTGGAACCTCAGCTGCTTACCGAAAAGTTTGTTTCGGCGCTGAGCAGCAACCCTAAGATATGCCATCAGTTCCATCTCTCCATGCAGAGCGGCAGCGACGGAGTGCTCAAACGCATGAACCGCCGCTACGATACCGCCGTATATGAAAGGTGCGTGGAGATGCTGCGGGAAGCCATGCCGGGCTGCGCCATAACCACCGACGTCATAGCGGGCTTTCCCGGGGAGAGTGAGCGGGAATTTCAGGAGACCAAGGAATTCATACGCCGCATAAAGCTCGCGCGCATACACGTGTTCCCATATTCCAGGCGTGAGGGCACAGCGGCATATTCTATGCCGAATCAGATACCCAATGCGGAGAAGTCGCGCCGGGCAGGCGAGCTTATACATATAGGCGCGGAGCTGGAGAGGGAATACCTTCAAAACTTCCTCGGCACCGTGCAAGAGGTGCTTCTGGAAGAACCCGAGCAAGGCCTTATGAGCGGCTATACCGATACCTATGCCAGGGTAAGCGTTGAAGGCGCAGACGAAGGTATGGCGGGGCAGATGGTAAATGTACTTATAAAAGAAGCGGCAGAGGATCGCCTGCTGGGCAGATTAGTGATATAATAGGCTATAGCCAAAAATACAAATTACAAATAAGGAGGAAAGTCCATGGATGATTGCATCTTTTGCAAAATAGCAAACAAAGAGATACCTACGAGCCTTGTCTATGAGGACGATCTGGTAGCGGCCTTTAACGACCTTTCGCCTCAGGCGCCGGTACACGTGCTTATAGTGCCCAAAAAGCATTACCAGAGCGTGCTGGAAGTACCAGAGGGAGACGCCATAGTGGCCCATATGTTCCATGTGGCGTCCAAGCTGGCAAAGGAGCTGGGCATAGCGGAGAATGGCTTCCGTCTCGTCATAAATACCGGCAAGGATGGCGGCCAGAGCGTGCCGCACCTTCATCTGCACATGACCGGCGGCAGGGAGCACGGCTGGCCAGCGGGTTAGTACAGCGGTTAAACAAAAATACACAATTATTGTGTTGACTTGGGGGGCCTCTTCAAGTATAATAACTTTGTTTGGATTCCTATGCTTCGTATAACTCACGATGTGCTATGTTGCATTCAGAGGGGAGGGAAATTGATGGAAATTCGCGTAGGTGAAAACGAGTCCCTGGAAAGTGCTCTTAAGCGGTTCAAGCGCAAGACTGCCCGCAGCGGCATCTTGGCCGAAGTACGTCGTCGTGAACACTATGAAAAGCCCAGCGTAAAGCGCAAGAAAAAGGCCGAAGCAGCCAGAAAGCGCAAGTATTAATTCAAAAGAGACCTAAGGTTTAAGGTTCGGGATAGTAATACCTTCCCGTAAAAACCACAAGGCAGTCGTGGCGACAACGGAATAACAAACATCAATGGTTAAAAAGGATTCCCCGGTAGAAATTACCGGGGATTTTTTTGCTTTATTATGGCATATCTTAGCATATCCTATTTAGAGGTGACTGATATGCCATTTTTGAATTTCGGAGACCTTCGCCGCAAAGAGGTGATAAACATGCGGGACGGGGCAAGGCTGGGCTGCATATGCGATCTGGAGGTGGATCAGTGCTCAGGGCTGATACGATCCATAGTTGTGCCGGGGCCGCCGCGGTTCTTTGGAATACTGCGCAGCGATGAGGAGTTGGTGATACCATACGACCGTATAAGCAAGATAGGCGACGATGTGATACTGGTGGACGTGGTGCTCAAATAAGGCTGATACCTCATAAAAATGCTCAAAGCTATGGCGAAAAATCTACATATGTGGTATCATGCATAGTATAAATACAATACTTTGGGAGGTATTCCCCATGAAATGCCGATATTGCTCGAGCACGGAAAGCAAGGTAGTGGATTCCAGACCTACCGAGGACGGTACTTCCATTCGCCGCAGAAGAGAATGCACTAACTGCGGGAAACGCTTCACCACCTATGAAAAGATTGAAGAAATACCCATAATGGTAATAAAAAAGGACGGCACACGAGAACCGTTCGATAGCGAGAAGATACTTTCCGGCGTCAGGAAGGCCTGCGAAAAGCGCCCCGTTTCCACCGCGGATATGGAGCTTTTGGTGGACAACGTAGTGCGGGAGGTGTTCAACTCCCTTGAGCAGGAAGTAAAGAGCGAGGCCATAGGGGAGATGGTCATGAGCAGGCTGAAGGATCTGGACGAGGTGGCGTATGTGCGCTTCGCGTCGGTATACCGCCAGTTCAAGGATATAAATACCTTTATGAACGAGCTGAAGATATTGCTCGGTGAAAACTGATGAAGATGCAGCAGCAACAGGCCGCGCTGATAAAGCACGGCTTTATTTACAAAAGGACAAATAAGGGTACAGGGCTTTACTGCGCCGAAGCGCTGGATAAGGCCGGAGGCGTGTCCCACGGCTTTTCCACCCGTGAGGGAGGTATAACTGTCGATCCTCCAAAAGCGTCGCTGAACCTGAGCTGGACACGGTGCGGATCCCCGGAGGAAGTTATAGCCAACTTTAAGATATTCGCTGAAGGCGCGGGCATTGATTATGACGATATGGCGGTGGTGAACCATGAGCATGGAGCCAATGTGCTGAGGATCGCCCATGAACACCGGGGCCGCGGCTTCTATAAAGACCCGCTGCCGCCCTGCGATGGCATAATCACTGACGATCCGACCGTCACTCTCGTCACCTCTCATGCGGATTGCGGGGCGTATTTCTTTTACGATCCCGTTCATTGCGCCATAGGAATGGCCCACGCGGGCTGGAAGGGCACGCTGCTTCGCATAGGTGCCGAAATGGCCCGGCGCATGGCTGAGGAGTTTGACACCGACCCGAGCGACATAATTGCCGCAACAGGGCCCTGCATCTGTCGAGACTGCTTCGAGGTGGATGCGGATCTTGGCGAAAAATTCCAAAGTGAATTCGGCTATCCCGGAATATCGCGGCCGGGCAGGCCGGGCAAAGCTTATGTGGATCTGGAGCTTGCAGCTGCGGTACAGTTCGTTGAGGCTGGGATAAGGCCTGAGAGCATCACCCTGATGAACGCCTGTACCTACGAAAATCGCCAGCATTTCTTCTCCCACAGGCGCGATAAGGGAATAACCGGATCCATGGCGGCCTATATAAAGCTCATACAGCCATAAATTGCTTGCTTTCAACTTCCCCGTAGTCTGCCAAACTAAAGGCAGTATTTATGGGGAAGTTTTTGTATGCCTGAATATATAGTTTTTTCGATATGCCTGATAATACTGTCCGTTACGGGGGTGCTGAAGTCGCCATGCCGGGCAGTAGGGCTGAGTATGTTTGAGATGCTGTACATGCTGTTGTGCGCCTTGGCGCTTTCTGTATTTGATATGACGCTTAGCGTAGAGCTTAAGGTAAACGCAGGGGCTGCAGTGATGATATTCCTGCCGGCGCTGCTCGTGGAAGAGACTCGTGAGAATCAGGGAGGGGCGGTTGCGGCACTGGTGCTGTTTTCTTCGGTGATCGCCCTCGTTGAGCGCAGCGGCCTTGTATATGGCAGTGATAACGGCCTTTTCAGTGCGCTTATGGCGGGAACGTCCGCCGTGCTTTTGAATGAGAGCCAGGGCTGCGCCTGCTGCATAGCGGCTGGGATACCGGTGTTTTCCAGGGTAGTAGGCTGCTTTATAAACATGGCGTACGTAGGCTATTCCAGCCTTGAGATAGGTCCGGAGGTGCTGTTTTCGCAGCTTGCCGCGCTGAGTATGGCTATAGTAATAATATGGATACACAGCTTGTGCTCAGTTGCGGGTGCAGACGCCAAATAAATCAATATAACAGATAATTCGACCGTCCTTAACAGGGACGGTTTTGTGTTATGGAAAGAAATACTGTCATAGTTATATAGCAACAGGAGGGACAGGCGATGAAAAGGAGCAGCTTATCGGTGCTGCCAAAGGGAATACGGGAAGACGTAGAAGGGGTACTCAGGCCGGATACAGAGGAGATACGGGTGCGGGCCAACAGGCCGGTGCAACTGAGAGGGCAGCAAAGCATATTGCTGAATCGTATAGCCTCTGCAGAAGAGTGCGAAACAATGCTGGAGCTGGTATGCGCCCATTCGCTCTTTGCCTACGAGCAGGAGCTGCGCGGCGGCTATGTGACGCTGGAGGACGGTTCCCGGGTGGGCATCTGCGGCAGGCTGAACCCTTCCGGAAGCGTATCCATGCCGGGGAGCTTCAATATACGCATCGCCCGGGAGATAAAAGGGGCGGCGGACGGGCTTATGGAGAGGATAGCCACCCGGGACGGCGTGCTTTCCGCGCTGATAATTTCAGAACCGGGAGCGGGAAAGACCACGGTATTGCGGGACGCGGCGCGGCAGCTTTCAGCGCAGGGCTTGCAGATAGGCATTGCAGACGAGCGGGGAGAGATAGCTGCGTCGGTAAACGGTGTGCCAAGGCTTGACGTAGGGGACAATACCGACGTTATGGGAGGCTGCGCCAAGTGCCGGGCCATGGAGCTCATGATACGCGCCATGTCGCCTCAGGTGCTGATAACAGATGAGATAGCTACCGCAGAGGACGCCGAGGCAGTCATGGATGCTTCGGGCTGCGGGATAAGGGTGATAGCCAGCGCCCACGCTGGCAGCGCGGCGGAGATAGCGCGCCGGCGCGATATATCCGCCATAATAGCGGCGGGGGCATTTGATAGGGTGCTGCTTTTGAAAAGGCGGGGAGCGGAGCGACGGCTATATGACATTACGGAGGAGCTTATATGAGGAGCATGGCCTGCGTAGCGGCGATATGCCTGTTCAGCCTTTGGGGATATTCAAAGAGCAGGGCGCTAAAGATGCGCGCCGCGATAATGCGTGCCTTCGGCAATGACGTTCAAAGGCTATGCCGCGAAATGAAGCACAGGCCGAGGGAGCTTCGCAGCATGGCGCTTTACCTTGCAGCAGGCGAGCTGGGGGGATTTTGGAAGCTGTTGGGGGAGAGCCTTGAGGACTGCGAGCGGGCAGAGGAGGCGTGGCGGCGGGCCGCCGCGTGGCGCGGCTTTAACGTGCTTGAGGAAAGGGAGAGGGAGATAATACTCCTATGCGGCAGCGGGCTGGGCATAAGTCCCTCGGAGCCGCAGCTAAGCGCCGCCCAAAGGGCCGGCGAGGAGGCCCTGGCGAGGAGCGGGGAGCTGCAAAAGGAAGCGTCTGCAAAGGGCGTAATGTTCACTAAGGTAGGCGTGCTTATGGGCATAGGGGCGGCGCTGCTGCTGATATGAGGTGAAAGTATATGGGGATAGACATCGTACTAAGGATAGCGGGCATAGGCATACTGGTGGCCATAATATGCCAGCTTTTAAAGCAGACGGGCAGGGACGATATAGCTATGCTTGCGGCGCTTGCGGGGCTGGTCATCACGCTGAGCCTTGTGGTGGGCGAGATAAGCGCGCTGCTTGAGCAGGTTAAGCGCATATTCGGGCTGTGAATATGGGCGGAGAGATGCTTAGGCTGGGAGGCGCGGCGGTGATAGCCGTAAGCATAGCGCTGGTGCTGAAAAACCAGCGTCCGGAGCTTGCGCTGCAGGTGTCCGTGGTCACGGGCATAGTGCTGCTTGGGGCGGCGATAGCCATAGCCGGTGAGATTAAGCAGCAGGCGGAGGAGTTTATGCGGGACTATTCGGTGGACGGGGCAGGCATAGCGGCGGTGGTAAAGATAACCGGCATAGCGTATACCACGCAGTTTTCTGCGGATATATGCCGCGACGCGGGGGAAAGCGCCGTGGCCTCCCGTATAGAGCTGGCGGGGCGGCTTATGATGCTGCTTGCGGCGCTGCCCATGGTGCTTTCGGCAGTGGAGGCGATATGCGGCCTCGTAAGCTGACAGGGCTTTTTCTGCTGGGGATGCTGCTGCTTTTTCCGTTGGCGGCGCGGGCCGAGGAGATATCCGTGCCGGCGGTGGAATACGACATATCCGGCTGGGAGGATATATGGCGCGAGATACAGGCGGAAACAGGAATGGCGGCAGGGGGCGCATCGGTATCGGACGCGATAGCGCGTATAAGGGGCGGAGACCTTGAGGGGCTGCTGGAGCTTGGCAGGATAAAGGAGCTTTTCCGCGAGAAGCTCGCAGAGAGGGTAAAGGGTATGCTGGGCATAATAGCCACGGCGTTCTTTTCCGCGGCGGCAGGGGCGGCGGTGGGGACGCAAAAGGGGGTGGGCGAGATGCTGAGCTTCTGCCTTACCGGGCTTTGCATATCCGTTGCCGCCGCATGCGTGTGCGCACAGATGAAGGAGGCACAGAGGGTGATAGACGGGGTGGCTCAGCTTGGCGAGCTGGTATCGCCGGCGCTTATGGTAATGATAGCGGCAGCCGGCGGCAGCGCCGTATCCGCCGTACAGCCTACCTCCGTATTGCTTTGCAGCGGCATGACGGAGGCGTTTCGAAGCACCTTCATGCCGTTCATTCTGATGATGTGCGCGCTGTCCACGGCGGGTACGGTCAGCGAGAACAAGCAGCTCAAGGCAATGGCTGGGCTGATAAAGAGCCTTTTGAAATGGGGCATGGGGCTGACGTTCACCTTCTTTCTGGGCAGCGTAAGCATAAAGAGCCTGAATGCAGCGGGACTGGACAGCGCGGGGGTGAAGGCTCTTAAATACGCCTTTGATAAATCCGTACCTGTAGTGGGCGGAGTGATATCCGGCACATATGAAGGGCTGAGGGCCGGGGCGATTGTGCTGAAGAACGCGGCGGGTACAGTGGCGCTGCTGCTGTTGCTTTTGTACTTTACAGCTCCCGGCATACGAATGCTGTGTTCGGTCATAAGCATGAGGATAACCGCCGCCATATGCGCCGTGGCGGACGATGGGAGAATATCCGCTATGCTTACGGCGGCGGCTGACAGCTGCACGTATATGTTTGCTGTAAGTGCAATAGCGGTGCTGATGAATATGCTGGCCGTTGCGGCGGCGCTGCTGGCTTCGGGGGTGGGATAAAATGACGGAAATGATAAGCATTCTTAACTCTGCATGCGTGCAGCTCATCGGGATAGCGTGCGGGGCATACATATTAAAGTGCGCCATACCTGAGGGAGGCATGCAGAGGAGCGCCAGAAAAGCGCTGGACATAGTTGCCCTTACGGCTGTCATAAGAATAATAACGGGAGTGCTGCCCAATGGAAGATAACAGGGCGAAGAAGCTGCTGAACAGCTTTGTAGACAGGTTAAAAGCAAATAAGCGGCTGGAAATAGCCGTGTACTGCGGCCTGGGGGCGCTTTGCCTGCTGCTCTGCCTGCCAACATACGGAGGAAAAAAGCAAAAGGAGGAGGCAAAGGATACTGAGACGGTTCAGCAGGACGACCTTGAGCAGAGACTCATGGATACGCTGAGCTGCGTGAGGGGCGCGGGAAAGGTAAAAGTAATGATAACCTACGAGACGGGCAAGGAGAAGATTCCGGCGATGAATACCGATATCACCCAAAGCAGCACCTATAATGGCGAAGGTGAGAACCGGACGGAATCATTAAGCCCCGTAACGGTATACCAGAACGGTGAAAACGAGGCCGTGGTACTTATGGAGAGGCAGCCTACGGTAAGAGGCGTGATAGTAGTGGCTCAGGGCGCAGCCGACATATCCGTAAGGATGAAGCTCCAGTCGGCGGTGCAGGCAGTGCTGGGGGTGGAAGCCTCCAGAGTCGAGGTGCTTGAAATGGGAATAAACGGAACGGAGGAATGAAATAATGGTAAGATTTGTCAAGAAGTATCTGGTGCTGATGGTGGTGGCTGTTTTGTTCGTAGGGGCGTTTTTGCTCAACCTGAAGACGAACGCCGCAAAGACTGGGTCCGGCGAGGGCGAGGCGTTTCAGCCCCCGGAGGAGGCGCAGGAGACGGAGTATGTGTCCGGGGATTATTTTGCCACATTCCGGGACGATCGGGAGCAGGTGCGTAAGCTCGAAATGGAGTATCTGGACGAGGTAATAGCAGCTTCTGCAAGTGACGATGAGACGCTTGCGGACGCACAGGGGCAGAAGCTAACGTTGGTGGAAAACATGGAAAAGGAGTTTACTGTAGAGAGCCTGATCAAGGCAAAGGGCTTTGAGGACGCGGCGGTAACATTCCACGCAGGAACGGTCAACGTAGTGGTAAAGGCCGACGAGCTTAGCGACAAGCAGGTGGCGCAGATACTTGAAATAACCAAGAAGGAGACCGGCGAGCCTGCAGAAAACATAAAGGTGATGACGGGCAAATAGGCAAATTCGTGACTAAACTGCAAAATCCTGATCATTATCTATGCAGAAAAGGCAAAACCTGTTATAATAATAAAACAAATACCTGAAGGAGGCATGCATAATGGCAACTGAAGAGAGCATTTCCATGGAAGCAATGGATATACAGGGCGGCAAGATAACCTTCGCGCCTGATGTGATAGCTACAATAGCCAGCCTTGCGGCAAACGAGGTAGAGGGTGTAGACAGCCTGGGCGGAACGGTAGTAGAAGGCATTACCGGCATGCTCAGCAAGAAGAGCATGACTAAGGGCGTAAAAGTAGACATCAACGACAATACCGCCACAATAGACATAAGCGCCATAATCAAATACGGCTTTAAGATTCACGAGGTATCTACCAATCTGCAGCGCAAGGTAAAGAGCACCATCGAGAATATGACAGGCCTGAATGTGACGGCCGTAAACGTATTCGTGCAGGCAATAGCTTTCGAGAAGCCTGAAAAGAAGGCGGCTGTCCCCGCTCCCGCAGAGACTGAAGAAGAAAAGGAATGCTGATAAAGCCTTCCATCACTTAAAGCTAAATTAATACAGAGGTATCAAATTATGAAACCAAAGGTACTCGACAGGATACTGCTGGTGCTGGTAATGCTGGTGCTGTTTGCGCTGGGCTTGTGCTTTATAGGCGTTGCGCTTAACTTCATAACGGCTGACACTGTAAACGCCATAGCCGCGCTGCCCTACGCTTCCGCCATAAACGGCTGGATAACCGCCGGTGTCGGATTGCTGCTTTGCCTTATCGCTATAGTACTCATTATAGGCTTCAACCGCAGGGCGCCCAAGAATCAGGCACCCGCCTCGGCTGTTATCTCCCAGAACGAGATGGGTATCTCCAGCATAACCCTCGCGGCCATAGACGATATGGTCAAGCGTCATTGCGCTACTGCGAACGGCAATGTCAAAAAGTGCGACAGCCGCATTGCAGTGGTCGAAAACAAGCTCAAGATCGACCTGAGAGTTGTAATAGCAGAGGAAGCCAATATTCCCGAGACTACAGAAGCCCTCAGGACCAGCCTTATAGATTACATACAGACAATTACCGGCATACAGGTGAGCGACGTCAGCATTCTTGTCTCAACTGAGCCCGAGAAGAAGGCTGAAGCCTGATCCCCCTAAAAACAGAGGAACATACGATGGACGAATTTAGGCAATTTTTAAAGGAATATAAATGGCGCGTAATAGGCATTGCAGGCGGAATACTTTTGGCGGTGCTGATATTCACCATAGGCTTCTGGCGTACTCTGCTGTTGACCGCCATTACAGCCTTGTGCTATTTCGTCGGATGCATACTGGATAAGGGCGGCAAGGAAGGCCTTCAAGAGGCTTTGAGCCGTTTATTCAGAAAAAATTAACGTCAAGAGGTACTTTTACAAATGAGCAGAAAAACCGCCCGTGAGGTCGCCATGAAGCTTGCTTTCGCAAGCCTTTTCGGAGGAGAGGAAACCTATGAGGACGTGTTGGACAAGTCCGGCATCACCGAGAAGCCCATGGAGGAGGACATAATCTACTCCGAGCAGGTATTAAAGGGCATACAGGAGCATGAAGCCGAGATAGACGACATTATCAACGAATTGTCTATCGGATGGCGCATAGAGCGTATGCCCAAGGTGGATCTTTGTGTGCTTCGAGTTGCGATCTATGAGATGCTGTACAGGGACGACATACCCTGCGGCGTATCCATAAACGAAGCGGTAGAACTCGCAAAGCAGTTTGGCGGCGACCGCTCCTCCGCTTACATAAACGGCATGCTGGGCACCTTTGCGAAGCGAATAGAGGGCGAACCACAGGCATAGGCCTTATGGAAAAACATAAAAGCTTACGCAAGGCATCGTTTGCGGTATCGCAGGCGGTGCTTTATTGCTGGAAAAAGGACAGCTTTTAGGGTATGATATAATATGAAAAATCACAAGCGGCGCACGGAGGGCAGATGGCAAGGCTGATAGACGGAAAAGAAATAGCTGAAAGCATATATGAGAACATAAACCTCAGGGCGCGGGAACTGCGCGGCAGGGGCGTGATACCTAAGCTCGCAGTAGTGCTCGTGGGAGATAACCCGGCATCCAGATTATACGTCAACTCAAAAGAAAAACGCGCCAGAGAAAACGGCATAGAAACAGAAGAACACCATCTTGACGGAAGCGTGGCGGAAGCCCAGGTTACGGAGCTTATAAAAAAGCTGAATACCGACGACACTGTACACGGGATATTGGTACAACTCCCGCTGCCAGAGCATATGGACAAGCTGCGTGTGCTGTCATGCATCTCTCCCGGTAAGGATGTAGACGGTCTCCATGCTGTAAATGCAGGCGCGCTCATGACGGGAAACAGGGGCTTTATACCCTGCACGCCCAAAGGAATACTGCACCTGGTAAAGAGCACCGGCATAGACATAGCCGGCAAGCGCTGCGCCGTGATAGGACGAAGCAGCCTGGTTGGAAAGCCTGCCGCCCTTCTTATGCTCAACAGCGACGCAACTGTGACAGTATGCCACTCCAAAACGGAGAACCTGGGCAGCATCACCAAAGAGGCGGATATACTCATATCCGCCGCGGGCAGGCCAAAGCTTATCACGGCGGATATGGTAAAGCCCGGAGCCGTAGTGATAGACGTAGGACAGAATAAAATCGACGGAAAGTGGTGCGGTGATGTGGACTTCGAGCCGGTAGAAAAGATAGCGGGGTATATAACCCCGGTGCCGGGAGGAGTTGGCCCCATGACCATCGCCATGCTTATGGAAAACACAGTGGAGGCTGCGGAAAACACCATTGTTGGATAACGGCTACAAGCTGACGGTGACTCAGCTAAACGAATATGTGAACGGTATGCTCAAAAGAGATTTGCTTTTGAACAATGTTTGCGTATGCGGAGAATTGAGCGGATTTAAGCGGCATTCCTCAGGACATCTTTATTTTTCGCTGAAGGACGAAGGGGCGCTGGTGCGTTGCGTAATGTTCCGGCAGAACGCCTATGAGCTCGAATTTTCGCCGGAGGACGGTCAATCCGTAAGGGTATACGGAAGCGTGTCGCTTTACGTCAAGGACGGCCAGTACCAGCTTTACGTCACAGCCATGGAGCGGGAGGGCGAAGGAGAGCTTTTCCGCCGCTTTATGCTGATGAAGACACGGCTTGATGCCAGGGGCTACTTCGATGAGAGCCATAAGAAGCCCATACCGAGGCTGCCTAAATGTGTAGGCGTGGTCACATCGCCTACGGGAGCTGCGGTGCAGGATATAATCAATATAACGCGCCGCCGCTTTGAAGGTATGAACATACTTCTGTACCCGGTACGGGTTCAGGGTGAGGGGGCGGCAGCGGAGATCGCCCATGCGATAAACGAAATGAACCGCATAAGGAAGGCGGATGTACTGATCGTGGGCCGCGGCGGCGGCAGCATGGAGGATCTTTGGCCCTTCAATGAGGAGATAGTCGCCAAAGCCATATATGAGAGCAAGATACCCGTTGTAAGCGCCGTAGGGCACGAGACGGATTTTTCCATAGCCGACTTTACAGCTGACATGCGGGCTCCCACACCGTCTGCGGCGGCAGAGCTTTGCGTGCCGGAGCGGGCAAGGCTGGAGGGAGACGTAAGGACGGCTCTCGAAAGGCTGCGCTCGGCCGCTACGGGCTATGTTGGACGGATAAAGGCGGAGCTTTCGGATATGGGCAAATCTGCCGCATTCCAATCTGCCCACCACCGGATAGCGCTGCTGCGCAGCGAGGTAGCGGCAGAGCAGAGCGCCATGGCGAACAATGTGAGGGCAGAGACTGCCAACGCCGCCCATTCCATAGAAAGCCTGGCTGCGCGCCTTGAAGCTCTGTCTCCGGGCAAGGTACTGGAGAGAGGCTACGGTATGGTGCAGGCCGAAGGCAGGTACGTAGGCAGCGCAGCGGAGCTTAAAGAAGGCTTGGCTGCAAGGCTTATAATGAGAGACGGTACCGCGAATATTACTGTGGACAGAATAAACCTAAAGCAAGCGGAGGAAACGCCATGGCAAAGAAGGAAATGACATTCGAACAGGCCAAGGAAAAGCTGGACGGCATAGTGGAAAAGCTTTTAGACGGCAATCTGCCAATAGAAGAAATGGTTAAGCTTTACGAGGAAGGCGCGGGGCTTTCCAGGTATTGCCTCGGCCTGCTTGCCCAGTACGAGGGACGCCTCGAAAAGGTAGACAGTTCCCTTTCGGAGGTCTGATATATGCGTTATAAGCATGAGCTGGCCCGGTATAAGGGCATAGTCGAAGAAAAACTGTTTGCGATAGTGGACGGCTGCGGCGCGCCGAAGGATCTTAAAAGCGCCATGCGCTACAGCCTCGAGGCGGGCGGCAAGAGGCTCCGCCCCGCAATGACGCTGTACGTATGCGAGATGCTTGACGGCGACATACGGCGCGCGCTGCCGTTTGCCTGTGCCCTTGAGATGATACACACCTATTCTCTCATACATGACGACCTGCCATGCATGGATAACGATGATTACAGACGGGGCATGCCTTCCAACCATAAGGTGTTTGGCGAAGCAAACGCCGTATTGGCGGGGGACGGGCTGCTTTCGCTGGCATTTGATACCATGCTTGCTGCAATAGCAAATAACCCCTGTCAAGGCGAAATAAAAGCCGCACAGGCGGTATCCGAGGGCGCAGGCGTGCAGGGCATGGTAGCGGGTCAGGTGGCAGACCTGGCTTCTGAAAAGTCCGGTGCGCGGGATATGGATACGCTGCGCTTTATACATGTCAACAAGACCGGCGCAATGATACGCGCGTCGCTGCTTGCGGGCGGCTGCGTAGCGGGCGCTGATGAAGAGCAGTTGAAGGCGCTGAGCGATTTCGGATATGCTTACGGCGACCTGTTCCAGATGACTGACGATATACTTGATGTAGAAGGCAGCTTTGAAAGCATGGGCAAGACGCTGGGAAAGGACGCTCAGGAGGGAAAGCTTACATATATTTCGCTGGTAGGCCTTGAGGAAGCGAAAAAAATCGCCGGACAGACGGCTGAAAAAGCATTGGCGGCACTGGAAATCTTCGGAGAAAAGGCGTGGCTTCTGCGGGAGCTTACAAACGCCACGTTAAGCCGAAAAAGCTGACGGAATGCGGGATATTTACGGGATATAATGAAAACCAGTTACATTGACGGCATCAAAAGCATAGAGGATTTCAGGCGCATTCCCGAGAATGAGCTTGATTGCCTTGCCGCGGAGATAAGGGAGTTTCTGGTGCGGTCGGTATCCAAGACCGGCGGGCACCTGGCCTCCAATCTCGGCGTGGTGGAGCTTACCATAGCGCTGCAACGCGCCTTTGATACGCCAAAGGATAAGATCATATTCGATGTGGGCCACCAAACCTATGTCAACAAAATATTGACCGGCCGTGCGGCCGAATTCCCTACGCTCAGGCAGATGAACGGCCTTGCGGGCTTTCCCAAGACAGAGGAGAGCGAATTTGATACCTTCAATACCGGCCATTCCAGCACTTCCATTTCTGCGGCGCTGGGCATGCTGCGCGCCATGCGCATAAAGGGCACGCCGGGACGTGTCGTGGCGGTGATAGGCGACGGGGCGCTTACCGGCGGCATGGCCTTCGAGGCCCTCAACGATGCGGGACAGAGTGAGCTGCCGCTTATCGTCGTACTTAACGACAACAATATGTCCATATCCAAGAATGTAGGCGCACTGCCAAGGCATCTTGACAGTATGCGCGTCAGCAGCGGTTATCTCGCCTTCAAGCGAGGCATGGTGAATATGCTGGATAAGATGACAAAGGCTGGGCCGCGTATACATGCCTGGCTGTCAAAGGTAAAGTCCAGGATAAAGTACCTTCTGCTGCCTAATGTGCTGTTTGAGGAGCTGGGCTTTACTTATCTGGGCCCAGTGTCGGGTCACGACATACAGAGTCTTACAGAGGCGTTGAATCTTGCAAAAAAAGTGCCAAATCCCGTGCTGCTGCACGTGCTGACCGTCAAGGGAAAGGGCTACGGCCCGGCGGAAATGGAGCCCAGCAGATTCCACGGCATAGGAAAATTCGACCCCGATACCGGCAGGAGTCCCGGCACGGCTAAAAAGGACAACTCGGCCATCGCAGGAGAGACGCTGTGCCGCATTGGCAGGCAGGAGAAGGACCTTGCAGTCATAACCGCTGCCATGAGTGAGGGTACCGGCATGGAGCCCTTCAGAGAGGCGTTCCCGGAAAGATTCTTTGACGTTGGCATAGCTGAGCAGCACGCCGTAACCATGGCCGCAGGGCTTGCTATGGGCGGTATGAAGCCTGTGGTAGCAATATACTCATCATTTTTACAGAGGGCTTACGACCAAATGCTCCACGATGTGGCGCTGCAAAGGCTGCACGTGGTCTTCGCCATAGACAGGGCGGGCCTTGTGGGCGCGGACGGCGAGACGCATCAGGGCGTGTACGATATTGCCTACTGTCTGACTATGCCTTATGTGGAGATATATTCCCCGGCCTCTAAGGGCGAGCTTGAGGAAATGCTCAAAATGGCGGTGGAGGGCGACGTCCCTGCTGCTGTGCGGTACGGAAAGGGTACACTGCCGGATAGAGTATACCCGGCGGTAGAGTACGGCAAATGGATTGAGATAAAGCCCATAGCCAAGGTTACGGTGGTAGCTACGGGCCGCATGGTGGAGATAGCGGAAAAAGCAGTTGAAAACCTCGATGTCGGGCTGGTGAACGCAAGGTTCATACGTCCTATGGACGAGGATATGCTGGATATAATAAAACAGAAGGCTTCTTACGTCATAACGATAGAGGATGGTATTGCCCAGGGGGGCATGGGCAGCAGAATAGCCCAGCGGCTCGCAGGCATAAAGGTCGAGTGTATGGGAGTGAGTGAAAAGCCAGTGGGCCAAGGTACCTGCGACGAGCAGACTAGGCTGTGCGGCATGGATGAAACGGCCGTCAGGGTGCGGGTATTGATGGCCATGGAGGGAATAAAATGAGCGGAGTAAGGGCAGATGTAAGGCTTGTGGAGCTGGGGCTGGCGCCCAGCCGTGAAAAGGCGCGCACGCTTATAATGGCGGGCGAGGTGTTCATCGATACATTGCGGATAGACAAGCCAGGCGCGGCTGTGCCAGAAGACGCGTTGCTTACCGTAAAGGAACAGGCAATACCGTTTGTGAGCCGCGGCGGATTGAAGCTCGATAAGGCTGTAAGGAAATATGGCCTTGATTTTACCGATATGGTGACCATGGACGTGGGAGCCTCTACCGGCGGCTTTACCGACTGCATGCTGCAAAACGGCGCAAAAAAGGTATACGCCATAGATGTGGGCTACGGACAGCTGGACTGGAAGCTGAGAAACGATCCGAGGGTCGTAGTGATGGAGCGCACAAACGCCCGCAATATGGAACCGGACTGGTTTACAGAGGCTCCTGACTTTGCCTCAATGGACGTTTCATTTATATCAGTTAAGCTGATACTGCCCGGTATATATAAAAGCCTTCGCGAAGGAGCACAGGCAGTCATACTCGTAAAGCCGCAGTTTGAGGCGGGCCGAGGCCGGGTAGGCAAAAACGGCGTGGTGAGGGATAAGGATACACACCGTCAGGTAGTGGAGGATACCGCCCGTTTTGCCCTGGACACAGGGTTCTCTATACGTCAGATAGACTATTCTCCCATAACCGGGCCGAAGGGGAACATAGAGTTTCTGCTGTTGTTGGAAAAAAGCGGCACAGCAGGAGGTACAGAGGTATTGGCCGACATACCGCATATTGTGGATATGGCGCACGGTGAGTTGGCCTGATGCATATTTTTTTCAAGAAAATAATATTTATACTTGAAATATGACGATAATATGCATACAATTAATGTACATTAAAATTATTCTTTTGCTGACGAGCATATTATCATAAAAAGTCCATATGCCAACCGTCGCGATTTATAAAAACACTTTTTCAATTTACAGAGGAGCTTTAAAGTTAAATGCGAATCCAGAGCATTGGCATATTTGCAAACCCCAATAATGAAGGCGCACTGGCCGCAGTAAGCTCTGTTTACGGCGTAGCAAGGAGCCGGGGCATTAAGTGCTTTATAGACAGATCCTTCGCAAATATGGAGGAATTCAGCGGCTACGAGACGATACAGGAGCAGGTTCCCGGCCTCATGATAGCCATAGGCGGAGACGGCACAATACTTCACGCGGCAGGATACGCCGCCGAGCACGACATACCCATACTTGGCATAAACTTTGGCCGCATAGGATTCCTGAGCGAGATAGATGTAGAGGGCATATCCGACGCGCTGGACGCTATAGAGAGCGAGCAGTACCGTGCGGATAAATGCATGATGCTTTCATGCAGCGTGAATGACTGCGCCGCTAAGGACTGCCTTAACGAGGCGGTTTTGTACAGAAAAAAGTTCTCCGGCGTAGTATCGATTACTGTAAATGTGAACGGCATAGATGCTGGAACGGTCTCCTGCGATGGCCTTATAGTAGCTACGCCGACCGGCTCTACAGGCTATTCCATCTCAGCCGGCGGTCCGGTAATCGCTCCTAACACTGACGTTGTGATAATCAACCCAATATGCCCTCATACACTGGCCTTCAGGCCTATAATCGCGCCCGGGGATTCCGTAATAGAGCTTTCCATAAAACAGGAAGGCTTCCTGGGAATGGACGGCGTATCCACGGAGCGCATAGTGCCCGGAGACATGGTAAGAATATGCAGAAGCCGGCGCAGCGTGCGCTTTATAAGGCTCGGCGATCGGAATCTTTATTCACTCATACGAAATAAGCTTTCCTGATAAATACGTATTTATTTTTCGCGAAGCGGACAATCGCGAATATACGATATACAAGAGAAAAAATCATAGCTTACGGAGGAGTGAAGTAATGAAATCTGCACGGCATTCCATGATACTCGAGCTTATTGACCAGTACGATATCAATACGCAGGATGAGCTTGCCTCAATGCTCAATGACAGAGGAGTAAAGGTGACGCAGGCCACAGTATCCCGCGACATAAAGGATCTGAGGCTTATAAAGGTATTGACCGAAAGCGGCTCCTATAAATATGCTACGGTCGATAAGGCAGAGGCGGGGCTCAAGGATAGATTCATAAGCATATTTGCCCATTCGGTTGTATCCATGGCCGAAGCGGGAAATCTTATAGTCATAAAGACCATTACCGGCACGGCTCCTGCTGCGGCGGAAGCTATAGATTCTATGCGCCTCGATGACATAGTAGGCACTATGGCCGGAGATAATACTATTTTTGTTGCCGTAAAGGACCCGGCTGTCACCCCTGAGCTTATAAAGCGCTTTCAGGATATGCTCAAGGCCTAACTGCGGCGGAGAGGTTAATGTTAAAAAGGCTGTCTATAAAAAACGTCGCTTTGATAGAGCGGCTGGATATGGATTTCGACAATGGGCTTAACGTGCTTACCGGCGAGACCGGAGCCGGTAAATCCATCATTATTGACGCTGTAAATCTGGCGCTGGGAGAGCGGGCAAGCAGGGAGCTCATAACCACGGGGGCTGAAAAGGCGTCTGTAGAGGCGGAGTTCGATATAGAAGGCGAGGAAGCCGTAAAGTCCATGCTGCGGCAGAATGAGCTGGAGGACGACGGTCTGATAATATCCCGTGAGCTGTCGGCTTCGGGCAAAAACGTATGCCGCATAAATGGTACGCTCGTTAACCTTGCTACGCTTAAGCAGATAACAGACCTGCTGGTAGATGTTCACGGTCAGCATGAACACCAGTCGCTGCTCATGCAGTCGCGGCATATAAGGTTTCTGGATTCTTTCGCAGGGGAAAGGGATAGGGCTCAACGCGAAAAAGTGGCGGGGCTTTATTCCGAATGCAAGGCTATACAGTCAGAGCTTTTGGGCGGCTTCGGCTCCGAGGACGAGCGGGCCCGGGAAGCGGACATATTAAGATATCAGATAAACGAGATAGAAAATGCACGGCTCACTGCCGATGAAGAGCAGAAACTCACGGAGGAGCGGGCGGTGCTTATCAATGCAGAACGTATAATGACGTCGCTGCAGAAGAGCTCCGAGGCTGTCTCTGGAGACGAAGGGGCCGTGGGACTTCTCAGCCAAGCCGTATCTGCCATGAAGGATATATCAGGCATCTCCTCAGAGTACGGCGAGCTGTCAAGGCGGCTCAACGAGGCGTATTATACCATCGAGGATATAGGCTATACGCTCAGGGATATGAGGGATTCTTTCGACTTTGAGCCGGGCAGGATAGATCAGATAGAGCAGCGGCTTGAGGTCTATTCAAGCCTCAAAAAGAAATACGGTCCAGAGGTAGAAGATGTTATCGCCTTCGGCGAGCGGGCGTCGGAACGTCTCGGGCAGCTGGAGGGCGCGCAGGAAAAGCGGGAAAAACTGCAAAAACAGCTTGCGGATAAGGAAAAGCTGTATAGGGCTGAGGCGGCCGCGCTTACGGATATACGACGTACAGAGGCAGAAAGGCTGCAAGGTGAGCTGCTCAGCCACCTGAAGGATCTTGGCATGGAAAAGGCGCGGTTCGAGGTCAGGATCGACCCGCTCACGGAGCCGGGACAGAACGGCATGGACAGGGTGGAATTCATGCTTTCCGCCAACCCGGGCGAAAGCCTGAAGCCCCTTGAAAAAGTAGCGTCGGGTGGAGAGATGTCACGCATAATGCTGGCATTCAAGGCTATTGCCGCCAATGCGGATTCCATACCCACGCTGATATTCGACGAAATAGATACGGGCATAAGCGGCCACATAGCCGCGGTGGTGGGCGAAAAGATGGTGAGCATAGCGGATAATCATCAGGTGCTTTGCGTGACACATCTGCCCCAGATAGCGGCCCTTGCGGACGTACACTTTATGGTGCAGAAGCAGGACGATGGACAGACTACCAGAACAAGCCTGAAGCGGCTGGAAATGGAGGAACGGTACGAATACATCGCCCGTATGATGAGCGGCATGGAGGATTCAAAGCTAGCCTACGAGCACGCCAGGGAACTGATAACCCACTCTGAAGAAATCAAGCAAAAGCGTCGTAAAAATAAATAATAAAATACATCGGCATTACAAATCATAAACACTGCGAAGTTGCTTCGCGGTGTTTATTTTTATTCTTTAAGGCGGTGTATATATGAAAAGACTCTGGCAAAATCTTGCGAAATGCATAGGTCTGGCGATGTGTGTGACGCTCGTCTGCTTTAATTCAGGCGAGCAGATGAGTTATGTGCGCGGGCTGTCCAACAGCGTATCCACTGATCAGCTGGAAAATATATGCCGGAGCCTGAGCGGACCGCTAAGCCTCAGTATGGTCGACAGGGATGTATATGTTTCGGAAAACCTTTCCGAGACGCTCTCCGGAAAAAGCGGCAGCGCCAGCATTCGCCTTTTCGGCGCTATACCAATAAAGACCATAGAGTACGGCGAACGGCAGGACATAACCGTAATGCCGGGAGGGATGCCCATAGGCGTATCTATATATACAGACGGGGCGCTGGTGGTGGGCCTGGGCAGCATATCCGAAACTGCGCAAATATGCCCGGCGGCGTCTGCCGGCATAAGGGCCGGAGACGTCATAACTGCGGTCAACGGCGAGACTGTGCGGGATTCGCTGCATCTGAGCGAGCTTTGCTCTAAAGGCGGGGAGCTGACGGTGACTGTTCGCCGCGACGGGCAGCAGCTGACTGTCGCGCTTACTCCCGTTAAGGATCCGGAAAACGACACATACCGGGCAGGTATGTGGGTGAGGGACAGTACATCGGGCATTGGCACGCTGTCCTTTTGCAATATGTCGTCGCTCAGATACGGAGCGCTCGGCCACCCTATAACGGATATAGATACAGGCGCCATAATAGATGTAGGCAGCGGCAGCATAGTTGAATCCAGCATAATAGGCGTATCAGCTGGCAGCAACGGTATACCGGGCGAGGTAATAGGCTCGTTTTCAACGGCAAGCAGACAGTTGGGCAGCATAGAACTAAACTGCGAATACGGTCTGTACGGTGAGATGGACGAAATACCCGTCAACCCAATATACCCAAACGGCGTAAAGCTGGCATACCCTGACGAGGTGCATACCGGAAAGGCCGAGATACTGTCCACCGTGGACGATCGCGGAGTATGCGCCTACGAGTGCGAGATAATCAAGCTGTATCCGCAAAAGGAGATGAGCGGCAAGGGTATGGTGATAAGGATAACGGACAGGGAACTCATCGCAAAGACGGGAGGGATCGTTCAGGGCATGAGCGGCAGCCCCGTAATGCAGGATGGAAAGCTGATAGGCGCTGTTACTCATGTGTTTGTGAACGACGCGAAGTGCGGCTACTGTATATATTCTTGGTGGATGAACAGGGTTAGCGAAAAGATACTGTAAAAATTGGAAAATAATTGCGGTTTGCTGTTTTAAAAATGACCGAAATGTGCTATATTGGAATTACACGTGTTAAGGCCTATTTTTTTGCAGGAAGTTTCGTTGTATGAAAATGAGTAAAACAAAAATACTTGTAGTAAAAGATTACGCTAATTACTGCACTGAGTTAATAGGGCTGCTGAAAGATTCGGGATGCTTTGATGTGCTGCCGTCGGTGCATGACCCGAGGTCTGTTGTTGACAATGTAAAAGAAAACAAGCCTGATCTCGTGATACTTAATGCGACTATGGCAGGGAGCGATGGCATAGAGATACTAAGCACCATACGCAACTGCCCTGAGACGAAAGATACCAGAGTGGTAGTTATAACGCCCATACTGGATGACAGCCTGATAAATATTTATCAGGCGCTGGGCGCGGCATTTATAATACACAGCAGCAATCCTCCTGCAATGGTTTACCATAGGATTCTGGACCTTACTATGGACGACGAAGCAGGCAGAACTATAAGGGACGAGCAGCGAAAATGCGAATACGCGGTAATGGCGGAGAACATGGCGAACAACTTCTTCAGAGTGATAGGCATTCCTGTAAACCTTATTGGATATGCCCAGCTCCGCAAATCCATACTTTACTGTGTGGAAAACAGCCTTTATCAGATAAATCTGTCGCAGGATGTATATCAGTACGTGGCGGAATGCTTCGTAACTACTCCTAAAAGAGTGGAGCGCAACATTAGAACCGCCATAGAAGCGGCGTGGAGCCGCGGAAACATAGAAGCCCAACACAGATACTTTGGCAATACTGTAAGCCAGTCAAACGGCCGGCCTACCAATAAGGAATTCATAGCGAACATAACTGACAGAATAGTTACCCATCTGCGCCACAGTTAAAGAATATAAATACAATATGTCTTAAATCCCGTCCCGCGCTCATATATTTTGTTATGAGCTGAAAGGAAGGGTGATTTAATGCGCTACCTTGGACGGCGGTGGTACATATATGCCTTTGCAGCGGTTATGGCATTTGCAGCCGGAGCTTCGATGGAGTGGCAATGCGAGGGATATACGGCTGCCGCCATAAGCGCCATAGGCGAGATGAGCGGAGCCGGGCTTTTGAGGCTGTCGGGATATGGGCTGCTGTCTGCGGCTATGCTGTACTCGATGGCGGCGATAGCTAAGGACGTGTTGCCCGGCAGTATCCTTAAAACAACGGCGTTATGGATAAAATCGTTTTTAATGGGTCTTTTTACCCGAACCGTGATAGAGGACTGGCCTGGGCTTATTGGTATACCGATAATAGGCCTGTCCTTCATGGGAGGACTGTGCCTTTGTATGGGGCTTATAGTCAGGTCTTCGGAAAAGAGCGTAACCAAGGGGGAGGCGCTGGGAATGAAGATGGCGCTGTTCGCGGCGGGCGCATTAACGGAGGGGATAGTGCTGCCTTCCGTCATAAGGATGGTAGCCATGCTATCCAAATGATTTGACGGAGCCGTCGACCGGTGGTAAAATCATAGCACAAAAGAAAATGCATAACGAAGGGAACTTAAAATAATGGCAAGGAAAAGAGCAACTATAATTGTGCTTGACAGCGCCGGCATAGGCTGCCTTCCGGATGCCGCCGAGTTCGGCGACGTGGGGGCGAATACATTCTGCAACATATATAAAAAGCGCGGTCATCTGGATATACCCAATATGCGCTCTTTCGGTATAGGCAAAATAGAAGGCGCCGAACTGGGCGGATACGACGGAAAGATAATAGGCTGCTATGGCAGGGCGATGGAAAAAACCAAGGCAAAGGATACGACCTGCGGTCATTGGGAGATGGCCGGCATTATAATGGACAATCCTTTCAAGACCTATCCTAACGGTTTTCCCAAACATATAATGGATAAATTCGAGAAGGCCATAGGCCGCGGCACCCTTGGCAACTGCGTTGCCTCAGGCACCGTTATAATTCAGGAGCTGGGCGATGAACATGTAGCGACCGGCAAGCCGATAATATACACCTCCGCGGACAGCGTATTTCAGATAGCCGCCCATGAGGATGTAATACCTCTCGATGAGCTGTACTCCATGTGCCAAAAGGCAAGGGAGATACTGGTTGGAGACGACCTTGTGGGCCGCGTCATCGCACGTCCGTTCATAGGCGGAAACGGCAAGTATACCCGCACGGAGCACCGCAGGGATTACGCCATACCTCCAATAGAGGACACCATATTGGACGGCCTTACCGCAAAGGGCTTTGAGACTGTGGCCGTTGGCAAGATAGAGGATATATTCCACAAGCGGGGCATAACCACCGTAAATCATACCACCAATAACCCGGCGGGAATCGAGGCCACCATAGATTTCCTGAAGAACGGCGTCGGTAGCTTCATATTTACCAATCTGGTGGATACCGATGCGCTGTACGGACACCGCAACGACGTAGAGGGCTACGGCAAGGCTCTGGAGTATTTTGACAGCAAGCTGCCGGAGATAATGGGTGCGATGACCGACGAGGATATACTCATAGTTACTGCCGACCATGGCTGCGATCCCACTTTCCCCGGAACTGACCATACCCGGGAGTATATACCTATACTGGTGTATGGTAAAAAGCTTAAGGAAGGCGTGACAATAGGCACACGAGAGACCTTTGCCGATATAGGCTGTACCGTATATGAGTATATAACAGGCGAATCCTGGAGAACAGGTACCTCCTTCCTGAAGGAAATACAGTAAAAATTTAATACATGGCGCAATAATGGCCCCCTTTGCCTAATATTATTAAATAACGGCAAAGGAGGTCTTTTTATGGGTAAAAGGTTGGCGGGGACGCTGTTGGCTGTGGTACTGCTCATAAGCTTTGGAGCGGCGTACGGTGAGGAATATCCGGTGGACGTATCCGGCATGAAGGCGGCTGTGCTGTGCAGCCAGGATGGTCAGAGCATAATTGAATACAAT
>ULWM01052250.1_pt1 | contig 32166 bp, 24 predicted proteins | sample 1960331 | NCBI WGS metagenome assembly ULWM01 (sample SAMEA4835812, study PRJEB28245) | human gut metagenome | biome: gut microbiome; material: fecal sample | place: Denmark | collected 2008 | reverse complement strand
ATTAATTGTTTAACTCGTCCCATTTTAACGGGACACTAATGTGAATAAATATAAAACTGTCTGTTCCGATAAATTCATACGGATATCATATTTCAGTACACAAAGATACTGCAATATTTTCAATTACTAAGTCTGCCACCACATTATAAATAACATAGGCTCTAGTTAATTATACCGTTGCAAACTTGACATTATAATGGTTCATGGAAAGTCCAAGCAGTTCATCTGCCTGGTCATTGCAGAACTTCAGCACGGTCTCTTTCACCTTGAACCAGTTGAGATAGTCCTGCATGTACTTCGTGGCGACGCCCCAAAATGTCCCGTTAAGCCATTTCTTGAGCCTGTTGTGCAGTGAATTGACGTGCTGGATATGGAAAAATCCCCTCTTGACGTGCCGGCCAAGGTCTGCCCTGATTACGACATGTTCAATATGGTTGTCCATTGCATATCCCTTGTAGCTGACATGGCCGTCCGAACACAGCACCGTCCCTTGGGGCAGAGGAGTGCGCAGGCTTTCCGTGATTTCCTTCTTTGTCAGCCGTCCATAGCCACAAAATGTCATGTTGAGGTCGTTCTTCCTGTCGGCAGTCACTATGACAGTAGCCTTGTCCTTGGATATGCCCTTGCCTTTTGTCCCTCCACCACGCTTGCGGGGCTTGCGCTTCAGGTGGCGGCAGCCTTTATCGGACTTGTCAAAGAACGTCTCGTCGCTTTCGGTTATTCCGGAGAACGAGCTGCCCTCGTCCTGCTTCAGGGAACGCAATATCTTGTGCCGTCAGTCGAAAGCTGTCTTCTTGTTGATGTGCAGGGCGGCGGATATCTTGTCAAGGGACTTCTGTTCGGACATCAGTTGCATGTATGCCTTCACAAGCCCTTTCTTGTGGAGCTTCTGCTGCCACGTGCCGGTATATTCGGTGAAAGTCCTGCCGCAATCCTTGCACTTGAAGCGTTGCGTTCCGTGGTCCTTGCCGAAACGGTAGTAGCGGTTGCTTCCACAATGAGGACAGCAGCCCTGTTTTTCCAACAAGGCAGACAAACGAGAGCTTTCCGGGACTGTCGCCTCGCACTGATTGCCAACACTCAATGCCTGCAACAAAGATTGCCGTTCTGTCTCTGACAATGACCGCGCGGCTGACAATATTTCATTATAAGTCATGATAACCTCCTTTTAAAAAGATATATGCAATTAATATGCCACTTTACAACGCCTTGTTAAACTAGAGCCATAACATAATTTAACTTGCCTTATAATAATATTTTCCGATCGGAATAGTCAACCTTCCGCGAATTTGCGAAGTAAATAACCACTGACTTTCCCACCCCACATCCAATTATCTTTCACGTCCCGTTCCTTTTCAATTTCCATTCTCAATTCGGAAATCATCTAAAGTCTTTACCCATTTACTGACAACGAACTCCCCACCCTGCAATTTCAATTAAGAACTCATATTAAACAAATAAAAATATTTACGCCACACCCATACACCCTATCCGATTTTTTATTATATTCGTAACGTCAACCCGGCCAGGCCGTTCATAGCGCACTGCGTCCGGGAAAGGACACAAAATCCAACTTATAACCATAAACTATATATTCTATGAAAATTGGTATTCCAAAAGAAATTAAAAACAATGAGAACCGCGTGGGCATGACCCCGTCGGGAGTTTACGAACTCATCCAGCACGGCCACACCGTCTATGTTCAGGCCACAGCAGGCGAAGGCAGCGGATTCTCCGATGCTGACTATCAGCAAGTAGGTGCCGAGATACTGCCGTCGATTGCCGACGTGTACGAAACCTCAGAAATGATTATCAAAGTAAAGGAACCTATCGAACCGGAATACGCACTAGTGAAGCCGAATCAACTTCTCTTCACTTATTTTCATTTCGCCTCAGACCGCGCACTTACCGAAGCCATGGTCAAGAGCAATGCCGTGTGTCTGGCCTACGAGACTGTAGAGACACCCAACCACCAACTGCCACTTCTTATTCCTATGAGTGAGGTCGCAGGACGCATGGCTGCAATGTGCGGAGCCTACTATCTCCAGAAGACAAAAGGCGGAAAGGGCAAGCTCATAAGCGGTGTGCCGGGTGTCAAGCCTGCCAAAGTGCTCGTACTCGGAGGTGGCACCGTAGGAGAAGCTACAGCCCGTCTGGCAGCCGGAATGGGTGCCGACGTTTACATCTTCGATATCTCCCTGCCCCGTCTTCGCCAACTTGGCATGGAGCTGCCTGCAAATGTTCATCCGCTCTATTCCTCACCCCACAACATAATCAGCGAACTTGCCGATGCCGACATCATTGTGGGCAGCGCACTGATTCCCGGAGCTAAGACCCCGCACCTCATCACACGCGATATGCTCAAGAAAATGCAGCCGGGCACAGTCCTCGTAGATGTAGCCATCGACCAGGGCGGATGCTTCGAGACATCCCACGCCACGACACACGACCAACCGGTTTATACCATCGACGGCATACTCCACTATGCTGTGGCCAACATGCCGGGAGCAGTGCCCAACACATCCACCATTGCCCTTTGCAACGCAACACTGCGCTACGCCTTGGCACTGGCAGACAAGGGATGGCATCAAGCCTGCAAGGACGACCACGCCCTCTATCTCGGACTTAATGTCGTAAACGGCAAAGTCACATATAAGTCTGTTGCCGACGCATGGGGAATGAAATACGAACCACTCAATCTTTAAGATATCTCACACAGACAGCGCGCCACCATCATGACGCGCTGTCTTTATTTATCCCTGCCAACATACCATCATCCAGATATAAATTCCGCAAAGACATCATACCACAATGCCTTTCGGGCGATAGTCTGAAAGCAGTCAAACCTACCTTTTTCTTAAACCCGTCAAATTCAAGAGGTTTAAAACCCGATGATATTAATTTTCCACATATACTTCAACACGTCTTATTACATACAGACAAAACCATTAAGCCCAGATGGTGTACGCCGTCTGTAGATATCTGATGAACCTAATCTGATAAAGTTTCTAATAACGCTTTTTTAATTGTGTCCTTATTCACTGTATCTGTAGTAGATATGCGGAACAGTCGAAGTCCTAACTTTGTGAATATCTGATTTTTCAACGCATCACGTGATTGTTGTGCGTCACTTTCCTTATGGAAATGCCATCCGTCCACTTCCATAGCACAGATCGGTCGTTTGGTCAAGGAGTTATAGAGCAGGAAATCGACATGAGAGAAAGGACTCTCGGCAAATGCTTTCTCTTTATCATCCAGTTGATTCCAGTCTGCAACAAGTCTTGACAACGGATAATGACACAGCACTTCCGTATGGGGCAAGCCCAATTCAGCAATGGCTTTTATCAGGAGATCATATATCAGATTCTCTGACAGATATTCTGAAACGGTCGGATGATCAGCCTGATAAGCCAATCTTTCCGCCGTATATTGCCTGTAGAGCAGATCAAAGACAGAATGTAACTTGCTGGCCTTCATCTCAAAGTTGTTGTACTGAATATAGCTTATCAGCTGGCTGAGATTACAGTTCTGTGGCATTTCGTTTCCGTTTGTGACCAGACACAGCCTGTTCTTAGCACGTGAAATGGCCACATTAAGCAGATTGGCGTCATCCGAAAATTCGGTAGGACAATTATCCACCATACTCATGATGATTGTATCACATTCCCGTCCCTGATACTTATGTACCGTACTGGCTATGTCTTTTCCGACAGCCTGATTGATTGCTTCAGCCTGTGCCCGATAAGGAGTAATGATGCCTATGCTTTCCGAATCCGCACATCCCGGCAACACCTCTTGCATGATGACATCTATTTCTCTTTGGTTGAAATGTCCTCTTGCATGATTTCCGGGTACGGTTCGTACCACTTGCAATACGTCCTTTTCCCCTTTGTCCGTAGTCATGGCAACCAGTTCCCCATCGTAAAAACGCTGGTTGCAGAATTCTATTATCTTCGGATGACAGCGATAGTGTTCACGGAGCAGTGTCACAGGCGCATCCCGAAACACCTCTACGCACGATTGCAGGAAACTATGAGTGACGGCGTTGTATCTCTCATCTACCTGATATGTCGTCTGGATAGCCTTCAACGCCAACTCTTCTTCCCGGCTTACAACATTGGGCAACTGCTTGTCGTCACCCACAATCACGGCGTTCATGGCACACGACAGAGCCAGAGCTCCTGTCTTGATATCCACTTGTGAGGCTTCATCCATAACTACATAGTCAAATACCATGTCTTTACTGATACAGCTCTTTGCCGAATAGGTGGTGCTGAGCACAACCGGATATTCTTTCAAGAATTCTTCTGTTCTGGGCTTAATATCCTTGATGGTAAATTTGTTTCTTTGTCCTGTATTATACCGTTTGGCTATCTTGTCCTTCAATAGTTGCATGGAAGAGGTACGAAGCCTTTTCATACTTTTCTGGATATCTATGCTTTGTAGTGTCGAGGCAATTGATGCCATCTCCTGCTCCATCTCTGTTTTTCGAGCAAAGTAGTATGCCGATTCCAGACTGTTTATGATGTCCGATGGCTTTCTGTTTAGAAACACCAACATCTTGAATCCCAATGAAAAAGCCCACTGCAGTCTGAACCATACGCCCGGTTTATGTCCGTTCTCTACAATCATTTTATAACGGTTGAGCAATTTCATAAGTTTAGCCGACGGCTTACCGTTCAACCATTCATCTCCCGTATGGTTGTCTTCCCGCATATCGTTGTATCTCGATTCTTTTAACAGGGCATCGTATTCAGCCTTCAGCTTCGCCTGACGCAGTTGTCCGTCAAACCCTTGTGAAACAACTTGCAGCGAGCCTTTTGCCTGAGCGTTTACAACTGTTGGTTTGTCAATCCTCCAATCTGTCATATTTGGATATTCCGACTGGTTGGCGACGAACTTCTCTTTGTTTTGCACGCTGCCCAGTTGGGCCACGAGGAATCCCAGTCCTTCTCCGTTCAGTTTCTCGGCCACGTTTTCAACAGCCGAATTGTTGTTCGACACCACCAATACCGTTTTACCTTTCATCAGCAGATTGGCGATGATATTCAATATCGTTTGTGTCTTACCTGTTCCCGGAGGTCCCTGAATGATACTCACCTGATGCGTCAAAGCTGCTTCCACAGCTGCTTTTTGGCTGGCATTACATCCAAACGGATAATACACCTGTTTAGGCATACGGTAAGCAGCCAGCTTTGTTTTGTCACCCAGATATTGGGCTAAGGGGACATTGTCACGCTTCACATCTACCAGTTCATATTGCTTTGAAAGAATACTTTCATCATCTTCTTCTGCCATCAGTCCTGTTTCAGCAGCCAGTTTACGAAGATAATCCCATGTAGAGCCCCCGTTTTTGTCAATCGGTGTACGGGTGACATAGACCTCGTCTCCTTCCAGATTATCATAGTAACCATTATCATAGGTCACCCGATAAAATGTGTAGTAATTATTTCCAAAACGTAATAACTCTGATACATTATTAATATGTTTATTATTGATGTAAAGTCCTTTTTCTCCAAGATCAATTGTCTCCGGATTGGTCAAATAAAGCAAGCGCGACGGATTGTAATTGAACACATGCGGTGATGACTGAAACCGGACAGCCCAAAGGCCTTTCTTATTCATGGAAATAGAATAAACGCGCTCCGTAACAAACATTCGTTTGTCACCGCGTTTATCCAAATCAACAATCATACATTGTTTGACATCCATACTATCAAATGCGTATATTTTCAACTATATTTTCTATATCTGATATGATAGACATACCGTGATTGTTAATCTAATATGCTACCTCTTGCTTATTCATACAAGCTAATAGCTATCTGTCATAAGTGGATATTATATCTCTACAGATAAATGTTTGTCTATATTAACGTGAGCTCGACAAATTGTAAGTCCTTGTAAATTTGGTGATTAGCGAAAATTATTGTAACTTTATAGTACTGATTTATAAAGATTTACAAAGAATAATCGCTATTGTTACCAAGAGCAAAGTTATAGAATTATTTTGTATGGCAGAAGATTTAGCTTCGCCGATTTTCATTTTTACAAGTTTTTGGATACAATGATGGCAAAATATACGATGGAACCTGTCATAAAGCGCTCATATCACGTACATCAACCATTTCAAAGGTTAAAATCATGATAATTTTCCATGACTCGAGATATTGTGTCTGAAGCATTTCTGTCAAAAAAGTATTCCGGCATATAATTCAAGACACAAGAGCTTTGATAATTTTATTGTCAACCTATTGAGTGCAATTGCAGCCTACTTCTGCTTTACAAAGAAGCCGTGCATCAATGTTACGAGAACGATTGACACACAGCTCCGTATTGTTTTGAATTCGCCGAACTCACCTAAATAATAAATCTCCGTAAAAGTTCACTTACATTATTATTTCGTTACAAGGTTATACAAAGTCTGATAATCTTTGGCCACACCATACATCACCTTACTGCCACTAATAGCAGCAAAATGACGGCGTGCACATTCTATCTTTGCATCCTCAGCACCTCTAAGCTGTGATTCCTGCCAATCATTTCCCTTTGTCTCGGCAATAAAATATATGTGCTTCACACTACCTTCCTTAAAGACAATAGCCCAGTCTGGATTATAGTGTCCCATTGGTGTATTGATATAGAATCCACGTGGCAGTTTGGTATATACTTCTACATCATCTTCTTTCTCCAATGCTTCTGCAAAGTTTTTTTCTGTGCCCTGACTATCGACAACTACAATATCATATAAAGATCTCGAACTTTCAAAGGCATTAATGCCTAATTTACCTCTAATAGTACTTTCTGTGAAAATATCCATATCGTATGTATTCGTACTACGTTCATAGGCTATCTTCTGAATCACAGCTATAGCTTTAGCATCATTAATTATATTTGCCGTCCTTATTATGAATTCTTCAGGATTCATCTTGAACTGGGCAAAAGTCGTTGGTTTTATGCCCTTTAATATTTCCACTATGGTCTTTCGTGTCAGTCCGGTAGCAGTTACCAAATCACCCACTAAGTCATAGCGTACACTATTGCCTATCGCCTCCGATACATGTATTGTACGTGTCTTTCCTGCGGTCATTGCGACACCAGCCCGCAGAGACTCCTTATCCCGAATATTTTCTAAGGAACCACCTTCTATCACTATTCTTATTTCAGTTACATGAAGATGCTTGTCTATACTGTCAATCGCCTTCTTTATCAACTCATCCGTGCTAAAATCTACTTTATAGTAGGTTTTCACATTAATACGCTTCCATATTTCAGTAAACTTTTCTTTAAAAAGATCTTCTCTAAATGTCGCAATTTTAGGCTTGCGGGCATTATCCGGTTTCATACTATCTGGATTAAAGATGATATCCAGTCTGCTGATTATACCGGCCTTTATCGGATTCAGTTCCTCACCCAGATCAATGGTGCCTGCTTTCTTGTCATTGAAGTACTTTTCTGTCAGTTTGCCTTTCTTTATATAGCCATTGCTGATAAGCTCCTCATGGATCTCGCAAGCCAATTCACGATTGATTTTTACTTCCTTACCTTCTGAAGACGCCATTACAATATCTTCGAAAAGATGAGCTGTTACCAATACAGGTCTGTCTGCTACATCCTCAGCGAGTTCTGTCTGAAGCTGCTTACTAAATTGCTCATAGCTTTCACTGGCTATCACCGTCAGGATATTGACATCAAAGACTCCATCACCCAATACATCCTGATCCTGACGTTCCCCATTCTTATTTACACAAAGACGCATACCACGACCTACTTCCTGGCGTTTCTTTATCTCGTTGCTGGTATCCTTCAATGTGCAAATCTGGAATACATTCGGATTATCCCAACCTTCTTTCAGGGCAGAGTGAGAGAATATGAAACGCACCGGTTCTTCAAAACTCAATAAGCGCTCCTTATTCTTCATAATCAAATCGTATGCACGGATCTCATTATCGCCCTCTTTCTCTTTAGAATCTACGGCAACTCCCTTTTTATCCTGAGAGAAATATCCCTGATGTACTTTTTCGGCCGGATATTTTTTCAAATATTGGATATATGCATCTTCTGAGAAACGAGGTTGAATCTCTTGGACGACTCTCCGATATTCTTCCTCAAACATATCCGCAAATTTACCATTGCTTGTACCCTCCTTACCATAGATACGATAGCTGTTGACATGATCGATAAAGAAAAGTGAAAGTACCTTGATTCCTTTGGAGAATAGTTCCCTTTCTCTTTCTATATGAGTACGAATCGTTTCACGTATCTGAATCCTCCGCAACGCATCTTCATTTACTTTTCCAATAGCATCACCTTCATACAAAGTTATGCCATTCAGGAAACGGATAGAGCCATCAACGCCATCTATACGCTCAACTATGAAATGATCCTCATATTCGGCAAGCTCATCACTTTGGTCATAAAGATTAAAGCCCTCATCCACCAATCGCGTTGTTTGCTTAAAGCCATTAGCCGTTTTTACATCAAATGATATACGGGCCTGCGGATTACCTTTTCCTATGACGATTTCATCCAAATAGACAAAACCGTTTGTTGCTGTTGAGCCTAATTGTGAAATACCTTTCACCTCTATTTTCTTTACCAACTTCCGGTTGTAGGCATCCATGGCATCAAGCCTGTACACCATATTATATACATCGTCTTTTCTGTGGGTAGCACTATACAGCAAAGTGAACAATGGGTGAAACTTTGCAATACCTCTTCTCGTAGCGTTGTCCTTCTTGGCTCCCAATACACTTTGTGGTTCATCAATAATCATAATCGGATTTGTCTGAGCCAGTATATCAATAGGTCTGCGACTTCCAAATTCATCACGTTTTGAAAATATGATACGTGCAGCAGCATCTCCCTTACGCCCCTCCTGATTTTTATCTTCATTCATAGAACTGTTGAAAGCCTGCGTGTTGATAATCATCACATGCAAACCGCTATCGCTGGCAAAGCCATCTATCTTAGACAACTGCTTGGAGTTATATACAAAGAACTGTATGCGTTTGCCGTATTCATTGGCAAAGTGTTCCTGCATTGTTTCAAAACTCTTCTGCACACCTTCACGAATAGCTATACTTGGTACGACTATAATGAACTTAGTCCAACCATACAATTTGTTGAGTTCAAACATCGTTTTGATGTAGGTATAAGTCTTACCCGTACCGGTTTCCATTTCTATGGTGAATATAAGATTTGAAGTATCACCTTGCAGACATTCAACAGGTTTCAGTCCCCTGTTCATCTGAATTTGTCTGAGGTTTTCTGTTAGTGATTCACGGTCAAGCATCAATTTCTGATTACCAAAGCCTGTCAGATTGAACACTCCCTTATTTCTTCCTTGGTCTATCAAATAATCGGCACTATCACAATATTGCTGACCGGTAAAAATATCAGTAACACTTTTGGCAGCGTCAGCCTGAAAGCGCTGATGTTTATATTTAAGTTTCATAAATAATTCCTCTTAACAACTTTGTGAAAACCTCTTTTAGATAACCTTGATATTCTTCATGGCTTCTTCCTCGCTCCAATCCAGCAACTGTTTCAATGTTTCGAACACATTGATCTTTGCATCGTCACGTGCAAAACAGCTGTCGCGGAACAATACACGAAGTGGTTGCTTATCTGCCATGGCTTTCACTATATTCTCTGTAATATCCTCGGCAAAGCATGCTACAAGGTCGCCTTCATTGACAGAATAAATCATCTTGCCATCCACTTCTTCACTGGTCATAGGCAAAGAGAGCTGCACACCCCAACTGAGCATGGCTCCAAACAAAAGGTCAAGGTCAGAACGGTCACTCTTTACGTTATTGAGGAAAAGGTCAAGCTGTGATTGGTCGTATTCTCCCGGAGCTTTTTTTACTTCTTCAAAATTGCTGTCCGCCAAGCGGAAAACACGAAAACCTGTGTCAAGATTTTGTATAGTTAATGGAGATTCTTCCTTGATTTTCTTTCCGGCACGTCGTATGCGTTCTTTAGCTATTTCAGGTATTGTATTATAACCAGCTTTACGAGCCTCGCTATCTTCAGGTGTTTCTTCTGGTAGTTGAACCATAATATATTTACGATTACCACCATCTTCAGCATTTAATTGCATAATAGCATGAGCTGTTGTGGAAGAACCGCTAAAAAAATCAAGAATGATATCATTATCTTCCAACATCACAGATAAATACTTTATTAATTCTATTGGTTTAGGATAAGAAAATAAAGAAACTCCAAAAAGTTTTTCAATAACATTAGAGCCCTGTTTTGTTGAGATTTCTGTTATTACAGAATTTGGATGAATAGTACCTTTACTTTTTTCGTATTGTAGAACTCCATTTTGCTTAAAGAAAAAACGTCTTATTAATTGTCCTTTTTGATCATAAACAGTTTTACCTTTAAGCCAATTAATTATCATATCCCTCATAGCCCATCCAGCCTTAATTCTCACAGGATTCTTCAATTTTCCATTCTTACATTCTAAGACCCCATTAGTTACTTCTACTACTTCTGATGTTCCAAAAACTTGTGGAAACACTTTATCTTCAGACTCAAAGTCAATACCTGCAGGAAAATCTATTTCTGATGCAGGGTTTTTAACCCCTATTTTTTTATAGTTCTATCAGATATTAAAGCATCATTTCCTTTATACTTAAAAAAGGGTAAAGTCTTTAGATCTTTTGCATAACCTATAATATATTCATGCGAGTTAGTAAAATGTGAGGCTGCAGTTCTTCCACTAACCCATATACAATTGACTAATGTGTTACTTTCCCCAAAAATATCATCACACATTTTTTTAAGGTTTGCGACCTCATTATCATCAATTGAAATAAAAATCACACCATCTTCAGTCAGTAATGAACGAGCTACCATTAACCGTGAATACATCATCGAGCACCAGTCTGAATGGAAACGACCATTAGAATCAGTATTCTTACGATAACGATGTCCTAACTCATCTACATTACCTGCAGCAAGTTCTTCTTCTTTTTGTGTGCGAGTAAAATCATCGTCATACACAAAGTCATTACCTGTATTGTAAGGCGGGTCAATATAAATCATCTTCACCTTACCCATATATGACTTTTGGAGCAATTTCAATACTTCCAAATTATCACCTTCAATATAAAGATTCTGTGTATTATCCCAATCCACACTATCCTCTACTACCGGACGCAAAGTCTTTGTTGTAGGACGAGCAGCTTCACGTCGAGCTTCCTGCTTGCCCGGCCAAGTAAACTGATACATTTCTTCGGCATCTTCCACTGCATCGTCTCCAAGCAGTTGACGCAAAGTTTTGAAATTTACTACATGACGCAATTCACCGGTCTTTTCGTCCTTTACTTCCGTAAAACATGATGGAGCAATCTGATAGAGAGCTTCCAGATTCAGCCGTGTACCATCAACCGAACTCATTTCTATTTTATTGGGTTTCATAATTCCTTTAATAATTTAAATATATATTGCGTTTGAAGGATTTAAGTTAATCTTTCCGTTATAATGAAATGTTAAATCTATATCACCAAGCCTGTCTCCAAAAACATCAATAACATGTTGAAGAGATTTAGATTTTTCAACCTCTAATAAATCTACGTCTAAATCCGTTATTTCAAAGACAACAGGTTTTATATTGTTATAATCAGTAGCAAACCTAACAATATGATTAGCTTCTTCTTCAATTTCTTTTATTGGCAAGTTTAATGAAATAGCAGCGTCATACATGCGATAAGCAGCTAAGCCAATCTCACCAAAAGCAAACGCACGTCTTGCATAGTTCTCTGCCTTAACTTTCATTGTTGTTAAATGAAATGAATCATATTGATATTGTTCATTACCATTGTGGTTAGCAGAACTGACAGTTAAAGCATTACATAAATTATGCCATTTAGTAACACCTAAAACATCTTTAAACTTGCCACCCAAAATTTCATCATAAGAATTCTCATATAGCTTCCACATATAATCGAAAACATTTTTGCAATATTCCTTAAAAGTCTTACGTTCTTCTTCGGTCATTAATACGATGCGAAGATCCGTTCCATGATAAAGTACAGGTAATTTTATTCTCATTTTACTTTTATTGTATAGCTCTGTTTTATTTTAACGAAACTGACAAAACGGTTATTTCTTTTTTGAGCTTGCGCACTTCGGCATTCAATTCCATCTGCCGGTTAAACTGCTTTTCAGCCTTTATTCTTTTTTGCAAAGTAGCAATCTGTTTTTGAAGAATTTCTATGTGATTACGCAGTTCAACCTGTTCCTTATATTCTTCTTTTGAAGATACAGACAATCCTGATATCTGGCTGAGCAGACAATTGTAAACGGCATCCATTGACTGACCTTGAATATTCAACGTATTCGCATCAATCCGAATATCATGTTTCAACTCGCTAACTCCGCACTTCCATTTCTGTTCTCCATGAACAATCGACATTTCTTTATGATGCATCAGTAAATCAAATTTTTCTCCGTACTCAATAATGAAAATGGTATGCCGCGGTAACAATTCATCCATTGCACAGAAAGGTTTTATGCTATACCCATTTTCTTTCATTTTGCAATAGAAGATGTCTATCTCATGCACATTATCTCCATCTTCTACGTTGAGCGTAGCAGGTGCAAGTTTATATAGCCAAATAATGCCTTCAAACTCTCGTGTCAAAAATTCACGTAGGGAAGAATCGTTGCTCCTTCCATAGAAAGCATTCTTAGGCACTGGCTTATTGACTATTGTTGTGGATGGGAAGTTTAGTATATTATTCATTATCCTTTGTTGATAATACTCTTGTAACGTTCATATGAATCCCATAAAAACCTTACTAATGTCACACTACTTCCAACCGCAAGACTTGCATGTCTTGGTTCGAGTCCAATAAAAGAACTTGATTTCCCATGACCACTTCCATATAGATTTCTTAACTCAGATATTCCTTGTGCAATAGCTTTTAAGTTTCCTAAAACTTGTTTTATGGATTTTGCCCCTTTAATATCATCAGATATTTGTTTAGGCATAATACTAAATAACTTAAAAGTTTCATCCACCAATCGTGGTACATCCCAATCCTTTTCGATACGATGCCCTTCTTTTTCTAGTATTGTTTTACAACAACTTTCTATCAACTCTTTTGACTTGCCAATAGCTTCTGTCGGATTATCTTCTTGCATTTTTACCATCAAGTCTATTTGAGAAGATATATAGTCGCTGTTAAAAACCTCTTTCAAAGGCTCTGTTGCAGCTGTTGTAACAGATGTATTATGAATCCTATCTAAAATGTTTCGACATTTTTTATAATTTATTATTCTATCTTTATGATATTCTTCATCGTTTTCTTTCATTGAAGATTGTTCATAATAATAAATCAAATCACTTAATAGTTTAATCGCATGTTCATCATCTGTTTCATTAATGTATGATGTTAATGATCGCCCCTTAGAGGTTTTGTACTTCTCACATAGGGGTATACCTATACTTTGATATGTAAATGCATCAAAATCTGCGGTAGTAAAATCCAGTACATATCCACCTTGATTCAAGAATTTAACTATTATTCCTTTTTCTACGTTAGATATTTTCATATTATCGAATTACTAAAAAACAAATCAATTCAAAATCATCCAATCCTTTAATATTATAAGTCAAAGCAGTTGTTTCACCTACAGAAAAAAGACTGTCTATATCCTTCTCCTCCTTTACAGTAACAATACTTTCGATAGCCGACCGCAACAAGTCGCTGTAATGACGCATATTCTTTCCATCGCGTGTTTCCTTGTTGAACTGCTTGCAAAGCGCCATATCCGGTACAGTCTTATCCTTGCAGGCATAACGCATTTTGTCAAGCAATTTTTTAGGTGACAGATGGTCGCAGATAACAGTTCCGTCGTGTGAAATGTAAACCATGTAGAAGGGGTGCAGCAGGTTGGAACGGTCGATGTTCACACCATTATTTTTGTTCTTCAACACATAGATCACACCCGGCTCTACAAGTTCGGATGCACCTACCACAGCACACATTCCAAAAGGTGTCAAATCCATATTAGGATGTTCCTTCAAACTCGCCAATAAATCCAAGCGGAATTCGTTTAGTCCCAAATCCATGATATTGACGCCCGTATCCATATCCTCAATATCAACCACTTCGTTCTGCAACTTCTTCAACTGATTGCGGCGGTATTCCAAATCACCTTTCTCATTCACAGACAGAAGATTATCATCACCAGTGCTGGTGATAACCGTTGCTTTCATTCGGCTTTCTACACGACCTTTCAGTTTGATGTAATCATCCAGTTCCATATCCGGCCAATAGTTCACCAACTGAATCACATCGTTCTTGCTTCCGATACGGTCTATACGGCCAAAACGCTGAATTATGCGTACAGGATTCCAATGTATGTCATAGTTAATCAGATAATCACAATCCTGCAAGTTCTGTCCCTCGCTGATACAGTCTGTGGCAATCAACACATCAATTTCTCTCGTATCGTTTGGGTGAATGGCATCACGGTCTTTTGATAGCGGTGAGAAATAAGTCAGTATGTCATTGAACGTGCATCTCAGTTTGGGTAAGGTACATTTACCCTCCGTGCTACCGGTTATCAAGGCTGTATGCAGCCCGCAGTCGTCCAGGATGCGACCGGAAAGCTGTTCGTACAGATAATTTGCCGTGTCGGCAAAGGCTGTAAATATCAAAACTTTTCTGTTACTGCCATTTATTGGATGTTCAAATTTATGCTTTAAATCTGCTACCAGTTGTTGTAGCTTTGTATCATGCTGAGGTGTAATATCTTTCAGCTTTAGGATAAGTCGTTCCAATACTTCCAAATCAGCTTCCAAGTCACGTTTCCACCTTACATAATCCATATCACAGAGATTGATTTTTGATTTACGGCCTACGAAAGGATCTTTCTCTGTATCTTCAGTATCAAAATCGTCCGAAAATTCGGTTACGTCTATTGTTCCACGACCGTTTTTTTGAAATTTGTCAATTGCCGTAATGGAGTCTTTTATAAAATCATGTATCCTTGTCAATGTCAGACGGAATGAGTTTACGCTACTCTCCAGACGCTTCAGCAAGTTAATTGCCATCAACTTACGGATGCCCTTTTCACGGCCGTCTACAGTAAGCCCTTTTCCTTGAAAATCAATGCCATAGTTATCCTTTACGCTGTCAAATATGAACAATGACGGAGTATATATCGAAAGATTAAGACTATCCAACTGATTAGCGATATCACTGAATGTTATAGCATCATTCAAATCTGTAAGTTTCGGTCTGCGGGATATAGGCGGCAGACGTGTAGGAAATTTGCCGATATCATTTGTATTATAATATTTAATAATATGTTTACGGCTTCGGGCGATGGTAACGGCATCAAGCAACTGAAAGAAATCATAACTTAATAAATCTACCAACTTTTCAGTCGTTCTTCTTTCTGCGGGAAAATTTGCCCATTTTGAATAAGCGGTCTGTGCTTCCCTGAATATAAGGTCAATGCTCTTTCCTGTATTGAGTAATCCGTTTATATTCTCAGCCTTTCCTTCGTAAGCAAGCTGCAACTGATTTTTCAAATCACTGAAACGGTTGTTCACCGGTGTGGCCGAAAGCATAAGCACCTTTGTCTTCACACCGCTGCGTATGACTTTATTCATTAACCTGGCATAACGGTTTTCCTTGAAATCATCATCGTCATCTTCATCATCGTTATCAAAGCGGCCTCCATTGCGGAAATTATGACTCTCGTCTATCACAATCAAATCATAGTTTCCCCAATTGACACGCTCCAAATCAAGACCGTTACTTAATCCCTTGTCTCTTGAAAGGTCTGAATGGAACAATATATCGTAACGCAGACGATCAGCCAAGATAGGATTGTTCTTATAGTTAGAACGGAATGTCTGCCAGTTATCGTTAAGTTTTTTAGGACATAGCACCAATACATTCCTGTTTCGGTTTTCATAATATTTAATCACGGCAAGTGCCGTGAATGTCTTACCCAATCCCACGCTGTCAGCAAGAATACACCCATTGTATTTTTCCAACTTGTTGATGATGGCCAATGCTGCATCGCGCTGAAAATTATACAGCTTATTCCATATCACACTGTTTTTGAATCCCGTAGCCTCATTGGGCAACACATCCTCACTGATATCTTCTAAGAATTCATTGAAGATATTATACAATGTGATGAAATAGATAAACGCCGGGGCATTTTCCTTATAAACAGTCTCTATGTTTTCTATGACCTTATCTGTCACGTCCTGAAATTTCTCCTTGTCCTTCCAAAGCTCAGCAAAATTCTTCAAGAACATGTCTGTTGAGCTATGTCCGGGCATACCTACTACCATCGGACAGATATTGTTTCCCCTGTCTAGTCCAAGTTCTGTCGTTGTAAACTCATTGAAAGGCATATAGGTATAGGTCTCATCCCCGTCTTTTATGTTTATGAAGGAATTCATAGAACCGTGAGTAATGTTTGTCTTGAACCGTGCTTTTCTACGAATCCAGTCCGCACATTCTCTGGCTATGGCCCGCTGTGTAAGCTGATTACGAAGCCTTATTTCAAAATCAGAACCGAAAAGGCTTCTTTCCCGATTCAGTTTCGGTATATAGAATTCCCTTTTTTGCTTTTCAGTCTTGTCAGTATTAAATGTCGGTGAGGTAAAAATGAAATTTACGCTATCAACCTTCTCCAATTCTTCCTTTAATGCCTCATAAGCATAAATAGAAAAACTGGCTGCTGCTATAGAGATTTTACTATTGCCAACCGATAAGACTTGTTTCAAATCATCGATAACACGTTCTGTTATATTATTGAATTGCTTTGGTGTCCTCATATATATCTTCGTTCTTATTAATCAAATCGCGAACTTCAACGCCTAATAAAAAAGCAATTTTAGTCAATGTCTGCAAATCCGGTTGTGACGTATTAGTACACCATTTTGATATAGTTGCAGGATCTTTCTTAAGCTCTAAAGCCAGCCATTTACTAGTTCTCTTTTTCTCAACAAGAACAACTTTTAATCTGTTTATATCAGCCATCGAAATATCAATTTATTTGTGTTAAACGCAAAGATAATAATATTAAGCGACCTTAAATAAAAAAGATGCATAATATTTCATAACCTAAAAAAGAAAACATAAATTGCTCCAAATATAGCATTGGAAAACAATATAGGTTCTGTCTTCAAGAAATAAACCGATCTGAGCACATCATCAAACTACCATTTTCTTATTGTTTTTCATTCATAAAATCTACGCTGGCAATCAATGTCTATTCTAAAGTCTTATGAAACGACCTTTCCATAATTCAGATAAAGAGCGTTTAAAGATGCGGAATGAGCTTTATGAACACATCACACGACCTTTGCCTTTCCCCCAATCCATCCGCGGTAAATAAGGGCCACTACCTACCCTTACCTACCCTGCCACTACGTGTATTCAGCAACAATAAATACACATCCAGGAAACAGCGCGCGCACATGTTTCCTTACAAGGAAGACCGGCCGTCAGGCATTTGCCGGCACACGCCCCTCTTTCGCGACAATCTCCTTCAACCGTCTATACACATAGATGAATGCCGGAACAAGGAACAGATTGGCGAACAGCCAGGCGGTCGGGTCACCAAGGCATACGCCCCAGAACTTCAATTCGGGTACGAGAATGAGGCTTACAAGCACACGGGCAATCATCTCGGACACGCCCGAGAACATTGACAAGCGTGTATAGCCGGCGCCCTGGATGCTGTAACGCAGTATGCTCAGCAGTCCGAGCAGGATGAAGCATGAGGTGTTGATGTGCAGGAACAGCACCGTGTCTTTCATGATCTCTGTCTCGTCCGGCGAGATGAACAGCAGCGCGAACTTGTCTGCCAGTCCCCACATGACGATGGCTATAGCCACGGAATAGATAACCATCATAAGTATGGCCGACTTGATGCCCATCCATATACGGTCAGGCTTTCCTGCTCCGTAGTTCTGTCCTGAATATGTAGCCATGGCCATTCCCAGACCATCCAGCGGACACATAACGAACATCTTGATGCGCATGGCTGCGGTGAAGGCTGCCACACAGGCCGTTCCCAGAGCATTGTTTGCACTCTGCAACATGATGCTGCCGATGGCAGTGATTGAGAACTGCAAGCCCATCGGTACGCCGACAGACAGGAGCTGACCGGCAATATCCTTACGGAAGATGCGGTCGTAAGGCTCGGTTTTCAGTATGTCAAACTTGCGATACATGTAGATGTAGCACAGCACGGCCGACACGCCTTGCGAGAACACAGTGGCAATGGCCGCACCTGCCACTCCCCACCCGAGCACAAGGATGCAAAATAAATCGAGTATGATGTTCAGCACCGTGGAAAGGAGCAAGAACCAGAACGGGGTCTTGCTGTCGCCCAACGCTCGTATTATGCTGGAAAGCAGATTGTAGAAGAACGTGCACGGTATGCCGATAAACGTGATGAACAGATAGATATAGGCACCATCGTATATATTTTCAGGTGTCTGCATGGACCGTAGGATGAACCCGCAGAGCAGACTCGTGACGACAGCCACGGCAACCGACATGACAGCCGCCAGTTTCAGACTGACCGCCACGTAGCGTCTCAGCATCACATAATCGTGCGCACCGAACTTCTGGGCTACCGGAATGCCGAAGCCTCCGCAACATCCGCTGCAGAATCCAAGTATAAGGAACACTACCGATGTGCTCGCGCCGACCGACGCGAGAGCGTTAATACCAAGAAAACGTCCCACAATAGCCGCATCGACCAGCGAGTAGGTCTGCTGAAGTATGTTGCCCAACAACAAAGGAAAAGTAAAATTCAGAATCAGCGGCAGACTCGGCCCTGATGTCATTTCTTTCGACTGTGCCATATATATCCCTCTCTCGTTATCCCTAAATAGAATAAGCATGCAAAGGTACACTAAAGTTGCGAAACAGGAAAAACGGGCGCGTTAAATAAGATAACATAAGTGGATTTTCTGCATTGAATCAACGTGCGGAGAGCCATATCTGCACTTCAGGGACAGAACATAGGTGTTTTATACAAGACACGGGACTGTCATCAAACAAAGGGAATAATGTTGTTGCAACATGACTTCAGGATCAATATAAATTCACCGAGTTACGGTTACAATAAAAAGCCGTGTAACCAATACCGGACAGCGTGGTTTATTACTGCCCGAATGACAGCAATCTGTGGCACTTTCAGATTGAAAGCAGATTCTGATTTTTCCACCTTGTTTTTCAGTTATACCCCGAAAAATAAGCGCGTATTTGCGCACTGACTCTTCCTCGGGCGCAAATACGCGGATTATGGAAGGTTTTAATAATATATTGAATATCAATAACTTGCGATTAAGGGATATTCTATCGCTTTGCAAAAAGCACCATTTCGGCATGCGATATGGCCCATTTCAGGGGCTGAAAAGCACCATATCGTGCCCTAAAACGGGCTTAATCGGAAGCTGAAATGAGCTTAATCGGAATGTAAAGTGAATGATTCAGGACTACAACACAGGGTATATGAAAGGACCATAAGCACGGAAACAGTATTCATAATGCGGTATTTAACATTCGTTTACACCTCTTTCCCGAATTTATTTTGTCAAAATAAAATCAAGAAAAATCGTAAGTATGCCCCGCAAATTTTCCCTAAAGACACAGATATGGGGTGTGAGTAAAGACACGGAACACCCGCACCGGACTTGCGGAGACGACTCACCGATTATTGCAACGCGAACATATCACTCACGGGGAAACGCGCCGTCCAGGTTTACGTCACTACCCGTCGGTCTGAAATTTTCAGCCATTACATACCCCGACGTGAACAGCACTGCCAATCATCTTTTTCTTATCGCCTTTACGACATGTCTCCGCCAATAAACGAATGTGAGCAAAGCCACCACTCCGCCGGCATAACCCACGCCAGATATCGACGCATGTGTGCATACCACACCGCCGATATAGGTTCCGCATCCGATGCCAAGATTAAACAATCCTGAGAATATTGACATCGAGACAGAGACAGCCTCAGCGGGAGAATTATTGATTATCTCGGCCTGTAGCAAGACATTAGACGCCGTGAAAATGACGCCCCACACACAGCATAGCAGTATGACCGTAACGCTGCTGTACGCCGAAAGCCTCAACAGCATAAGACATCCGACAGCGCAAAGTATGACGACATTGGTGAAACGGTAAGTGTATGTGGAATACAGTTTTGAGAAAGCCAGACTGCCGACTATTCCCATTCCGCCGAATATCATAAGCGTCATCGTAATCAGACTGTCGGACATTCCGGCCACCTGTTTCATGAACGGTTCTATGTAACTGTATCCCGTGTAGTATGATGTGGCTATTGCGAACGACAGGACAAACAGACTTGTCAGCATGGGACTTTTGAACAGCACAGGCAGTTTCCTGACAGAGAAGCGCCCGCGGCTCGGTGTCTTGGGCAACGCCGGCATGAGATACAGCATGAGAACAAACGAGAATATGCCTATACACAGGAACGTCATGCGCCATCCTATGTACAGACCTATCATACGTCCGATGGGAAGTCCGAATATCATTGCCACCGAAGTACCCACGACAATCATGCTCAACGCCGTGTTCTTGAACTTCTCAGGCACCGTGCGCACAGCCAAAGGTGACACTATGGACCAAAAGATGGAATGTGCGCACGCCACTCCTATTCTTGACATCATGAGCATGCCGTAACCTGAAGACACGGCCGACAGCAGCTGGAACACCGTGAACAGGAAGATGACGGATATGATTAATTTCTTCAGGTCGAACTTAGACGCAAAGATCATGAGCGGCAATGACACCAGCATGACGACAAAAGCATAAACGGATATTATCATACCCGCCTTAGCCTCTGTGACAGAGAAATCCTCCGCAATGTCCGAAAGCAATCCTATGGGGATGAATTCTGAGGTATTGAATATGAAAGCCGCGCACGTAAGGCCTATTAATGACATCCACTGTTTTAACGTCATGCTATCCTTGAACATATCTTTTTGTTTTATTTCTTGATTAATGAGGTGCAAAATTACTGTTTTTATTTTTACCCGACATCATCTTTACGAATATTTTACTCCACAACGTCGTATGTACGCATACATCATAAACCGCCGACAGACCGATATTCTGACACGTTCTTTCAAGGCCGAGTTCAAAAATATTATACCGATTTCGAATCTTATTTTCGACGATAAACTATGTTTTTCTCTTTATTTATTGTATTTTTGTATTCAGCATAACTGCCGGAGAAAGTTTCTACTATGTGGCATGAATCACATGTACCAACCATGCATGATTATAATGACGGACCACATAAAAACGATACATATCCGAGCATCAATACTTATACCCGACATAACACAAATACCAATGATGGAATATCCGGAAATACATAATTGCGCAGAACTGACTGCCTTTGTTGACGAGATAGGATTTCTGCCGTTGCTGTCGTCTGACGTTAACGGATGGTCGGCCGAAGAAATTGTCGATGAGGATTGTCAGTACACCCCACTTCCGGAAGGAGGCTGGGAATGGCCGTTGTGGGAGTGGAAAGGCTCAGTGATACAAGAGAGCGGTTGTGCCTATGGTAAATTCTTCAAGGGCAAGGCCGCCTTCATAAGCAGGAAATGGTGGCCCGACTTCTGCAACTGGCGACGCTACGCCAAGCCCAAGCCTTCACCGGGAAGCATTGAGGAGGCCATTCTGCTCACTCTGCAAGAACACGGCAGCATGATTACGCGCGATCTGCGCACCGCATGCGGATTCACCGGGAGGAACATGCGCAGCCGGTTCGACAGCTTTATAACCAAACTGCAAATGGCCGGATACATCGTAACCGAGGATTTCGTATATCCCCACGACAAGCACGGCCGTCAGTATGGCTGGGGACTGGCGCTGCTGACAACGCCCGAGCAGTTGTTCGGCAGCGACTCGTGCCGCGTAAAAAGAAGTCCGCAAGCGTCACGCACTAAGATATTCTCGCATTTCAAGACCATACTTCCCGGTGAGACGACAGCATCTCTGGACAAAATAATAGAATAAAAACATCATGCGCATAATAGGAAATTTGTTATGGTGGCTCTTCGGAGGTCTGGAAGCCGCGTGCTGCTATCTCGTAGGCAGCCTGGCACTCTGCATCACCATTATCGGCATACCGTTTGCATACCAGACCTTCAAGATAGGAATGCTCTGCCTGTGGCCGTTCGGCGCGGAAGTGAGAAGCGACGACTCATCCTACGGATGTCTGAGCATGGTTCTCAATGTGGTGTGGATTCTGTGCGGCGGATTGGCGGCATGGCTCACTCACATAGTGTTCGGCATTCTGCTGTTCATCACGATAATTGGCATTCCTTTTGCTCGACAACACTTCAAGATGGCAAAGCTTTCATTGCTCCCATTCGGAAAAGAAGTAATATTCAACATTTAAGAACATATAATATGGAAACATTCAACGACGTTATTTCTACAAATCAGCCTGTATTGGTAGATTTCTTCGCGACTTGGTGCGGACCATGCAAGATGATGCATCCCATCCTTGAACAGCTGAAGGAAGCGCTTGGCGACAAGTTACGCATCATAAAAATAGACATTGACAAGAATCAGGCCGTAGCCAATCAATTCCAGATACAGTCTGTCCCGACAATGATTCTTTTCAAGGATAAGAAGATATTGTGGCGTCAGAGCGGAGCCATGCCGCTGAACGCACTGCAGGACGTCATCTCACCTTTCCTGGCATAAGACAATCAAAAAACCTGCATTGAACAATGAGAGTAAGACACGATATGGGGCAACAACTGTCCTTGTTTCCGGAAGAAACAGTGGCCGACGACGAGCCGGACGACCGTTACGACCATACAAAACTATTCGAAAGACTTTCTCAATCGAAGTTTCGCAGCAGGTTTCATCTTTCAGACAAGGATGCAGAATACATCAGGTCAAAAGGAATGGACGCCATACGCCGGCATGCGATGGACTTTGTGGCACGGCGTCTTGCCCCGGCCTACATAGCCAACGACGGCAAACAGACGCCCATGCACGGCCATCCCGTATTCATAGCACAGCACGCCACAGCCTGCTGTTGCAGAGGTTGCTTTGCAAAATGGCATCACATTCCTGCCGGACATGAGCTTACAGCCGAAGAACAGGAATATGCCGTGAGCGTGATAATGGCATGGATAAGAAAAGAACTGGACAAAAAGATAAGGCAATGAAGAAAATATTATTCATCATAGGTTCCTTACGGAAGGAATCGTTCAACAGACAACTGGCTGCAATAGCCGAGAAAATGATTGACGGACACGCGACGGTGGAGTATCTCGACTACTCAAATCTCCCGATGATGAATCAGGACGTGGAGTTTCCCGCGCCCGAAGCGGTCTCATCAATACGCAGGAAAATTGAAGAGGCCGACGGTCTTTGGATTTTCACTCCTGAATACAACTACAGCTATCCCGGCCATCTGAAGAATCTGATAGACTGGCTTTCACGCCCGCTTGTGGCAGGCGACAGACTGACACCACTTGCAATAAGCGGTAAGAAAATCGCGCTAAGCGGTGCCGGGGGTGGCAGCGGTACGGCAAAATGCCGCGAGAAACTTGTCGAGCTGCTCACGCTTCCATTCATAAACGCGGATGTGATGACCGAGCCACAGACCGGCGTGCAGCTTGACAACGAAGCATGGGCCACCGGTATCGTAAACCTGACAGAACGGCAATCGGCCGATCTTCAGCGACAGGTTGAGGCTTTTCTGAAGTACATGGGATAAATTGATAAGCAATGATCGCCGTGTTGTAGCAATGCTGACATGGGCTATGTCGGACCGTGATAAAGTCTGTTTCAGAACACTGTTACTGGCCTTATCATCGGGAAAAGACTGATTGGGCCATATCAATAAATAGTTATATTAATATTTAAAAGCATAATTATCATGATCAAGATTTTCGTCATGGACACATGTCCCGACTGTACATTCGTGAAAGAACAAGTGTATGGCAACAACAAATATGAAGTGATTGATATAGGCAAGCATGTCCGCAATCTGAAAGAATTCTTACGGCTGCGCGACAAAAGTCCGGTTTTCGATGTCATGAAAAGAGTCGGTGCCGTAGGAATACCGTGTTTCGTGCTTGAAGACGGAACCGTAACTTTCCGTCCTGAAGAGGCAGGTCTGCAAGCACCCGGCAAGGTAAAAAGCAACGCATGCAATATAGACGGTACGGGATGCTGACCTGACAAATCGGCATCATGGAACGGGAAAGTGTATGATAAGAGATATTTGTTAGCTCAAATAATAAAATAATATAAAAATTTTGTCCTTACATTTTATTGCGTTACCTTTGCGGATGTACTCAAAAGGTGGTGCCCTACGACACGTTGTCGTATGTGGCTGAGAAGATACACATTGCACCAGTACAGGTAATGCTGACGCTGGGATTTTGATAACATAATATCTTTTATATTTCAATACGTTTTTACACGTTCCATCTTTGTGGTACATTGTTACAATAAATGTAGAAAAAGATGGAACGATATCTTTCAGCTTTGACAATTGCGGGGTCTGACCCGTCAGGCGGTGCCGGTCTTCAGGCAGACTTAAAGACATTCTCCGCATTAGGGGTGTACGGCACTTCTGCCATTACAGCCGTAACAGTGCAAAACACTGTCGGCGTGAAATATGTGCACAAACTGCCGCCACAAGTTGTTTACGATCAGATTGAGACTGTGATGGAGGACATACACATCGACGCAGTCAAGATAGGAATGGTGAACGATGCCGAGACTCTTGACGCCGTTGTCAAGGCATTGAACAGACACAAACCTGCATTTCTGGTGGTCGATCCGGTGATGGTTTCAACAAGCGGATGCTCGCTCATGCAGCCCGACGCGCTGGACATAATGAGAGAACGCCTGTTGCCGATAGCAGATATTGTGACGCCCAACATTCCCGAAGCCTGTGTATTGGCGGGAAAAGAAATATACAAAAGCGGTGAGGACATTCAGAACGATGTTGACATTATAGCTCAGGCTATATTTGCTTACGGCGTAAAAGCGCTGCTGATAAAGGGCGGACACATAGACGGAAAGACCAAAAACGACTATCTGTATATTAAAAACGGTGATGACATAAAGCGCATTTGTCTGTCGTCGGAGACCGTTGATACAAACAATACTCACGGCACCGGATGCACACTTTCTTCGGCAATAGCCGCATTTGCAGCCCGGGGTATGTCACTTGAACAGGCTGTACGCTGTGCGAAGAACTATCTTACGGAAGCGCTGAAGGCCGGTGCAGACATACATGTAGGCAACGGACACGGGCCGGTGAATCATTTTTATAAACCTGTGGCTTGCCTAACGGTAAACAATACACCAGGCTGTAAATGCACAACATCCGGAATAAAGCACTATGCTTTATCCGGTTCGCCATCATGTCCACCACCTGTCAATATACAGTTCATAACCCATTTCACAGACAAATATTCTTATTTAGACTCGGCAATGATGGCTCTTGAAGGCGGTTGCCGTTGGATTCAGCTGCGTATGAAGGATGCCGATGAGGACGAAATAGAGAAAACGGCACTCAGACTAATACCTGAATGCAGACGCAGAGGTGCCATATTCATAATAGACGACCACGTGGAGCTGGCCTTGCGCATAGGAGCTGACGGCGTGCATATCGGGAAAAAAGACATGCCTGTTGCCGAAGCCCGCAGGCTGACCGGTCCCGACTTCATCATAGGAGGCACCGCCAACACGTTCGACGACATACGGCGCATAGTCTCAGAAGGTGCCGACTACATAGGATGCGGGCCGTTCCGATTCACCACAACGAAAAAGAATCTTGCGCCGATGCTTGGTCTGGAAGGCTATAAAAACATACTTTCACAGATGAAAGAGGCCGGAATCAGCCTGCCTTTAGTGGCTATAGGAGGCATAACCTGCGACGACATACCGTGCCTGTTGTCGGCCGGAGTGTCAGGAATAGCACTCAGCGGCAGCATACTACGTGCCGAAAGCCCTGTTGACGAAATGAAAAAAGTCATAAGACAATTAACCAATAAAGAATAAACAACCGCAAATCTGAAAACAGTAAAGTACGGCGAGACATCTTAATGTACTTTGCTTAAAACCATAAACCAATGGAGAATAAAATAAAAATAACTTATCCCGGTTCAGAGAAAGTCTATCTTAAAGGACGTCTCTATCCTGAAATCAACGTCGGAATGCGCGTCGTACACCAGATGCCGACAGTATCTGTAAAGGACGGAAAGCGCGTTGAACGTAAGAATCCATCAATCTACATTTACGACACAAGCGGTCCTTACAGCGACCCGAACATAGAAACAGACGTCAAGAAAGGACTGCCGCGTATGCGTGAAGCGTGGATTATGAAGCGTGGAGGTGTGGAACGTCTTAAAGAGATATCATCTGAATACGGACGCATGCGCCGCGACGACCACTCGCTTGACAGCCTGCGCTTTGAACACATCACGCTGCCGTTGAGAGCCAAGAAAGGATGTCAGGTGAGCCAGATGTATTATGCCAAACAGGGCATTGTGACTCCGGAAATGGAATATGTGGCCATACGCGAGAACATGAACTGTGCCGAGCTTGGCATAGACACGCACATAACTCCGGAGTTTGTGCGCGACGAGGTGGCCGCAGGACGTGCCGTCATACCGGCAAACATCAATCATCCTGAGTCTGAGCCGATGATTATCGGACGCAACTTCCTTGTAAAAATCAACACCAACATAGGCAATTCCGCCACAACCTCAAGCATTGACGAAGAAGTGGAGAAAGCGGTATGGAGCTGCAAATGGGGCGGAGACACACTTATGGACCTGTCAACCGGAGCAAACATACACGAGACCCGCGAGTGGATAATACGCAACTGTCCGGTTCCGGTAGGCACTGTGCCCATGTATCAGGCCATGGAAAAGGTGAACGGTCACGCTGAAGACCTCAGCTGGGAGCTGTTCCGCGACACGCTTATAGAACAGTGTGAGCAGGGAGTTGACTATTTCACCATCCATTGTGGAATACGTCTTCAGAACATACACCTTGCCGACAACCGCATGACCGGCATGGTGAGCCGCGGCGGAAGCATCATTTCAAAATGGTGTCAGATGCATCAGAAGGAAAGTTTCCTATACGAACATTTCGACGATATCTGCGACATCTGCGCACAATACGACGTAGCCATATCGCTCGGCGACGGTCTGCGTCCGGGCAGTATATACGATGCCAACGACCGCGCACAGTTTGCCGAACTTGACACGATGGGCGAACTGGTAGAGCGTGCGTGGGCTAAAAACGTACAGGCATTCATCGAAGGTCCAGGACATGTGCCCATGCACAAGATTCCGGAGAACATGCAACGCCAGATAGAAAAATGTCATAATGCACCGTTCTACACTCTCGGACCACTCGTTACCGACATTGCGCCAGGCTACGACCACATAACAAGCGCGATAGGTGCGGCACAGATAGGATGGCTCGGAACGGCCATGCTGTGCTACGTGACACCGAAAGAGCACCTTGCCCTGCCCGACCGCGACGATGTGCGCACAGGAGTGGTAACCTATAAACTGGCCGCGCATGCCGCAGACCTTGCAAAAATGCACCCCGGTGCCATTGTACGCGACAACGCATTGAGCAAGGCAAGATACGAATTCCGATGGAAAGATCAGTTCAATCTGAGCCTTGACCCGGAACGCGCACTCGAATATTACAAGACGGCGAACCACGTAGGAGGAAAATACTGCACCATGTGCGGACCTAACTTCTGCGCAATGCGCATCAGTCAGACAATAAAAGATTGTGACGAAAACAACTGACAAAAGACATAAATCCAGAATTACCAATTTAATAACATAAACAAAAATGATAGAAAAAAACGTTTCACAAGGTATTATAAGTACCTACTTTGAGAAATTGGAAAGAAATCTCGACATTGATGTGGCAATAGTTGGCGGAGGTCCTTCAGGAATAGTTGCCGCCTATTATCTTGCTAAAGCCGGTCTGAAGGTTGCGCAGTTCGACCGCAAGCTGTCGCCGGGCGGCGGTATGTGGGGCGGCGCAATGATGTTCAATCAGATTGTCGTTCAGGAAGAGGCTATCGATATAGTAAAAGATTTTGATATAAATTATAAGCCATACGGCGACGGACTCTACGTCATGGACTCTGTAGAAAGCACCTCAGCACTGCTCTACAAGGCTGTACATGCCGGCGCAACAATCTTCAACTGCTATTCTGTTGAGGACGTTGTCTTCAAGAACAATGTAGTAAGCGGTGTCGTTGTAAACTGGACACCGGTGCTGCGCGAAGGTCTGCATGTAGATCCGCTGAACATCATGGCAAAATGTGTGATTGACGGAACAGGCCACGACAGCGAGATGTGCAAGACTGTCGCACGCAAGAACGGCATACGCCTTGCCACTGACACGGGCGATGTCATAGGCGAACGCTCTCTGGATGTTGTCGCAGGAGAAGAAGAAGTGGTGAACGGAACAAAGGAGATATATCCGGGACTCTACGTCTGCGGTATGGCAGCCTCTGCCGTAAGTGGCACCCCACGCATGGGACCTATCTTCGGCGGAATGCTTATGTCCGGAAAGAAAGTGGCCGAACTAATCATCAACAAACTGAAATAATAACCAACAACTCCGGGCATCGACAATGTCGTTCGGTGTCCGGAGCTTTTTAAAACCAATACTTACAATACCCGGAAAATGCTTTGGATTGTAGTCACATCTCCTTCTTTCTTCACCGATGAGGCATCATTCCTTCACCGTCTGATAGTCTGCGGCGTTGATTATATACACCTTCGCAAGCCCGGTGCAACCGCGGATGACTGCTCAAGACTGCTCGACCAGATGCCGGAAGAGGATTACAGGCACATAATAATACACGATTTCTTTGAGCTTGCCACACAATACGGTCTGCACGGCATACACCTAAACGCACGCCGAAGCGACATCCCCACCGATTACCATGGCCACATCAGCCGTTCGTGCCACTCGCTGGAGGAAGTAAAAAAATACAAACCTCTCTGTGATTATGTATTTTTAAGTCCGATATTCGACAGCATATCCAAACAAGGATATTCGTCCGCATTTAACGATATTACATTAAAGAATGCAACGGCCCGTGGTATAATAGACCAAAAAGTAATTGCTCTCGGCGGCGTGACACCAGATAAAATAGAATATCTCAAGTCGTTACATTTCGGTGGAGCAGCCATGTTGGGATGCGTGAATAATCTCGCCCACTTGCCGGAAAACAAGCAGACAGAAATGTTGATCAGGATTAAGAAAGAGATGACGGACAATGTTGAATAGGCAGAATCGCATATATATTATGCAGATAACTCCATAGTATATAAACATATACCAAATAACAATAACGATTAACAAGAAAGGGAGAGGCAGAAAAGCCCCTCCCTTATATTTTGGAAATGTATTTTGCAATGTCCGGCTGCGGTAAACAGCCGTGCATCAGGCATCATTTCGCCGGTATTACCGGCACATACAGATAGCTGTCATACTTTCCGCCGGTGTATATGCAGTGTCTGCCCACATTGTGAGTTGCCGGAGACTTGACAACCTCATTGGCATCGGCACACTCGGTAGCGTTGCCGCCGATGGTCATTTTCTCCACGTTCTGTCCCGGCATATATGTATATCCTTCTTTCGGTATTGAGATTGGTGCCGAGCCGAAAGGTATGTCAGCCTTTGCAGGATAGTATGCCCCTACGGTCAGTTGCAGTATCTCGCCCTTGTCGAACAGCAATCCCATTGGCCATATCTCTATTTCCACAGGCACAATCTCGCCCGGTTTCAGCTTCTGTTCGGTCGTGAACGGATAGTAAGGTTCAGCCTCAGTGCTCTTAGCCTCATCCAACTGTCGCATCGACACACGCATCATACCCGTAGCCGCGATCAGGCTTCCAGTCTTATCGGGGAGAGGTTTTCCGTCTTTCGACAGCTTCTCAACGCTCACCGAAAGATCCATATCGTCGTTGTCGGGAGCAGCCACCCACAGATGAAGCTTCATGTATCCGGTGATCTCTGTCGGCTTATCCATACGATAACGGTATGTCACCTGATGATTCTCATCCTCCGAACGATATACATTTACAGCCTCCTTAGCAGGCAGTGATGTCTGAAGCGTGCTGTCAGAAGCCGACAAATAGAGTCTCTCATACTGCGTGCGTGCCAACGGGAACTCGTTTTCAGGACGGCCCACGATGTCCTTTCCACCCGGATTTAGTACCGACAGGCGCACTCTCGGCGTCTTTTCCCATCCGTTGTCAATGCCTTTCAGATAGTGATCGAAGAAGCGGCGCTGGTCTTCCGCATTCTCAGGTGTGTAGTAATCATACCACTCCTGAGTGTTGTGTACACGCAGCCACTTCTCTTTAGAAGCCATGCGGCGGTAGCCGGCAAATGTACCGTGCGTGTGAACAGAGTTGGTGTAGCTTGCCACAACGTATGCAGGTATGTCGATGTTCTCTACCTTGGCAGCCTTGTCCTCCCAATAGTCGCACATGAAAGGTTTCTCGACAATCATGCGGGGCTGGTCCTCCAACATTCCGTGAGCCGAAGAAAATGTCTCGGCTATCATCTCCGGGAACTCCGGCATAGGTATTCCTCCGCGTGTGCCCGACTCGCGGTAGTGGTCGCAGAAACCTTCCCACGGAGCTATGGCAGCAAGATGCTTAGGCTTTTCGGCAGCTATGAACCACTGCGAAACGGTGAGCCATGAGTTGCCGGACATTCCTACCTTACCCGTACACCAGTCGCGCGAGGCTATCCACTCTATCACGTCGCAACCGTCGAGCGCGTCCTCGTGTCCCCAATACAGCAGGTTGCCTTCAGACATATACGCTCCGCGCTTGTCCACATTGACCACAGCATAGCCGTGTGCCACCCAATAAGCGGGATCGGGACCCTCGAACTTTTCAAGTCCTGACGTGGCATTCATCGGCACTCCGGCACGCATGGGAACATCGTCGAGCATCTGTCCGCCCACTTCCTTACCGTAAGGGCTCCATGCCATTATTGCCGGACATTTCTTGCCGTCAACAGGACGGAACACATCAACATAGATTGTCACGCCGTCGCGCAGTTTCACAGGTACATCGCGCTCGAGCAGAATATCGCAGGTGAGCGGTTTCGCTCCCTCACGGCGTATGCTTCCTGCCTTCAGCACAAGAGTCTCCTGTTTGAAACCCGGATAGCGCACACGGTCGGCAGTCACAGGCAGAGCCTTGCGCATGGCAACCTTCATCTCCTTACCGACCGCGTTGTGAATGGTTATTTCTTTCTGTGCCGCAACACGCTGCGTGCATACGGCAAGGAGCATAGCCGCTCCCAGATAAATCCATCTTCTTGTCATATACAGTTAGTTTTTATCCTTTGTTTACAACGTGCAAAGTTCGCAAATCAAATCCAACACCCGCTGTTAAAAAGATGATTAGAATTGGTTAAATGCGAAACAACAGCTATCTTTGCACCATGACCGCAGCCTCAACGCCTGACAACCGCGACAATGCGTTCCGGCAGGAACGGCCAATATGGCTTACATATATACAAATAAGAATGAAAGAAAGGATAATAAGACTGAGCGACCTTATGGCCTATCATAAGGTGAAAGAGGTTTATAAAAACCGCATAGCGTGCTTCCGCATGGACAACCGACTGGTGAATATCGACACCATATCGCCTGCCTATGCCGACATTTTCTCGTTCATAGCGGTGAAGTCGGGCACTGCCGTGTTCTCGATAAACTACCGGGAGTGCACCGTCGGGCGCGGCGACATGCTGCTTCTTTCGCCAAGCACGCTGGTAGCCATCACCGGCCAGAGCAGCGACTTTGAGGCTATGGACCTGATGTGCGAGCGCAGTCTGTTCGAGCACATGATATCCACTTTCGAACCATACCAGTCTTACACGCTGTTCTTCTGCCGCACCACGCGCCCCATCCTGCATCTGAACGAGAGTCAGACCGGGCATGTGACGGCCTCGATGCAGCAGATTTCGGAAGCCATAATGCAACCGTATGTCTATCAGGAAAGCATCATCAACCATCTAATGCATGCCCTGTTGCTACAGATGCTCGAGTTGGTGGAAGAGC
>ULWM01049273.1_pt1 | contig 32970 bp, 28 predicted proteins | sample 1960331 | NCBI WGS metagenome assembly ULWM01 (sample SAMEA4835812, study PRJEB28245) | human gut metagenome | biome: gut microbiome; material: fecal sample | place: Denmark | collected 2008 | reverse complement strand
CAGCCGCTGCATGGCCTTGTTCTTCCGGTGCGTATCGACACGGATGCATCGCAGGCCGAAGCCCTCGGCCGCCTGCCGCTCGACGCATTTCATCATGAATTCCGACATCCCGCTGCCGCGGTATTTCGCCGATACGGCGGAGCGGTGCAGCACGCAATAGGGCATGTCGGCAGTCCACTTGCCGTCCGTTATCTTCGCGTAGTTCTCTTGCTCAAGCGTACTGAGCACGAAGACCGCCGCGACCTCGCCGCCATGCGTCACGGCGAAGCACTCCCCTCTCGCCATATCCGCGAGAAAGACCTGCTCATTCGGGTATTCTCCCTGCCACTGATCCACGTGGAAGCGCTTCAGGCTGCGCCGCGCATCCTCGACGATGCGCATGATATCCGGCATATCGTCCAGCATTGCAGGGCGGTAATCAAGCTTTTCGGTGAGCTTGATTCGGCTCGCGTCCTTCTTTATCTCTTCGAGAAGTTTTCGGTCGGTATCATCCGCGGGCGTGAATTTTTCAAACATGTCCGGCCGCTTGTTCATGGTGCGCTCAAGCTGCTTCTTGCGCCGCCAGAGCTCCACCTTCGCATGGTCGCCGTTTATCAGCACCTCCGGCACCGCGCGCCCTTCCCACACCTCCGGCCGCGTGTACTGCGGGTATTCGAGCAGCCCGTCCCAATGGCTCTCGCCGGTGTAGCACTGCTCATCGGCAAGCACCCCCGGCACTAGGCGGCACACGGAATCGGCCACGGCCATCGCGGCGATCTCTCCGCCGGTCAGAACAAAGTCGCCCAGCGATATCTCCTCGTCGACGCACTCCTCGATGAAGCGCTCGTCTATGCCCTCGTAGTGCCCGCAGACGAGGACAAGATGATCATAGTCATTTCTGAGCCGCTTCGCGGTCTCCTGTGTGTAGGGTTTGCCCTGCGGGGACATGTAAATAACGCGGCTGCGCAGGCCATCTGCGGTTGACATAATATTTTCAAGGCAGGATTTCAGCGGCTGCGCCATCATCACGCAGCCCCAGCCGCCGCCGTAGGGATAGTCGTCCACCTGGCATTGCTTGTTCTCTGTAAAATCGCGTATTTGTACGCAATTTATCTCTATTATGCCCTTTTTGGCCGCTCTGCCTATAATACTCTCATGTAAAACGGCGTTCACCGTATCGGGGAAAAGAGTCATTATATCTATGCGCATGGTCTTTACATCCCCTCTATGAGTCTGACGGTGATGACTCCGTTCTCAGCATCGGTTGACATAATAAATTCAGGTACTGCCGGAATAAGGTGCTCCGTCTCGCCCTTGACGACATAGATATTCGACGCGGGGCGCTCCAGAACGTCCACAAGCTTTCCGATCTCGGCGCCGTCTTCAGCCACGACGGAAGCGCCGATAATGTCGCTTATGAAGAACGCGCCCTTGGGCAGCTTCGCGTCCGCGCGCAGTATCGATATCTCGCGCCCCTTGAAGGTCATCGCGGCGTTCACATCGTCCACGCCCTCAAGCTTGGCGATGAGAAAGCCCTTGTGGACAAACGCGGACTCGATCTTTATTTCGCGCTCGCCGATGAACACTCGCTTGAAACTGCGCAGGAATTCCGCGCTGTCAAGCCAGACCTCGATTTTCACCTCGCCGCGCACGCCGTGCGTGTTGACGATGCGTCCGGCCTCAATGTACTGTTTTTTCTCCATATCAAAAATGCGGCTTTGCCGCCCTCCATGTTTGTAACACTTAATTATAGCATGACTCGGCCGCCTTGCCAAGTTTTATTTCTGTTTCCAGTGAATCTCTACGACAATATGAAACGCCGGTGTTTTTTTCAAACACCGGCGTCCCGACAAAAGCTATGATCTGCGATGGTTACTGTTTTTTGGGAGGAGTATTAAGGAGACTTGCTATAATGCCGACCACGTTAAAAGCGATAATCATAATGAATCCAGAGGTATAGCTGCCGCTGGCGTCAAAGAGGTATCCGGCGAGCGTGGGGGAAATCGACGAGCAAATCGTAATAATGGGGAAGAGAGTACCGAAAAGACTGCTATATATTTTTGCGCCGTAGTAGCTTGAGAATACCACAGGCATACACACGAAGGACGCGCCGAAGCCGATACCTGTGCACACGGCGTAGAGCACCATGCCGACGGTGCCGGTGGCGGTCATCAGGAATATTGAGCCCATGAGAAGCACTACCAGAGAGCCGGCCCAGACAAATCTGGCGGGCATACGGTTGCAAAGCTCACCGCCGAGAAGCCGCCCCACAATGCTCGTTGCAGTCACAAGACTTATTGAGAAGGCCGCAGCGGAGGCGGGGATTCCGTGGTCGCCGAGGCAGGCTATTCCGTGGCTGATTAGCATCATGTAGGGGATGTATAGACCGATTGCCGCAGCAAGTGTCAGCCAGCATCTCGAATTTGTAAGAGCCTCCTTGACCGTCCAGTCATCCTTGGTGCTGTATGGTATATACTTTGAGGCCTTTTTACCGGGCGTTGCCATGCTTTCTGCGACATCGCTGCTCCCGTCGGGAATCTGTCCGATGTCGGCAGGCTTATTTTTAATAAGAATAAGGTCGATAAGAAGCGCAACCAGAGCCGCGCCCGCCACAACCAGCCAACAGTTATTCCATTTTCCGGTACCGGAGAGAACCTTTGTCAGTAGGGGTGCCGCCACAAAGCCACCGAAGCCGGAGGCAGTTAGCGTAATGGCCATAGCACGTGAGCGCTTTCTGTCAAACCACTGGGTAACCGTGGTCTGAACCGGAACGACCGTACCGAAGCCCACGCCCACACCTGCAATAACGCCGAAAGTCAACAGAAAGAGCCACTGAGACTTGACCACATAACCCATCAAAATTGCAGAAACTAAAATAAGAATAGAGCCGAGTGCTATACTAAATCTCGCACCCTTTTTCTGGATGGTATAGCCAATCAGGAGCCCGGGCAGACCCTGGAAGAGATTAAAGAGGGAAAATGCCAATCCGAGTATAGTTCTCTTAAAGCCCATTTCATCGGCCATGAAGGTGTTCACCGTTTGTCCGCCGTACATCGGGAAGCCGACGTTCAGAAAGTATATAATCCACAGTGAAACAACTATCGTCCAGCCGTAAAAGCGCCTTGTCCCGGAGCTGTTTTCATTACTCATAAACACAATACTCCTTTATATTAGCTGATATATTTCCACCGGTATATCAGACGGACCGTTTATAAGCGCGGTCAGGATTTTGCCATACGGCTCCATGCTGATTTCCACCGCCTCACGCAGGGTTTTGAAGCCGTTTACCTCGGCCTTTTTCAAAAGAGCATGAATATCCTCAGTCTCATATGCCACGGCGAATATTCCCGCATTTTCAGGCTTTGCGACATCGCACATCGGTCTGCCCTTGAGCGAATACTCGAGGCACTCTGTTATCGGCGTGTTGCCGCCGGAATACATCAGCATCCTCGTGTGCGTTCCCGCCGGGACGGATACTATCTCATCAACAAGCCCGTCAGGGAGCACCTGATCAAAAATTTTCTTCATACCGAGGGTGTCAGCATAGAAGCGCGTCGCCTCCTCTGCATCTCCGACCGTAATCGCACAGTCAGTAAAAATCGAAAATCTGCCGTCAAACTTAGGGATGGGCTCACGCAGACGCTCTATCAAAGCCATCGGCATCGAATCCGGCCCCTTCAGCACGGCCTCCAGTACATCCAGACCTATCCAGTCTGCAACATATCTTGTCGGCGGGCAGTAATAGCCGTAGCCGAGCTCCTCAAAACGTTCCTTTTCTCTTGCGTTGTCCTTTGTTCTGAAAGCGACATCATAATATCCGTAATCCCAGCTCGGGCGGCCATCTCTGCTGCATCTTCCGCTTTTTTCTGAGAATTCAATGAGCTGAAGAAGCGTGGGTTGCTCATCATTTTTGAGCATGACATAGTCTGCCTTGCAGTTGTCAAGCCCGTACATTTTCCGGACATCCTCCATGTTCATGCTGCCGGAGCATACCTTTTCAAGTTCCATCTCCTCGACAAAGAAGGCTGTGCTCCTTGCCAGATTGCTTACGCTGACACAGATGCGCTTAATTCCGTTGTCGGTCATATATAGCCCCTTTCTGTTATGCACCGACCGCTTTCGGGCGGTCGGTGCATAATACGCCGCTAATCAGTCGATATAAACATTCTTATCCTCGAAGACGAGGGAGTCAAAGTCAGGAACAAGGTATTCCTTCATTGCTCTCTCAAGCGCTCTGCCTTCGGTTCCGACATAGCCCTCGGGGTCGCGCAGGAAGCCGAGTATTGCCTCTGCAAACTCAAAGGGATAATCCAAGAAGCCCATGATGCCAGCGCCTTCGACAATCTTAATCTTGTTTATCTTTGAGCCGAGCTCATCAGCCGCCTCCTTGATGGTCTTGAACAGCGGGGGCTTGACGCAGTCTCTGTCGCCTACGAGCTGCAGGGAAGGCTGGGTCACCTTGGGAAGCACGCGCTCAAGGTCAAAGGTAAGCAGGGCATTAATCATGTCTCTGCCGCCCTTGTCATAGTGAAGCATATTCGCCAGTACCGCGCGCTGAATGTACTCAAACTTGCTGTCGGTATTTTCACGGTACTGCTCGTTCCAATATTCGACCATATGAGAGCCGTCCTCCTTGCGCTGCAGGAGTCCGGATTCCAAACCGATGAGATCTCCCGGACGCAGGCTCTTTGTATAGGGCATCTTGTTGCCGCCGATCATGTCTCTTCTTGCTGCCTTCTGCTTGCGCAGACCGTCCTCATAGATTGCAAGACCTCCAAAGATGAGTTTGTCAACTCTTTCGGGATATCTGGCCGCGAGGTCTGCCATAATCAGAGAACCGGAGTGCTGTCCGACAAAGCTTGCCTTCTCAATGCCGAGAGCATCCATGAAATCGACAAAGCTGTCGGTAAAGTCGGTGAACTCAAACCATTGGGGAGCTGCGGGAGAGAAGCCGAAGCCGAGGGAATCGGGGGAATAAACAGTGTACTCCTTTGCGATCATGGGGATAACGCCCTCGTACTCAAAGTTGTTCCACCAGCACTGGTGAATGAGAATTACCGGATCACCGTGACCCATAGTTTCATAGTACATCTGAGTGCCGGAACGCTTGAGTTCGGCATAGCCGCGTTTGACCTGACGAAGATTGGTTGCCATAGTAAACCTCCTTAAAAATCTTATTTTTTATGTAATTATTCGGCCGGAATAATTTTTTTATTCTTCATATATCGAGAGCTGCAAAGAAGCCGTCGTGGATAGCGCTGGTGATTGTATCCGGGGTAGCTGCGTCGCCGATGACCGTGACCTCATTAAATTTCTCCTCAAGCATATCAAGCAGCTTGTTGTCGGACTTTGTACCGAAGGCAATGACCGCATCGTCGCACTTGAGCGTTTTCTTCTCGCCGGAAGCCATGTCCTCGATTACAACTGCGCCGTCCTCGAAGGAGCATACCTTGTGGCTGCAATAGAGAGGAACCTCCGCCGCCGCAAGCTTCTTCATCATAACTATTCTCGTCATGAGCTCCTCCTTGAGAATGACGTCCGGCAGCATTTCAACGATGCTGACCTTATGTCCGCGCTCAAGCAGCTCAAGAGCTGTTTCCACACCGACCTGACCGCCGCCGCAGATGACGATATCACCCTTGACCTCGGCCTTATGGAGAAGAACGTCCTGTCCGGTTTTGGCCTTTTCGATGCCCGGGATGGGAGGAACAAGCGGAGTTGCACCGGTTGCAAGGATGACATGGTCTGCATTTATCGTGTCGATATTCTCCTCGTTGACGGGAGTGTTGAGCTTTATCTCAACATTGCTCATGCGACCAAGCTGCACACCAAAGAATTCGGGAACGTGGTTGAGAATATCCTTGCAGGGGGAACTGGACGCCATAAGAAGCTGGCCGCCGCAAATTCTGTCGCTGGCTTCATATACGGTGACATTGTGTCCGCGCTGACCGGCGATGTATGCGGCCTCAAGTCCTGCCGGACCTGCGCCGATAATCGCAACATTCTTCTTTACCTCCGCCTTGCCGGTGCTGCCATGCGGAAATCTGCTCTCGCGTCCGGCAATCGGGTTAAATGTGCAGCGCAGAGGCATCTGGCCAAATACACGCTTACCGATGCAGTAGTTACAGTTGAGGCACTTGCGTATACCCTCGATATCGCCCTTCTCGATTTTCTTGACGTAGTCAGGCTCGACTATCCACTCACGTGACAAAGACACGAAGTCTGCCTGACCACTGGCGAGAACGTCCTCCGCAAGCTCTGGGTCAAAAATTCTACCCTGAGCAAATACGGGAATACTGACAACGTCCTTTATGGCCTTTGCAAGATATGCAAGAGTCGCCTTGGGCTGATATATCGTGGGGATCATCCACTCAACGGACTCGAACACCGCAGCCTCGCAGTCAAGAGCTGCAACGCCGTCCTCCTCCATCCACTTTGCCATGATTTTGGATTCATCTACGCCGCGACCGGCATCGCCGAGGAATTCATCAACAGACCAACGGACGATTATCGGGAAGTCCTTGCCGCACTTGGTCTGAATGTCTTGGATTATCTCATGGAGCAGTCTGTAGCGGTTTTCTAAGGAGCCGCCGTATTCATCAGTACGGTTATTAAACCAGGGTGTGAGGAACTCCGATATGAGATAGCCGCCGATTGCGTGAATGGTGACTGCGTCAAAGCCTGCTCGCTTGCAGTTGAAGCAGCTCCAGCCGAAGCAGTCTATCATGGTCTTGATCTCTTCCTTGGTGAGAGGACGCACCGGAGCGCCAACGAAACGGGACTGCAAGGTGCCGGGAGCAACACGAGTCACGTTATAAACGCCCTGACTGCCCTTGTCGTAAGGGAAGCCGAGAGACTGCGCGCCGCCGCCTGCCGAAACGTTGATGGTGCACTTTGCGCCGGCACGGTGTATCGCCTCGGTGAGCTCCGCCATCATTGGCACATACATATTGTCGTCAACTCTTATTGAGCCGGGATAAGGGTCAATCTTATCGACCTTTGTTGCGCCCTGTGCGGAGTGAACCGTGATGAGTCCGCAGCCACCGCGAGCTCTCTCCACATAATAGTCAATTATCTTGTCCGTGATTTCGCCGTCGCTGGTGGCATAGAGCGTTTCCGTTGGCCCCATGACCACCCTGTTTTTAAGCTCGAGACTGCCTATCTTGCCCGGTGCAAGCAGGTGTGGGAACTGTTGCTTAGCTTTTGTCATGTTCTAACCCTCCTAATAGTAAAGATTGTAACCCTATTCGCTTTTTTGATTGTAGCTTTATTTTACTATTTGTTTCATAGAAAATCAATTATCTAAACATTACAAAAAATTTGTCTATTTATTGTGAAAAACGCGACAATAAACACTTTTTACTATCATCGCTTGACTAATCCTCAGCTCTTGTGCTATACTTAAATAGTTTCTACCACGAGAAAACGCAGTTAAACGAGGATATGCCTATGTCTCCCATGGAATATACCTATCTAAAGCAGAACCTTCACGGAACAAACGAGGAAATTCTTCTTTCCTTTCTCTTCCTGAGCTATGAAAGCCTCGGCAAAAAATTTGAGGATTTCTTTAAGGCAAATTACCAACTGATGCCAAGTTATACGCATTTACTGTGTTATCTCAAGTATTACAAAATAATGTCCATGTCTCAACTCGCCTCCATTATGAACGTCAGCAGGCAGACCATGACCAAGATGATTGACTCTCTCAGCGAGAGCGGTCTTGTCAAGCGCAGCTACGATGCAAAGGACAGAAGAGCTGTTTATGTAGAACCCACTGAGCTTGCCCTGAAGGAGATAGACACAGGTGAGCGCAGATTTATAAGCCATATGCAAAATACCATTGCCCAGATGTCCGAGGCGAATCAGCGCGAGATTATTGATTCGATAAGGCTTGTTTCGCACTTTCTTGCAAACCTAACAATTGAAGAGGAGCATATTCAAAATATGCCCCTGTAGCAAACAAAGCCACGTTAAACGTGGCTTTTTGACCATATAGAGTTCAAGACAGCAAAAAACCGGGGTGCTCACACCTCGGTTTCCTGCGTTCAGTCCATGATTTCGACTGATACCTTTTTGCCCTTTTTCTGGGCGACGGCCCGCATAAGGATACGGATCTGCTTGACGATCCTTCCCTGCCGGCCGATGACCTTGCCCATGTCGCCGTCAGCCACGCGGACTTCAAAAACCGTCTCGCCGTCGGCTTTGCGCTCGGTCACAGAGACCTGATCGGGGTTATCGACAAGGCTCTGCACAATGTAGGTCAAAAGTTCTTTCATGCCGGTAGAAACTCCTTATTAGCCCTCGATCTTCTTGAGAAGGCCGCGGACGGTATCGGTCGGCTGTGCGCCGTTAGCGATCCAGTACTTTGCGCGCTCCATATTGACGCTGAGCTTGTCGCTCTCGGCCATGGGGTCGTAAGTGCCGATCTCCTCGATGAAACGACCGTCACGGGGGCAGCGGGAATCTGCAACAACGATACGATAGTAGGGAGCCTTCTTTGCGCCCATTCTGCGAAGTCTGATCTTAACCATGTATATTCACCTCCATGTTTTGTTCTCTCTTTATTACAAACGCCTTGGCGCTGTAACCTGAAATCAGAAGCCGAAGCCTCCGGGCATACCCGGCATCCCGGGGAAGCCGCCGCCTTTGCCCATTTTCTTCTGCAGCTTCTTCATGTTCTTGCCGCTGAACTGCTTCATCATCTGCTGCATGGCGTCAAACTGCTTGATAAGCCGGTTAACGTCCACGACAGAGGTGCCGCTGCCGGCGGCGATGCGTTTCTTGCGGCTGCTGTTGAGCATCGACGGATTGTCGCGCTCGGCCTGCGTCATGGAGAGGATTATCGCCTCCTGATGCGCAAGCATTTTGTCGTCCATCTTCGCGCCCTTGAGCGCTTTCGCGTCAAGGCCGGGGATCATGCCCGCAAGGTCCTGCAGGTCGCCCATGTTCTTGAGCTGCGCCATCTGGTCGAGATAATCGCTGAGCGAGAATTTGTTCGCGCGCAGCTTTTCGGCCGCTTCAAGCGCTTTCTTCTCGTCAAAGCTCTGCTCCGCCTTTTCGATAAGCGTCAGCACGTCGCCCATGCCGAGGATGCGGGAGGCCATGCGGTCGGGGTGGAACGGCTCGATCATGTCGAGCTTTTCGCCCACGCCGATGAACTTGATGGGCTTGCCCGTCGCCGCGCGGATCGACAGCGCAGCGCCGCCGCGCGCGTCGCCGTCCAGCTTCGAGAGCATCACGCCCGTAACGCCGAGCGCTTCGTCAAACGCCGTCGCGGCGTTGACCGCGTCCTGACCGGTCATTGCGTCCACGACCAGCAGGATCTCCGACGGCTCTACCGCGTCGCGGATGTTTTTCAGCTCATCCATCAGCGCCTCGTCTATGTGGAGACGTCCTGCGGTATCGAGGAACACAACGTCGTTGCCGTGGCGCTTGGCATGCTCAACGGCGGCCTTGGCGATATCGACGGGGTTTGTCTGCCCCATCTGAAAGACGGGTATATTGAGCTGTGCGCCGACGGTCTCCAGCTGCTTGATAGCGGCGGGACGGTAAATATCGCACGCGGCGAGCAGCGGGCGCTTGCCCTGCCTGCGGATGTACCCCGCGAGCTTCGCGCCGTTCGTGGTCTTGCCCGCGCCCTGAAGGCCGACGAGCATAACGACTGCGGGCGACTTGGAACCGAAGTTCAGCTTCTGGTTCTCGCTGCCCATGAGCCTGCACAGCTCTTCGTTGACTATTTTTATCACCATCTGCGCCGGAGACAGCGCCTCCAGCACTTCCGCGCCGCTCGCGCGTTCGGTGACGGTTTTGGTGAAATCCTTTACGACTTTGTAGCTTACGTCGGCTTCAAGCAGCGCCATGCGCACTTCGCGCATCGCTTCCTTGATGTCGGCCTGAGTGAGTCTGCCCTTGCCGCGCAGCTTTTTGAAGGCCGCATTCAGTTTTTCAGATAAGCTTTCAAAAGCCATTTTTATCCTCCAAACATTGTCATCGCTTTTCCCTGAGCGCCTCAATATCCTCCAGCGCCGACTGCGCAAGAGTGCGCGCGTCGCCGTCCGTCATGCCGCACAGCTCTTTCAGTCTTTCGGCCGCGGCGGTGAGGGCGTCCTGCGTCTCCGAAAAGCGGCGGATAAGCCCCGTTTTGCTCTCTATCTCCTGCAAACTCGCCTCGGCGCGGCGGATATTGTCCCACACACATTGGCGGGACACGCCGCTCTGCTCGGCGATCTCCGTAAGGGAGAGGTCGTCGTTATAGTGCAGATCGTAGCACTCGCGCTGGCGCTCCGTCAGAAGCTCCCCATAAAAATCAAGCAGCATACTGTGCATAAGTCTGCCGTCCGTCATGGCGAAGCCCCCCTGTCAAGCGTTTCAACTTAACAGAGTATATAACGTAAAGCCGCCGCTGTCAAGTGTTTTTTCTTAACAGCGGCGGCTTTTTTAGATTATTTCCAATTCTCTGAACTGCGCAAGTATCTCATCCACGTCGTTCTTCGCAGTCGCGGCGTCGATATCATATTCTTCGCACATTGCGGCGGCAAGCTCCGCGGCGTCGGCGGCGCCAGCCAGTCTGTCCCAGATGAACTCCGCCGTCTCGTTGAGCGTTATCAGCCCCTTGAGCGTCAGCGAGCTGTCGCCCACTGGAACAAGGATCACGTCACCCGCGATGTTTCTTTTAACAAGCTGTTTTTTTATCGTCATTTCACTGCCTCCAAAGTCAGTCTCACGGTCTCCTGCGTCATGCGGCAGACGTAGTCGGGGCGGCCGTCAAAGCGTCCTGTCTCCGACACGCACATCGCGGCGCAGGCGTGGCAGGCGTGCTTATACTTGCAGCCGGTGCACTCCGCCGGCAGGCGTATCGCGTCGGTCGCGGCGCGGGTCTCTTCCCACGCGCGGTCAAAGCCCAGCTCAGGCACGGAGAACTTCGGCTCGGTCATCATGCCGCAGGGTGTCATGTCACCGCGCCAGTTTATCCAGAACGCGGCGCGGCCTGCACGGCAGGAAATGCCCTCGCCGGGCGTCCCCTCGCAGGTCTCCTCGCGCGGCAGCTCCAGCCCCTTGGCCATCGCCTCGGCGCGCTGGCACAGCACCTCCGGCGTAAACCGGAGCTTATCCCACATGACCTCGTACCCGGCGGCCTCCTCCGGCGTAAACCGGTCGTTCTTCCCGACCATGTCCGCACTGCGGCGCACGGGAGGGAACATGTAGGTCGCAAGCTGCATCGGTGTGCCGAGTTCCTCGGCAATCTTGTGTATCTCGGCCATGTCGCGCACATTCCACGGCGTCATGGACACATTCAGTTTCACACCGACGCCAATCTCCTTCAGCGCGCGGATGTTCTCCGTGACCTTTGTGAACGCTGGGCGGCCGCACAGCGCCTCGTAGCTCTCGTTGCCCGCGCCGTACAGCGTGATATTGAATCGGAACGGCGGCTCGCTGCGGAAGAAGTCCAGCCAGTCGGAATCGATCAGCGAGCCGTTGCTGTTGACCGAGACCATGAGCCCCATTTTTTTCAGCTCCGTCAGAATATACCGGAAATCCGGCCGTATCAGTGGCTCGCCGCCGGTCAGCAGCAGGAAAAGCATCCCGCGGCTGCGCGCGGCTTCCGCGATCGCAAGCCACTCGTCCGCCGTCAGCTCACGGCCGCGGCTGCGCTTCTCCTCGGGCGTGAGGTGGACGTAGCACATACGGCAGTTGAAATTGCAGCGCGCCGTAAGCTCAAAGGTACCGGAAAGCGGCGTGCCCGCGCGGCAGGCCTTGGCGTGAAGATAGCTGGAAAGGCGCGGTTCTATACTGCTGGTGTCCATCTCATTCTCTCCTCAGTTCATTCTCAAGCGCGCGAACGGCGCCCTCATCCTTGCGGCAGCGGAGTCTATACACCGGCACTCTGCCGACAAGCCGCGCGACAAGCTCCGTCATCAGCGCCGCGGACTCCGCGTCCCACGGATAATACGAGCACTGGTTCAGCAGCCGCATGAACGCCTCGCGATGTGCCGGCACGAAAACGCGGTTCTCCGCCCGCTGCTCCGGCAGGACAATCGCGCGGATCGGCGCGCTGTGATTCTCACATATTCCGGACGTGCCAGAATAGAAAATCCCGTGCGCCATGCCGCGGTCAACGTCAACCAGCGAACGGTCGCCGTTGATGACGCGCGCGGCGGCAAACTCGCGCCACAGCTCGGCCTGCGTGCTCTTGCCGATGCCGCTCGCGCCGGAGAAGAGGATCGCGTCCCCCTCGGCGCGCAGAACATACGAGCTGTGCAGCACGAGCATCCCGCGCTCGGCAAGGATGTCGAACAGGTCGACGCCTTCGAGCAGCAGCTGCGTCCGCAGATTCTCGGCGTACCGCGACGAGACCGTCAGTTCCGTAAAGCCGCCCTCGGTCACGGCGTAGGTGAAGCCGAACACATAATCCTGCAGCGTGTGCCGCTGCGAGCCGGTGCGCCAGCGATAGGTGCGGAAGCTGCTGGAGGCAGTGTCGGGCGTGGTGGGCATGTCGTCGGCTAAGCGGACGTGAATCTTATGCGCCGGGGTCTCCGCGTCGGTGCGGAACGGGGCACACAGCGGCGACAGCTGCCACGGCGTCTCGCCATACAGGTGCAGCGCCGCACCGCCAAAGCTCAGGCGCTCACTGAACATAGGTGACAAACATTATCTTGCTGTACGCCGTGGAATAATGGCTGGCGTAGAGCGTCGTGCTCTCACCGGCGGCGAGGCCGGAAACGCCGGTGCGGTAGGTGATGCCGCCGATGTACAGGTCGCCGTAGGCGGATTTATAGTAGACGTAAATCTGGCCGGTGATGTCACTGCCGGAAATATTCGTGATAGTGATCGCGGTATCCTGCGTATCTATCGAGAAAACGTCCTCACAGAGCGAGGGCTCGTGGTCGAAGCTTGCGTAGCTCGTGAGCGCCGCAGTCATATCCGCGCTGCTCTCCGGCATCGGCTGACGCGACAGCTCAAGCAGCTGCGCCGACGCGCCGCTCGGTAGCGTGCTCAGGTCAAACTCATAGCTCCCCTCGCCGCCGGACAGCGTGATGTGCGCATACTGCACCGTGGCGGCGGCATTATTCTTCACCGTTATTGCGCAGACATCGGAAAGGACGTCGTCGGAGCCGTCCTCGATAAAGCTGCCGGCGAAACGGCTGATATTCGTGATTTCAAGGCCGCTGCCGAGGTCGATTGAAACGGAATCCGCCGGGGCGGGAGTCGATACGCCCGGCATCGCCGGTTCAGCCGCCGGTTCGCCGTCGCCGCGCGAAAGGCGCAGAACGACAACTATAACCGCAGCAACAAGCGCGACTGCAAGGAGAAAATACAGAATCACATTGTTTTTCTTGGCTTTTTTATTCTTTTTCATGGATGATCTCCAAATCGGAAAAGTGCCCCGCCATTTCGGGCAGGGCACTTCATTGTTAATTTAAGTCAGGATGTGAAGAGGTTGCCGCTTGGACCCTGATAGCAGCCTTTGTTAGGATCACCATCCTGAGGCTCATTGGTGCACTGAGCCACTCCGTCTGTAAAGATTACGACCCCCGGCAAAGTTTTATCTTTAAGTCCGCATTGATACACCGCATGATTTGTTGGCGTGACGCAGGTACCGGCGATGCTGGAGCTAAGCTCGAAGCTCTCAAAGCTGGCAAAGGGTTTTACATAGGTTTTTTTCATGTGAACTTCACGCTTCTTTCTCAGAACCAGCGCCCAAACAGTCCGCCGATCCAATCTCTGATCGGGCTGGAGGGCTTGACGGTCAGGGTCGTCTCATAGGGATTGCTCTCGCCCTGCTCATTGCTGACTGCGACAACAGAAACGGTGAGCGTACCGCTCTCGTTGACGGTCATCATGTAAACGAACTCACGGTAGGTCACGCGCTGCGCGTTCCAGCCGCGGTCAACGCGCTCGGTACGGGTAAAGTACTTAGTGTAGGTTACGCCGTCAACGATGATCGCGTCAACATCGGTGCTTGCCTTGACGGTGAGAACCGCGCGGCCGCCCTTGCGGACATTGCTGCTCCACGAGGTCTCGAAGCGCTCAGGCTCAAAGGTCTTCTCCGGCTCTTCAGGCTGCTCAGGCTCGGTGGGTTCCGGATCGACCGGCGCGGCGAACAGTGCGCGGACAGTAGCAACCGCCGCCTCTGCATCATCATTGCTAAGCGTTTCAAGCGAGACAGGTTCATTCTGCTGCTGTTTGAATGTAATCTTGATATTCGTCAGGGACAAAATATTACCTGTTGTATTGGTTATAGTCACCAGACGCCCGCTTGCCTGAGAAGTAATATCGTAGTACATCTCGGTAGCGGATTTGAGACCATCAGCAACAACATTTGTGCTGTTAACATTAAGCTCTGTTGCACCGTTGGGAGCCTTTGCGCCGATCTGAACCTTCTCAATATTGTCGTTTGCAGGCAGCTTAAAGCTTATAGCCTGACCCTTTGCAAGATAGACCTCGTTATTCGGGCCAAGGTTTATGTAATCTGCAACCTCTGCCTCAGCACTACCGTCGATGAAGAGAGTGTTTTTAATGCCAACATTACTGCCACTGGCGGCGATTTGGTCGCGGAGATTTATGTACTGCGGGTAGCCCTCTTTGTCAGTGGTATAATCTGCATTCTTGCCCATCGGGTCATAGACACGGATTGCATCGAGCCAGAAGTCGTAAGACTGATCGCCATTATGCTCAAACGCATCGTTGTAGAAAACGGTAATAGTAACATTGTAGCTATCGTAAGGAAGGTCACAGACCTTCATAACCGGTATCTGATAAAGAATGTTGTCGTCGGTTGCCATTACCTTCCATTCTCCGCCAACGAAGCCGTAACCGAGGTAGTTATCGACGAAGTAGCCTTTAACCTTGTTTCCATTACTGTCATAGACATCAACAAGTATTGCGCCAGAGGTGTTGTTCGTAAGGCTAATCACGTCAAAACCGGTTCCCTTGAAGGTGAAGGATGCCAGTCATGTCGCTTTCGCTCAGCATTGACGCGTCCGCGCCTTTATTGCTGCTGTAACTGTTATTGCCGCTGATGATTGCGTTTCTTACTTGCTGATCCGTATATTTTGTTCCATTATCCAGTGTAATTTCCATATTACCCAGCAGGAAACGGAAACCATTGTTGCCAAAGGCAAGCTGAATATGAGTATAGTTATTCTCAGCCAATTTATCAATGATTTGCTCTATGTCGCTTACGCTGAAATATTTACGTCCGCAGTCAAGATGGAATATTCTGAGGAAACCGTCGTTGCCCGTATAACGAGCCACAACTACCTCTTCTTCCTCGTCAACGGGTTCTTCATCCGTCGACTCCTCGTCGGAAGGCTCGTCCATGGGGTCTTCTTCCGGTTCCTGCGAAGGCTCCGACGAAGGTTCAGGCTCCTGCACAGGCTCTTCACTCACGACAGGCTCCCCCGCCTCGTCCGCAAACGCCGCCATCGGCAGCAGTCCGAACACCATCGTGAGCAGCAGCAGCCATACAAGAAGACGCTTCGCATTCTTACTCGTTCTGGTTCGGTTCATTTTATCCTCTTCCTTTCCCTGAAAGTTCGGGTAATGGGTTCTCGACCCAGTTTACATAAATCTGACAACAGTCAGTGCTATTTTACAGGTACATATTTTACTGCTTTTACTGCATTTACCATGTGATTGCAAGATATTTTTTCAAGTTTTTCGATAAGTTTTTTCTCGGCCGCGCCGCGCGCTGTATAGCCGCGCCGCGTTTGGGAAAAAATGTTTCGTATGGCGGGGGCAAATGGTGGGCGAGTATTTAGTCTTTACTCTGCGCTATCTTTTGGCTCTCTTGTGTAAAGGGAGGCAAGAAATTTGATCTATACTCTGCTCTTTCTTTTACACTCTGCTCCAGTCTCGGCTCTGGCGACCCCTTGGCGCTTCGCGCCAGCGTCTCGCTGCGGCTCGGTCACGGTGCGGCTCTGACATGCCACCGGCATGTCATTCACTACCGCGCCGCCGCTTCGCTACCCTAAAAGGGGCAGCGCTTCGCGGCATAAAATTCAAATTCTGCGCGGATTTGATTCTGGCAAAAATAACAATTATTCTGCGGCGTTACCGCATGGAGGATCTACATGGACAACTTCAATTCAGGGCTTTACATCCCCGGCGACGGGCTTTTCGATTTCGCGGCGGCCTCGGCCAAGCTGCTGCGCCCTGACGGCGAATGCTCCGGCCGCGACGAGGCCGCGCTGCTCCGCCGCAGCATGGCTGCGATCCGGCGCTGCCACAGCCTCATTTCACGCCGCTACGGCGCGAAAAGCTCCGTCCCCGCCGCGTTCGAATGGATCATGGACAACTTCTACATCATCGAACGCGAGGGAGCAAGCGCGTCGGCGGCACTCCGCCGCGCGCGAAGGCTGCGTGCCGCGGACGGCGGGAGCATGATCGGCGAGCTTTGCCGTGCGCTGGTGCGCTCCGGCAGGGGCGAAGTGACCGAGGCACGCTGCCTCGAATTCCTGCGCGGGTTCCAATCCGTCACGGCGCTGCGCCGCGCCGAGCTATACCTCTTCCCCGCCGCGCTCCGTGCCGCGCTGATTCACGGAGTTGCCGCGGTCTGCCGCGCGATGGAATTCGCCGACGGCAGCGACGAATACGCCCCTGCGCTCGAAGCTTTATTCGGCGCGCTGCGTCTGTTCGCGGTGCTCGACCTCGAAAATCTCCTCGACAGCGCCGACATGACCGCCGAGGCGCTGCGCGCAGACCCCGACGGCGTATTCCAGCGCATGGACAGCGCGTCGCGCGGGGAGTATCTGCGGCGCATCGAATATCTGAGCCGCCGCGAGGGCGTGGAGGAGCACATATACGCGCGCAGGCTCGTCAAGAAAGCCCGCGCCGAGGGGCGTCACGCCGGGTTCTATCTCTTCCCCGAGCCGAAGCCGTCACGCGGGCGCGGGTATATCGCGGCGAATCTGCTGCTGACGCTGTTCATCTCGCTGTGGCTCGCGTTCCGCGTGGGCAGCGCGGCGGCGGGAATTCTCCTGCTGCTGCCGGTGTCAGAGCTGGTGAAGGGGCTTATCGACTTCGTCCTGCTGCGGCTGCTCCCCGCGCGGCGGATGCTGCGGATGGACGCGGAGCGCGGAGTGCCGCCCGAGGGGCGGAGCATATGCGTTGTGTCGGCGCTGCTGACCGACGCCGAGAGCGCGCGTGCCGCGGCGGTAGAGCTTGAGCGGCTGCGGCTTGCCTGTCGCCGCGAGGGCGCGAACCTGATGTTCGGCGTGCTCGCCGATCTGCCCGCAGCAGACGCGCAGTCCGCGCCCGGCGACGAGGCGATAATCTCGGCGGCCGCGGCAGAGATAAACGCGCTGAACGCGAAGTACGGCGGCGGGTTCTATCTGTTCACGCGTGAGCGTGAATTTGACGGCGAGCGCTGGAGCGGTCATGAGCGCAAGCGCGGCGCGCTGCTGGAGCTTGCGAAGCTACTGCTCGACCGTGAGTCGGCACTGCATGTGACGGGCGACCGCGATTTTCTCGCGGCGACGAAGTATATAATCACGCTCGACAGCGACACGCGCATATATCCGGGCGCGGCGGGCGAACTGATTGCCGCGATGCTGCATCCGCTCAACCGCGCGAAGATCGACCCGAAGCGCCGCGTGGTAGTCTCGGGCTACGGCGTGATCCAGCCGCGCATAACGACGGAGCTTGCGAGCGCCGCGGCGACCGATTTCTCGCTCATTTTCTCCGGCGGCGGAGGCAGCGACCCCTACGGCACGGTCTGCGGCGAGCTGTATATGGACGCGTTCGACTGCGGCGGCTTCGCGGGCAAGGGCATCATCGACGCGCACGCCCTGCTGGAATGCACCGGCGGGCGATTCCCCGACGGGCGCATCCTCAGCCACGACGCACTTGAAGGCGCGTTCCTGCGCGGCGGGTACATGGGCGACGCAGAGTTTGTCGACAGTTTTCCGGCAAAGCCGCTGTCATACTACAAGCGGCTGCACCGCTGGGTGCGCGGCGACTGGCAGAACGCGCCGTGGCTGTTTGCGGCGGGGCGCGCGCTGCGGGATATCGACCGCTGGCGGCTGTTCGATTCGCTGCGGGGCTCGCTCGTGCCGCCGATGACGGTGCTGGCGATAGCGCTGGGCTTCTTCCTGCCGGGGCGGGGGCTCGCGGCGGCGGGCTGGGCGGCGCTGCTCGCGCTGCTGAGCCGGCTGACTATATCTCTGACCGAGTGGAGTCGGAACGAGCCGAAGCACCGCCACGCGCGCATACTCAGCGGTGTCGGCGGGGCGCTGGTCGAATGCTTCATACGCCTGTGGCTGCTGCCGTACGAGGCGTGGGTCTGCGCATCGGCGATATGCACGGCGCTCTGGCGGATGCTCGTGACCGGCCGTGGGCTGATGCAGTGGCAGACCGCCGCGCAGAGCGACCGTGAGGGTGCGGGGCTTTGGCAGTACCTTATAAAAATGTGGCCGGTCGTCGCCCTTGGGGCGACGCTGCTGGCCTTTTCGCCGGTGATAATCGGCAAGTCCGCTGGGCTTATGTGGCTGCTGTCCCCTGCAGCGCTCGCCGCGCTCGCGCTCCCGGCCTACCGCAGCGATGACATCACCGATGCCGACCGCGAATATATACGCGCGGCGGCGGCCGGATCATGGCGCTATCTGCAGGATTTCTCCACGGCGGAGGACAATTTCCTGCCGCCGGATAATTTTCAGGAGCAGCCCCCCGTAGGCACGGCGCACCGCACATCGCCGACGAACATCGGCTTTGCGATGGCGGCGGCGGTCGCGGCCTGCGACATGGATATAATCACGCGTGAGGACGCGGCTGGGTACATCTCCCGCGTCGCCGTGACGCTTGAAAAAATGCCGCGCTTCATGGGGCACTGGTACAACTGGTACGACACGCGCACGCTCCTGCCGCTGACTCCGGCATTCATCTCCACCGTTGACAGCGGGAACCTGCTTGCGGGGCTTATCGCCTGCATCGGCGCGCTGCGCGAATGGGGCATGGACGCGGATGCGGACAGGCTCGCGGCGCTCGCCGCGCCCATGGACTTCGCCCCGCTCTACGACGCGCGGCGCGGCCTGTTCTATATCTGCTACGACTGCGCGAACGACCGCCCCGCGGGTGGGTGGTATGACCTGATGGCGAGCGAGGCAATGCTGACAAGCTATATCGCCGTTGTGAAGGGCGATGTGCCGGTGAAGCACTGGCGGCGGCTGAGCCGCGGTCAGCTTCAGAAGGACGGCTACTGCGGGCTTGCGAGCTGGACGGGGACAATGTTTGAATACCTGATGCCGGAGCTGTTCCTGCCGCTGTACCGCGACAGCCTGCTGTACGAAAGCGGCAAATTCTGCCTCTATGCACAGAAGCGCCGCCGCTTCGCGGGCAAGCCGTGGGGCATGTCAGAGAGCGCGTATTATTCGCTCGACCCGGCGCTCAGCTACCGCTACAAGGCGCACGGCTGCCCGGCGCTCGCGCTCAAGCGCGGTCAGGACGCGGACATGGTCATCTCGCCGTACAGCAGCTTTCTCGCGCTGGTGCTTGAGCCGGAGGACGCGGCAAAAAACCTGCGGCGGCTGGAGCGCTTCGGCGCGTTCGGGCGCTGGGGCTTCATCGAGGCGCTGGACTTCACGCCGGGGCGCTGCCGCCGTGACGACGGCGAAAAGGTGCGCTGCTACATGGCGCATCACGCAGGCATGAGCATTATCGCGGCGGCAAACGCGGTCTGCGGCGGCAGCATACAGCGCCGCTTCATGGCCGACGGCGCGATGGCGGCGTATTCGCTGCTGCTGAAGGAGCGCGTACCGGACGACTCGACCGTCATCCGCCGCGACATCAGCGACTCACCGGAGCGCCCGCCGCGGCGAGGCGACGCGCATTGGCAGCTTCGCGGCGAGGACGGTGCGGAGAGCTTCACCGCGCTGTCAAACGGCGTATACAACCTGCTCTTCTCATCGAAAAACGCCTCCCGCGCGGTCTGCGGCAGCGTGTGCGTCTACGATTTTCCGGGCATCCGGATATCGCTGCACGGCACGGACGCGGATGCCGCGCCGTGGGACGGATTATGGGAGTTGGGCGAGGAGCATGGCCGCGCAAGCCTTGAGCGCGGCGGCCTGAGTGTCTCCGCCGGCTGCTTCGTTGCCGCTGGGGAATACGGTGAGGTGCGCGACGCGACGCTGCGCGCGGATCGCGCCATGCGCGGCGAGCTGGTCTTCAGCTTTACGCCGATACTCGCGCCTTTATCAGATTATGTAAACCATATCGCCTTTTGGAAGCTCGGCATTTTCGCCGAGCGCGAGGGGAACGCGCTGATACTGCGGCGCTGCCGCCGCGGCTCTCTGCCGGAAAAATGGCTCTGTGTTGCTCTAAGCGAGGACGCAGAGCTGAGCGCGGGCGGCGCCGCTCTCCCCGGCTGGCTTTCCGCGCCTGAGGTCAGCGCGAAAATAAAATTTTCGCTCGCGCCGGACGCCGCGAAGACCGTCCGTCTCACGCTCTGCCTCGCCGGCTCGCGCACGGAAGCGCTTGACGGCGCGCTGCGTCTGCTGGCTGCCGGCGAGCTTGACCGCGGCAGCATGTGCTCCGCCTCGGCGGCGCTCACTGGCATGAGCGGCGATGAGACCGGGGCGGCCATGGCGATGCTCCCGGCACTGATAGAAAATCTGCTGCACGAGGCCGCACCGCGCCGCGAGCTGTGGCGCTACGGCATATCCGGCGATCTGCCGCTGATATGCTGTGAGGGGCGCGCGCAGGAGGCGGAGCCGCTGCTGCGGCAGTTCTGTCTGCTGAAAAGCTGCGGCGTTGACGCTGACCTCGTATATCTCAGCCCTGAGCACGGCGAATATCAGCAGCCGCTGCTCCGGCGCATCGAACGGCTGCTCGCCGAATACTCGCTTGAAGCGCTCATCGGCGCACGTGGCGGCGTGCACTTCGCGCCGCTCGACGCACTCGGCACGATATCATCCCGCGCGGCGGTGATGATCGGGCAGGCGAAGCCTGAGCGCGCTCCCCTGCCCGCCCCTGAGCTGAGCGCGCCGCGTGTTCCGGAAGCCGTACCGGAAATGGTCCGGGAGAATATGAAGTTCGGCTTCACCGGTCTGCCGGGGCGCTGCTGGCAGAACATCCTCACCAACGGCAGCTTTGGCTGGATCGCCGCCGACTGCGGCATGGGTGGAATGTGGTACAAAAACGCGCGCGAAATGCGCATAAACCACCCAGCCGGGGACATCCGCGCCACTGCGGGGACGGAGCGGATATGGCTCGAAGCGGACGGGCGGCGCATCAGCATCTTCAGTGCGAACGACGGCTGCGCCTGCACTGTCGAATACGCCACGGGCACGGCGCGCTGGGAAAAGCGCATCGCCGGACGCAGCATTACGACCACCGGCTTCATCCCCCACGGCATCGACGCGCGCGTCCTGATAATCGAGGGAGCGGCGGGACTGCCGCTGACATGGTCGCTTGAGCTGTGTATGGGCGCGGCAGACGGCTCGTCGGTCATATGCGGGAGCGAAAACGGCGTGTTCTGCGCGGAGAACCCGGAGAGCTACTACCCCGGCATTGTTTTCCGCGCCGCGGCAAATGTCAGCGCGCGCATCGGCACGGACTTTTCACCCGCCGGAATGTGCATGGTACTCAACTGTCCGGAGACGCTGGTGCTGGTCTGCGGATGCTGCGAGGCAGAGTTTCTTTTAGAATTATGTAAACCAGTCGCCGCACGGGCTGCGCTCAAATCGGTGCGCAGCTACTGGGACGCGCTGCTCGGCCGCTTCTCCGTGCGCGGCGCTGGCGCGGCGCTCGACCGCTATCTCAGCGGCTGGGGCGCGTATCAGGCCATCGCCTGCCGCCTTGAGGGGCGCAGCAGCCTCTACCAGAGCGGCGGCGCGATCGGCTTCCGCGATCAGCTTCAGGACAGCGTGAATCTGCTGCTTATCAGCCCCGTTTATGCGCGCGAGCGCATCCTCGACGCCTGCCGTCACCAGTATATCGAGGGCGACGTCATGCACTGGTGGCACCCGCACCCGAACGGCGACAAGGGCGTCCGCACCCGCTGCTCCGACGATCTGCTGTGGCTGGTCTGGGCGCTGTGCGAATATGTCGAAGCGACCGGCGATACGGATATATGCGAGCTTGAAGAATATTATGTAAACTCGCCGCTTCTCGACGCGGCAGAGCGCGACAGATACGAGACGCCGGAGCCGTCCGGACAGAAGGCCAGCGTACTCGACCACGCGAAGTCCGCGCTTGAATGCTGCATCGCGCGCGGCTTCGGCGAACACGGCCTGCCGCTTATGGGCAGCGGCGACTGGAACGACGGACTGGACGACAGCGGCGGCGAAAGTCTGTGGCTCGGATGGTTCTTCGCCCACTGCGCAAATCGCTTCGCCGCGTTGCTTGATAAGTTATGTAAACCAAATGCCTCACGCTACGCGGAATTCGCGCGCAAGACGGCGAGCGCCGCAGACGAGGGCTGGAACGGGCAGTGGTACCTGCGCGGATATCTGGCCGACGGCGGCGCGATGGGCGGCGTGGAGCGCATCGACTCCATCGCGCAGAGCTGGGCGGCGCTGTCCGGCATGGCGGACGCCGCGCGGGCGCGGACGGCGGTTGAGTCAGCATTATGTAAACTAGTTGACGCTGAGCACGGCCTTGTCCGACTGTTCACGCCGCCGTATTCGCCAGACGAACGCTACCCCGGCTATATCTCAAGCTACGGCGAGGGCTTCCGCGAAAACGGCGGTCAGTACACGCACGGCGCAGTATGGCTTGCGATGAGCTGCTATGTCTCCGGCCTGCCCGACTCCGGACGGCAGCTGCTGGAGATGATCCTGCCGGAAAACCTCGATCCGGCGCGCTATCAGGCGGAGCCGTTCGTCCTCGCAGCCGACGTGTATTCCGCCACGGGACACGAAGGTGAGGCGGGCTGGAGCTGGTACACCGGCTCCGCAGGCTGGTATCTGCGCGCCGCGGCGGAGTGTATGCTGGGGCTGCGTCTGCGCAGGGGCAGGCTGTATATCGAGCCGCCCGCGAACGCGCCGCACTGCCGCATACGCTGTGTCGATTTTCACGGCGCGGCGCACGACATCGAATACACCGGCCGCGGCGTGCTCACCGACGGCAAACCGTACGACGGCGGCGGGATAGGCTGAGAAAAAACACTACCACTTTTTTCAGCGCCGTGATATAATATTTATAATAGTATATAATTGCGAACGGAGGCGTTTTATGGAGATAAAGAGAAGCGAAATAATGCCCGGCGTGAATCTGGCGTACCTTTGGTCTGATAAATTCAAGACCTCGTGCATGAGCCTGACGCTGCTGACGCAGCTTCAGCGCGACACTGCCTCCATGAACGCGCTCATCCCGCTCGTTCTGCGCCGCGGCACAACCCGTTATCCGGACATGGAGGCCATCTCCGCGCGGCTGGACGAGCTGTACGGCACGGCGATAGAGCCGGTCGTCCGCCGAATAGGCGAGATACAGTGCCTCGGCTTCTACGCCAGCATACCGGAGGAGGAATATCTCCCTGGAAATAACGGCGTGCTCGAACAGGCGACGGCGCTGCTCGGCGAGCTGCTGCTCTCCCCCGCGACGCGCGGCGGGCTGCTGCTGCCGAAATATGTGGACAGCGAGCGCGAAAAGGCCGAGGACATCATCCGAAGCCGCGTCAACGACAAGCGCTCCTACTCCGTCACGCGGTGCATCGAAGAGATGTGCTGCTACGAGGATTTCGCCGTCGGCCGCTTCGGCAGCCTTGACGATATGCGCTCCGTGAACTACAAAAAGCTCACCAAGCAGTACCGCGCGCTTCTGCAGACCGCGCCCATCGAGATATTCTACTGCGGCAAGGCGTCCGAAAAGCAGCTTGTCGCCGCCCTGCGCGACGCGCTGGCGACACTGCCGCGAGGCGAGCTGGATTACGACATCGGCACCGACGTGCGCATGAACTCCGTCGAGGTGGAGCCGCGCTATATTGAGGAGGAGCTGGACGTGACTCAGGGCAAGCTCGTCATGGGCTGGCGTCTCGGCGAGTGCATGGACGAGCCGGATTACCCCTCGCTCTATGTGTTCAACTCCGTGTTCGGCTCTGGTGCAACGTCAAAGCTGTTTGTAAACGTGCGCGAAAAGCTCAGTCTCTGCTACTACGCAAGCTCCATGCTCGATCTGCACAAGGGGCTGATGCTCGTCGCCTCCGGCATAGAATTTGAAAATTTCGCCGCCGCGCGGGACGAGATATTCGCCCAGCTCGACTCGGTAAAGCGCGGCGACATCACGGACGAGGAGCTTGAAGCCGCGCGCTCCTGCGTCGCCTCCGATCTGCGCTCGCTGACCGACAGTCAGGGCGAGCTGGAGGGCTTCTATCTCTCGCTCGCGCTCGACGGGCTCGACTGCAGCCCGCTTGAGCTTGCGGAGCTGTGCGAGGAAGTCACGAAGCAGGACGTCATAGACGTCGCCAACAGCGTTGAATGCGACATGATCTATTTCTTGAAGGGCAGCGGCTCCGATGAGGATGAGGATGAGGATGAGGATGACGATGCAGAGGCATGATTACCCGAATATAGGCGAAACGCTGTACAGCGCCGAGCTTCCGAACGGACTCCGGCTCCGCGTCGTCCCGAAGAAGGGCTTTGCGACCTTCTACGCCGCCTTCGCCGCGAATTACGGCGGAGCCGACCGGCGCTTTGAGCTGGACGGCGAGGCCATCGACACCCCGGCGGGCGTGGCGCATTTTCTTGAGCACAAGATGTTCGACCTGCCGGACGGCGACAGCGCGATGAATCTTCTCTCCGCAAACGGCGCGGAGCCAAACGCTTTCACCTCCAGCGACATGACCTGCTACTATTTTCAGTGCACAAAATCCTTTGAGGAAAACCTGCGCCTGCTGCTGCATTTTGTCTCCACCCCGTATTTCACGCCGGAGACGGTGCAGAAGGAGCAGGGCATAATCGCGCAGGAAATCCTCATGGGCGAGGATAACCCCGGCATGGCGATATACTATCAGCTTCTCCGCCAGCTCTACGCGCGTCATCCGATACGTGACCGTGTCGCGGGGACGGTGGAGAGTATTTCCGGCATCACGGACAAGACCCTGTACGACTGCCACCGCGCGTTCTACGCGCCGTCGAATATGGCGCTGTGCGTCGAGGGCGACGTTGACCCCGAAAGGATATACGCCATCGCGCTCGAAGCCCTGCCGCAGGAGCGGATGCCCGTCCCGCACGCGGACTACGGCGAAGCGGAGAATCTGCTGCCCGCGGAGTGCTTTGCCAGCCGCGAGATGCCAGTCTCCGCGCCGCAGTTCCTGATCGGCGTGAAAATTGCTCCCGCCCAGCGCGGCAGCGAAAATCTGCGACAGCGGCTGGTCGCGCAGCTCGCGCTGCGTCTTCTGGCGGGCGGCTCATCGCCGTTCTACTCCAGGCTTTACGCCGAGGGTCTGCTCTGCCGCGACTTTGACTACGAGGTCGATTTCGCCGCCGGTACCGGAACGGTCATCTTCGGCGGAGAGAGCCAGCAGCCGGAGCGTGTGCTGGAGGAGCTCAAGGCCGAGGCCGCGCGGATATCCGCCGAGGGCTTCGAGCCGGAGCGCTTTGAACGCGCCAAGCGGGCATCCTTCGGCGCACGCCTGCGCGGATTCGAGGATTTCGACAATGTGTGCGTCTCGCTCGCGGGCGCGGCCTTTGACGGGTACGACGCGTTCGCGGCTCCCGCAGTTCTGAGCGAAGTCACCGCCGACGAGTGCGCCGCGTTCATCCGCGAAAATCTCGCGCCGGAACGGCTTGCAATATCTATCATCACACCAGCGAGGAATTAATATTATGTCAACCATTCTTACAGCAGCCTTTCAGACTATTCAGCGGGATTCCGCCATCTGCTTCCCGATGCTCGGGAACCTTACCATCGATCCGCCGTCATACTTTACTGTGTTCGGCTTCAAGGTCTACTTCTACGGCGTCATCATAGCCCTGGGCTTCATCCTCGGCATAGTATGCTGCACGCGCATCTGCGCGCGCTTCGGCATCAAGGAAGACGACATGTACGACACCGTCCTCGTCATTATCCCGACGGCGATAATCGGCGCGCGGCTCTACTATGTGCTCTTTGAGCTTGACCGTTACCTTGCAAACCCCGCTGAGATATTTGCCCTGCGTGACGGCGGTCTCGCCATCTACGGCGGCGTCATCGCCTGCATCTTTGCGCTGTGGCTGGGCTGCCGCCACAAAAAGATCCCGCTGCCCGCTATGCTGGACGTTATTGTTTTCGGCCTGCTCATCGGGCAGATCATAGGCCGCTGGGGCAACTTCATGAACCGCGAGGCCTTCGGCGCGGAGACGGACGTGTTCTGCCGCATGGGGCTTATCAGCCCCGACGGGACGACCATATACGTTCACCCGACCTTCCTTTATGAAAGCCTGTGGAACCTCGTGTGCCTGATCTTTCTGGCGGTCTGGGTCAAGGCCGGAAAGCGCCGCTATGACGGGCAATGCATCCTTATCTACTTTTTCTGGTACGGTATAGGCCGCGCGTGGATAGAGGGTCTGCGCACCGACAGCCTGTACATAGGCAGTACCGGTATCCGCGTATCACAGGCGCTGTCAATGGCGCTTGCTTTGATATCATTCATTCTGCTTGTGGTCAACGCCCGCAGGCAGCATAAGTCTGAGGAGCTGTACGTCAACCGCGTCGCGGCCAGTGCAGCGGCCTCGGAGAGTCCGGCAGAAGAAACAGAATCCAACAAGGAGGAATAATTAAAATGGCAGATTACAAAGACATCATTGCCGGTACCATCAACTCGATAGTCGGCAAGGTGAAGGAAGTCGCCGAGAGCGGCGCCGTGCGCGACATCTATGAAAACGGCGCGAACCGCGCAAAGTCCTACGGCCGCATCGCGAAGCTCGCTCTTGAGCTTAACGGCGAGAACGAGGAACTCAAGCGCGTGTACACCGAGATCGGCCGCCTGTACTACGAGCAGGCCAAGGACGCCCCGGAGGGCTTCTTCGCGCCGCTGTTCGCGCAGGCCGAAGAGATCTGCGGCCGCATCGCCGCCAAGGAGGACGAGATAAACGCCCTCAAGGCGGACGTTGCCGCGGCGACCGGCTGTGACGAGGCGGACATCGACGTCGAGATCGGCGAGTTTGACGATTTTGACAACATCGTCGATGCAACCGAGGACGACGGCAAGAACGAGTAAATCAGAAATAAGCTCCGCTTATGCGGAGCTTATTTTGAAATTATATTGATCAGAATGATATACACATGCAAATATGCCTCCCCGCTCGGCGCAATCACGCTCGCCGGAGACGACGCTGAGCTGACCGGACTGTGGTTCGACGGCCAGCGATACTTCGGCAGCACGCTGCCCGCCGACGCGAAAGAAGGGTGTTCCCCCGTCTTTGACGAGGCGCGGCGCTGGCTAGACATTTATTTTTCCGGACGGCAGCCGGACTTCATCCCGCCGCTGCGCTATGGCTCCACGCCGTTTCGCAGGATCGTCTGCGGCATAATGCTCTCCATCCCGTATGGGCAGACGATGACCTACAGCGAGATCGCACGGCGCGCCGCGGCGGAGCTTGGGCGCGGGTCGATGTCGGCGCAGGCTGTAGGCGGCGCGGTCGGGCATAACCCGATATCCATTATCATCCCCTGCCACAGAGTCACCGGCACAAACGGAAGCCTGACCGGATACGCAGGCGGCATCGACCGCAAAGTGCGGCTGCTGGAGCTTGAGGGCACGGACATGAGCGGCCTTTTCGTCCCCGCGAAAGGCACAGCACTATGAGAGAAAAACATATGATAGTTTCGGAAGCAATTGAAAAAATGATCGCCTTTTACAAAGGCAGCATACACGACATCGATCATTTCATCAAGGTCTGGTCATACGCCAAGACTATCGGCGAGCTTGAGGGGCTGGACGCCCACACGCAGGAGGTTCTGGAGCTGGCCGCCGTAATACACGACATTGCCTGCCCACTCTGCCGCGAGAAATACGGCAAAGCGCTCGGAAAGCTTCAGGAGCAGGAGAGTCCCCCGCTGGTGGCCGAATTCTTCGAGGGGCTGCCCGTCTCAAAAGAGGATGTGGAGCGCATATCGTGGCTCGCGGCGCACCATCACACCTATACGGATGTGGACGGGCTTGACCATAGAATACTGCTCGAAGCGGATTACATAGTCAACGCGGCGGAAAATTCCCGCCCGCGCGCCGCGACCGAGAGCGCGAAGAAAACCGTCTTCCGCACTGCGTCCGGAACCCGTCTGCTCGACTCTATATTTCATAATTGAAACAGCATGAATATAGAACAATTTTGGAAAGCCGTTCTTGCTCAAAACGAAAGGGAAATTAGAAAATACTTTCATGCGGACGCCTATGTAAATTGGCATTGCAGCAACGAGCACTTTACGGTAGATGAATATATTATTGCGAATTGTGAGTACCCAGGAGAATGGGATGGTATCGTTGAGAGAGTCGAAATTGTAAATGATTTAATTATTACAGTTGTTCGTATCTATCCCAAAGATAAAAGCGCTTCTTTCCATGTGACTTCGTTTATCCAAACAGAAAACGATAAAATTACAGCAATGGACGAATACTATGCCGATGACGGGATTGCACCGCAATGGAGATTGGATAAACACATTGGAACAGCTATCAAATAACTCCCTGTTTGCAGAAATGAGGAAGTTTGATTTTCTTAAAGCCGCAAAGTATTTCTGCAGGGACAGCAGCGCGGAAGAAACCGTACAGGTCACACAGTCCCGCGCGGATATTTATCTCGCCGAGAGGTACAATTAACCGGCCTTGGCCACAAAAATTCCCATGCAATTAATTGCATGGGAGTTTTCATTGTATTACGCTTTTCTCAGCCGATAGACGTGTATCGCAAGGCCGATCACAAGGCCGAGCGCCGCGGGGCACAGCCAGCCGAGTCCCTGCCCGGCCAGCGGCAGCAGCTTCTCCGCCACGGCCTTGATCTCCTCGCCGTGCAGCGCGCTCCAAAGCCCTTTCGGCAGGGCGGCAAACATGTCGTAGATTGCGGCAATTGCCGTGAAGGTTATCGTCCAGCGGAACACGACCGGATCGTTTTTGAACAGTCCCCCGCAGAGCGTCAGCACGATCAGCATTATGGCGATGGGGTGCAGCAGCATCAGCACGGGGACGGAATACTTGATAATCGCGTCAAGGCCGAGGTTTGCGAAAACAAAGGACACGGCGCTGAACGTTATCGCCCACGCCTTATACGACGGCCCATTCTTGAACAGCGCGCTGAAGGTCTCGGCGCAGCCGGTTATGAGTCCGACCGCCGTCTTGAGGCAGGCCAGTGTGACAGTCGCGGCGAGGACGATAAGGCCGGTATTTCCGAGGTAATACCGCGCTATCTGCGCGAAGGCCACTCCGCCGTTTGCGGCGGCGGGCAATGCGCCCCGGCTCTGCGCACCGACGATGGCGACGGCAACGTATATCAGCGCCATGAGCAGGCAGCTCATCACGCCCGCGCGCACCGTGCTGCCGGCTATTGCGCCCGGCTCCTGCACGCCGAGGTCACGTATGACCTGAACGACGATGATGCCGAAGGCGAGGCTTGCCAGCGCGTCCATGGTGTTATAGCCCTCAAGGAAGCCGGTGAAAAACGGCTGCGCCGCGTATTTCCCCTCAGGCACAACATCCGCGACGGCGGCGGTCGGATGCAGCATGGCGGAGACTATGAGCACCGCCAGAAACAGCAGGAAGCATGGGTTGAGCACCTTGCCCACCCACACGAGAATCTTTCCCGGCCTCAGCGCGAAAAACAGCACGGCGGCAAAGAACGCCAGTGAGAACAGCAGAAGATACAGCTTCGTGTTGCCCTGCGGCAGCACCTGCTCCAGCCCGACGGTGAACGACGTTGTGGCGCAGCGCGGGACCGCGAAGAACGGGCCGATTGTCAGGTACAGCAGGCAGGTAAAGCCCAGCGAGAAGCCGCGGCTCACCTTCAGTCCCATCTCGTACAGCCCGCTTGAACGGCTTACGCCGAGCGCCGCCACACCCATGAGCGGCAGGCCGACGCCGGTTATCAGGAAGCCCGCGGCCGCCTGCCAAATATGCCGTCCCGCCATCTGACCCATGTATACGGGGAAGATCAGGTTCCCCGCGCCGAAGAACAGGCCGAACAGCATGCTTGCAACGTAAATATATTCTTTAGAGCTTAGTTTCTTTTTCATAGTCACCAATTAAAAATCAAAATGAAATATGCTTGAACAGCGCGACAAAGCAGAGCACCACCGCGATCGGCACATATACATAGCGCCCAACGCTGTACCACAGCGCGCCGCGGGTTCTGCCGCTGCCGGTGTTGACGGCGTCGAGCAGTTCATCTTTCTTCATCACATAGAACCACGACACCGCGCCGAGCGTCGCGCCGATGGGGATGATGTAGATCGACACCAGATCCATCCACGGCCCCCATTTGCTTATCGGCTCCATGCCGAGGCCAAAGCCGAGACACAGCAGGCCGAGAAGTATCAGCACGGCAGCACGGCTGAGCTTCGGGAAGCGGTTCAGGAGCGATTCCGCCACGGCTTCGAACATGTTCTGAAGCGAGCTGACGCCGGCAAATATCATGGCGATATACAGTATGACCGCGAACAGCCGTCCGAGCGGCACATCCTGCAGTATGGTCGGCAGAGTCACGAACAGCAGGCTCGGCCCTGAGCCAACGTCAAGCCCGTAGGCAAAGCAGGCTGGGATGATGACCAGCGCCGCGACTATCGCCGCTATCGTATCAAACAGTGCGGTGTGCTGCGCGACGTCTACCACGTCCTCGTCTTTCGGCAGGTATGCGCCATAAACTATCATGCCGCTGCCGGTCACGGACAGCGAGAAGAACGCCTGTCCCATCGCCCATATCCAGATCATCGGATCCTTGAGCGCCTCCCAGCGCGGCGTGAACATGAAGCGGTAGCCCTCGGCAACGCCCGGCAGGAACGCCACGCGCACCGCGAGCACGAGGAAGATGACGAAGAACAGCGGCATCATCACTTTGTTCGTCTTTTCGATGCTGTGCGCGCCGAGGAACAGCGTCAGCAGCGTACCGGCAACCACGATTATGTGATACGGCACGACAGAGTACGGCTTCGACGAAAACTCGCCGAACCACGCCGCAGTGTCGGCGCTCATAAGCGTCCCGGCCAAGGAGTCGACCAGCGCCTTGAGAACGTAGGTGACTATCACGGCGTAGCCTATTGCGATGCACAGCGAGCCCGCCAGCGGCAGCCAGCCGAGCACGGCTCCGGCCTTGCCGCAGCCCTTGCCGCGCGTCGCCCACGCGCTTTTATATGTTCCCAGAGTGCCGGTGGCGGCTCTGCGCCCCATAGCGAATTCCGCCGGCAGCCCGACATAACTGAAAATAAACACGAACAGCAGATATATGAGCAGGAACGCCCCGCCGCCGTTGCTGCCAATTTTATTCGGGAAGCCCCAGACGTTCGCCATACCGACCGCCGAACCGACTGATGCGAGGATGAAGCCCCAGCGGCTTGCGAAGCTCGATGTATTTTTCTTCATTTCTTTTCCCGTTGCTTTCTGTAAAATCCTTGCTATTTCCCCGTATTATGAAAATTCGCCGATTTCGTACGAAATCAGCGAATTCTGGTCCGAGTGACTAGATTCGAACTAGCGGCCTCTTGAACCCCATTCAAGCGCGCTACCAACTGCGCTACACCCGGAAATATTAACTTTCTTTCAGCCCGATTATATTAGCACAGCCGCGCGAAAAATGCAAGCCCTATTTTCATATTATTCAAAATTTTTCTGCGAAGCGTCCGCTTTCTCCAGCCAATCACGCACCATATGAGCCGCAAAATCGGGCTTACGGGGTCATTTTCGCCGTACACGCGGCGCATTTTAAGAAAAGTTCAACAAAACGTAAGCTATTTTTGAATATTTCTCTTGTATTATTGTGCAGAAACCTGTATAATGTCAATGCTTAAAAAATTGAAACCATATTGGGAGTGATACCAATGAGCAAATACAAACGCCGCTTTGGAGACCGTAAGGAAGGCCGTCTGCTGCGTTCCCTGCCGGCATTTGCGAAATTTGTCCCGTTCATCATGCCGACCAGAAACGACGCCTGCAATCAGTACGAGGAGTCCTTCGAGGTGTCCGATGTTGACCGCCGCCTGCGCAAGCTGAGGGTTGACGGGAACAAGGGCATCGGCATCCTGCATTTCATAATCGCGGCTTACATACGCGGCGTATCCATGCTGCCGGGAATGAACCGCTTCGTCGTCGGCCGCCGCATCTACGCGCGCGACAACATTGAGGTCGTCATGACCGTCAAGCGCAGCCTCGCCATCGATGCGACCGAGACTACGATCAAGGTCGTCTTTGAACCGACGGACACGATATTCGACGTTTACCGCAAGATGAACGAGAAGATAGACGAGATAAAGACCGTCGAGGGTAACAACAACACCGAGGACGTCGCGGAGGCAATGTGCAAGGCGCCCCGCTTCCTGCTCCGCTTTGCGCTGACGATACTCCGCATCATGGACTACTTCGGCTGGCTGCCGCAGAGTCTGCTCGACGCAAGCCCGTTCCACGGCTCGATGATAATCACCGACCTCGGCTCGCTCCGCATCGGCCCCGTGTATCACCACATCTACAACTTCGGCACGCTGCCCGTGTTCATCTCCTTCGGCGCAAAACGTCACGCCTATGAGCTTGACCGACACGGCAACATGGTCGATCGCAAATACGTTGACTGCAAGTTCGTCATGGACGAGCGCACCGTTGACGGCCATTACTACGCTCAGTTCCTGCAGGCGTTCCGCTACATCTGCCAGCACCCTGAAATAGTCGAGACCCCGCCGTCCAAGGTCGTCGAGGACGTGTTCTGATACATATTAAATATCACCAGCCGCCGGATATTCCGGCGGCTGGTCGTAAGACAGTTTCGGTTCCGGCAGTAATGTCTGCCGGGAATGTTTTTGCATATATTAGTATCGGTTAACAAGAGCAGACACGCCTGACAGAGCGTCTTTCCGTCTCGTCAGAAGAAGCTTGCACCGTTCCGC